>ERZ1643247.3514-NODE-3514-length-10985-cov-10.287557_pt1 | contig 10985 bp, 18 predicted proteins | sample MGYA00579264_ERZ1643247 | MGnify/ENA primary metagenome ERZ1643247 (study PRJEB29033, sample SAMEA4952262) | chicken gut metagenome | biome: Broiler Chicken; feature: Gastrointestinal Tract; material: Caecum | place: Ireland | collected 2018 | study: Broiler... | reverse complement strand
GCTTTTAGTGCTCTCCTCGTCAACGCCATGTGTCGCAGCTCCTTTTCTTTGGCCCGTTTCTTCGGGGCGACTATGTCAATCGCGTTTCTTTGCGATTGCAAACAAAAAGCGTGGTCAACGATCGAATTTCTTCGACTCATTGGCCACGCTCGGTCCTTCTCCGCCACCATTTAGACGGAGGCTTTTCACGTTTTTATTCTACCACGCTTTTATATGCTTGGCAAGCTATGGACCTTACTGCATGATTCTCTTTTCCTTGATCTCTTCTCGCTTTACATGCAAGATTTTCACGCCCTCTTTAACCGGGATGATCTCTACGCGGTCGCCCCTGCTAACAGTGCGCTCGATCTTGCTAATCTCCTCCCAGGATAGCTTAATGTCCGCCATTTTTGAACTCATCCTCCAAGATATTTCTATAGGTTTGCACATGATCTTTCACGGCTGGCGCAAGATATGGTTGCGCAGGGTTTCCGCGCGTCCAGTGCCAAACACCTTTGGCGTCCTGGTATGTCCACGGAGTTGGACGCCCTCCTGGATAGTAGCGCCCAGTGCCCAGTTCTACATATGCGGCGTATTCGTTGTTTGTTCCGATGTATACAGCTCGTTCCGATTCATCCACTTTGTGCGAGATGCTGTTTCTAAGTGCTCCTGTGTCTACAGGGCACAAGTCTTTAGCGTATCCTTCCGCCTGCAAGCCTATACGCTCTAAGCCTCTGCTCCAAGCATCTTCAAATGCTTTCAGCACTTCATCTGAATTGTCCTCGAATGTGATCCCATCCCTAGGCACGACTTTTCACCCACCTTTCCCACTCGTCATAAGTCATCTCGTTCACCACAACGTTTCTTCCTGTCTTAGGATCTTTCACGCGCATTTTCCGCGTCTCTGCTTCGATGCCAGGATTTTCTACCGTCCGCAGCCCGCATCGGCAGTTATAGAGATTGGCGGGTTTCGCCCTCGGGTCGCCAGGATACCGGATCTTGCCCAGCTCTGAGGAAAAGCTCTCGTCCCAGTCCACCGTTTGACCATCTAGCCGTCTATGCGCATGCCTGGTGCGCCCGTCTTTCGTCGCTACCCAGCGTTTGCGCACCTTGATACCCATATCAGATGCGGCCTTGTAGCTATCCATGCGCCCTGCGTTTTCTGCGCTTGTGATGGCTGTACGCGCTGCCCTGATGGAGCTTGAGAGCCCCATTTCCGGTACTCTCGTCCTCAGCTCCTCAGATATGTCCTTAATGCTCAGGCCCCGCAAGATGGCGCTTGTGATCGTGTTTGTGATCTGTTTTTTACCCCACGCCAGATCAATGCCGCGCTTGATGGCCCTCTCGAGGGGGTAGTAAGGCATGAGATCCGGCTGTTTGACTAGGAGGCGTCGCACAGTGCTTTCATCCCATAGTGTAAAGCCTACATTCCCGGATACGCGCTCAATCGTGTATGCGGCGTAGTTGCGATTGAGGCTATAAACAGATGGCGTGAGGTCATTGATGTATGCATTCGCCACCTCGTTTGCCTTTGTGGCGCGCTCTGCGAGCCGATCTCGTAGATGCTGGAACCTCTTTCCGCGCCCGAACTGGTTTAAGCGCCACTGTTTATAGTCCTCTTCGGTCCATTCCTTGCCGTTCTGTATGGTTCCGACCAAGCTGCGCATTTTTTGGTCGCGTTCGACAAAGCGCGCAAAGTAATCCTCGATGGTTTTCTGCATGTCTTTGCTCGCTTGTCTGTAAACGCGTGCAATGCGCTTTTCCAGCTTTTCAAGCTCCTCATCCGTCCAGTCATGGCCGTAATCACCCGGCATATCGGCTCACCTCCTCAGCTGAAAAGCCCAGCCTTGTAAAACTCGTACACCTCTTTGCTGCATGTGATGCAAAACTGTTCGATCTTTGGATTCTCGTTCAGGTTGCTGGAGGTTTCCACGACATATTTCCCGTTATCTGTATCGAGCAGGATAACCTTGCTGTGATTTTTCGCGTATTTCCATGAAAACCCACTCTCCATGCACACCTGCTCGAAATACTCCGTGTACCGGTAATCTTTTCCAGATGCGGCGGTGTTGTTCTTGGCAAGTCCACTCAAGATGAAATGCGCCTTGTACAGCCTGCCAGCACTATGCAAATCGGCAAGCGCATCGATTTCCTTTTTTCCCACGCGCAGAGTTGATGCGAACATGGATCGAATTTTAGTCCGATCCGCAATCCACAGCACTACCGAGCAGCTAGAAAAGCCGCCTGCATAGCTGATTGCTCGCAGGCTTTCTCCATCCTCTGGGAGCTTTGCGCGGCGGGACAGAATATCCCTACCTCCGTAAATATCGAAATACGAGCGCTCTTTTGTGCTCAGGAATACGGATTCATCGTCTTCTCCGCCCAAGAGATCAAGATTCAGATCATCTCCCCAAAAATCCATTACTGCACCTCTTGCGCATTTTCAGCGCCGTTTCCCTGAGCTCCGGCCTGTGCAACCGCGTTCTCCGGTATCTCTTCCAGTGCTCCCAGGCGCTTCATGTCCTCCTCGTCTTTGCGCTTCATCATCTCGTCGTACTGGTCAGCGTCGCCCAGGATCGTCAGCAGCTTTTTTGTGGTGTACTCATCATCGAAATACGTTGCGCCCATCAGAACAGACTGTATTTCCTCGCTCTTGTTGATGATCTGGTTTCGGGTATAACTGGGCTTATCGTCAATCCCAGCGAGCTTCAGAATCTCTCCGATAAAACGCGTTACGCTTGCCTCAAACTTGTCCGCCTTCAAGTCAAGTGGCACATAACATGCCTTGATCGCCGTCGCAGTCTGATTCCCGGCGCTCACAGCAGAAGCATCGAACGCCTGAAAATCTTCGTAGAGCTTCTTTTTTAGCATGTCTATAGTCGTGTTTGTGCCTTCATACGGGGCTTCGATGGTATGCGCCTCTGCCTTTACTCCATCGTCTCCGTCCGCATGTGCAACGTGCAGCATTTTCAGCCGCTCCACGAACTTTACGTCGTCCAAATCGTCCATGCCGCCGCAGTTCGTCAGCACCCAATAAATCAGGTTGCCCTCATCGACGTTGTTCACCATGTTGGAGGAAGCAAGGTCTAACGCGTCGATCGTGTTTCTGCGCCCGTTCAGCTCCGACTTTCCGGACCTTCCGTTTTTCAGCGGCACAATCGGGAACCCCGGATAGTTTTCGCCATCATAGATCTCGGTGCCGTTTCCGTCATCGTACCTCACCAGTCGCACATAGGCGCGTTTCGGAGCAAGCACGCGCATATCTTCGTTTGTAGGGCGCAAATACTCTGTGAATCCGTCCATTTCATATAGCGTCGCCCGCAAGGGCTTGCTAGTATCTACCTGCCAGAAGCGAATACCGGCCATCAACGCGCCGTTTTCCTCGTCGTACAGCGGTACAAACTCAGTCAGCCGAAAAACCTGGATGTGATCGAGATTCCAGAACCCGAACGACACGCCAGCGATCAACGCGTCTGTGCCAGCCTCCATAACATCCAGGTCAAAGTTTTCCCCGAGCCTGTCCTTTGTGCTGTCCCGCTCAAACATCACGCCATTTCCTAGCAGGTAGCTGCATTCCTGATCCACCACAAAACCAAAAAACTTCGATGCGATCTTGTGGTTTGCGGTGTACATGTCCCGATGGGCTTTCCCCTGTAGATCATACAGGATTTTTTCGTAGCCGTTGATCGTAGGGTTTTCGCCCTCGTAGTATTTTTCGGCATCCACAGCCAGCCTGTAAACGTCTGAGCTGCGATGCGCATTTATGGCCTGGCAAATGAAATCCATGCGTCGCTTTTCATCAGCGCCTACCGAAACCAAGTCCTGATATGTGTAAATCGCTATCATCTCCTGTCGAAAATCGGTATGTAAGGTGCTTTCCCGACTTTGTGCCGTAAGATAGTCATTGTGAAATATCGCACTTCGTCCATGGCGTGATCGTATTCTTTGATGGGCTTGTCTTCTGTTTTGTCCTCGTCCCAGCGGTACAGGCCAAACTCCCGGATGCAGTCCTTGCAGGAGCGGTGGATTTTGATTGTGCCGTCCTGCAAATACCTGGAAACAGTGGCTATACCGGGAATAACGTCGTTTATAGCTTTGCGCACCTGGTATTTTTTCTTTCGCCGGATAACCTCGATAAAAGATGCCGCAGACGGATCGACGATGATCGCCTTTATAGGCAAGTCTTCGGCTAGTTTGTCGATCTCCGCGTAGTACTCCTCATCCGTCTTATTCTCACGCTTCTCCCGGCCCGAGTAATAATACTCTCGCATGCGCGTGGCCGTTTTTCCGTCCCAGCACCACAGCCCGGCAGAGAACGGATTCAGCGTGCCATAGTCGCAGGAGATGTAATACTCGCACGTGCTTTTTCGCTCCGGCAGCTCATCTACGATATTTCCCTCTCCGAGCGTGTAGATCAATCCCTCTGCGGCTACCCATTTCCCAAGGATGTACCGCTCGTAGAAAACGCCGCTGTACATGGATTCGTAGCGCTGTAAGGTTTTCTCGCTCAGACTCGGGTTGTCGCGCATCGTGAAGTGCAGGTATAGTGCGTTGCGCTCCTGTGCCTTTTCGATCCATTCCACATGAAACCAGTGCATCGGAGAGTCTGGGTTGCAGGAGAACCACATCCGTGCGCCTTCCACAGAGCATCTGGCAAGCGCCTGCTGGACAAAGCTCTGCGGCATGAGCGCGACTTCATCCAGCATCACGCCCGCGAAAGTGCGGCCTTGTATCAACGCAAACGACGATTCATCACGGCCCCCAAACACTTCGAAGTAGTTTGTCGCGCCGTTTGCGCGCACTTCCAAAATCTTGTCCGACCGCCGCCATTTTAACGCGTACTTTTCATGCGCCAGCTTCATCGACAAAAATGGTGTGATTAGATTTTTTGTGCATGCATCCACGGTTTTCCCGCAAAGCCCAAACAGCCGCCCATCGAACATCTCCATTGCCCAGCGAATGAACGCCCACATCATGATGGAGGTCTTTCCAGAGCGGACGCTTCCATCACATATGATTGAATCAAATCCGCTATACGGAAACGCTAAAATTTTTTTCTGTTTTTCACTAATCGGCATAATGTTTCCAAATAAACCCTCCGGCAGATTTTAGATTTCCATTGCAACATCTTCCAATACTGTTATGAGCTATTCCCAGTTCTCTTTCAACATCCGCCGCGCAGCTCCAAACTTTAATCAAAACATTTTCTTTTGTGTAGGGCTAATCATTAATCATTTCCCACAGAGCAGCTTTGTTTTTATCAACCCATCCTTTTTCGATTTTCCATCTACCATCCACTTTCCAAACTGGAATTTCTTCACCATGCTTAGAAATAGCGTGCATAACGCTACTATGGTATGTCCCCAAAATCTCTGCTACTTCACCGACTGTGTAAGCATCATAATGATTTTCGTAAATACTAATAGCCTCTTTTATGGTTTGAGATGGGAAAATGTCATCCTTGATTCGAGATGTCCAATCACTCATTCCCTCGGAAATGTTGTATTTCGGATGTAAGAGCCTGATTAAAAAACCTTCAAGGCGTTTTCTGTCTGCGCATGGATATATTTCAAAGGCGTCAAACACTTTTCGCTTCTCATATATGTGCTGTCCTATTCGGCGGAAAAGGTTGTCGGATTCTCCGATATATACAAGCTCTCCCTTGTCGAAAAGAAAATACACACCTTCTTCCACAACATTAATCATCACTTTTCAACTCCTTTGCCATTTCTCTAAGGCTCTTACTCAACTCATCCTCGGCAGCAGATACCGTTACATCAATGTCCGCTTCCTCTTTCTGTCCGAGATACTGTTTCCCCAGCCAGATCGCCATAGCGGCGCTTTTCTTAGATAATTCAAACTGATTTTTCCGCAGTTGGATTTTTAGCGGCATTAGTCCCATTTTCTCTCTGTATTCTTGAAAATTCATCCCGTAAGTCCGTTTACACCACCTAGAAAGCGTGTCGGGATTCGCCGGTTTGCCTGTGTCTCTATCCCGAAAAAACCAGCAGATTTCATCCTGCCCACAGCCGAAACCAATCAAGTCGGCAAACGCTTTTTTATCAAATTCTTTTGTTGGCCGCCCTGCTGGCACGTTTTAGCACCTCACATTTCTGTATTCCACCTCAAGCGGCGTATTTCCCCACAATTTTTCTACCTCAGCATATGTGTGTAAATACCTGGAAGGCAGCTCTTCTGGCGCATATGCCCCGCAGAGCGTGGACAGATCGAAATATTTCGCCAGCGTGGAGCATTTCACCGCATCCTTGCTGCTCCAGAACTTTTTCGAAAGCGCGACTTTCTCTATGCTGTCCCAATCATTGCGACCCGCTCTTGCCACGATTACGTTAAGCAGAACCGTCGACAAGCCCTCTTCAAGTTGCCCCTCTACAAGATCAACGCATTTCCCGCTGTACAAGCGTCTCTTGGGTAGCTCGCTCTTCAAGCCAAGAATCATAGAGTTGCGATAGTCTTTACACGAGAACGGAGCACATGCCATAGGCGTGGCAGGATATGGAATAAAATGATTGTTCTGTAATCCGAACACCCATTTCTTTCCGTTGCTCGTCCCCGTGCATTTCTCATCGGCTCTTCGAAATGTGTCTACAAGCTCTGCATAATCCTCGACTCTTTCTGTTGGATAGCCTACGATATTGAAAAGTCGCACTATATGTGGAGACGCATCAGATGATGTTGCATCACGCACAAAATCCATCACTACTGAATCATCGATCTTTTTTCCAACGCCATACCGCAAACGCTGGCTAGAGCCATCAATCGCTGTAGTGCGCAGCATTTTCCAGTTTACGTTATATTTGCCGCTCTTGTAATCCAGCAGGGCGCATTCTCTTTCTGACATGTCAAGCGTTCCTCCGCCGTCCCACATGAAAGCGCCCGAGAAGTTCTGTTTCCTCGACCAGGTGTAAGAGCAGAAAAGGCATCTGTGATTGCACCCTATTTGCCCCTCTTTCCACGGAGCGCCCTTGTGCAATTGGATAGGATGCGGATAACTCTCACGAGCCTGTTTAATATAATAGCATCTGTCCTCCGAAAAATCGTCCGAGTAAATCACACTTTCGCTTTCAAATCTATCCCCGCGCTCTTCTGCTCTAATCAATGGGACAATGATGTCTTCTCCACGCCCAATCATGAAGGCATCTACCCACGGCAAAAATGGCGTGACATGCAGCACTCCGGCCCCACCAACAAAAACTTTATACGAGCCTTCCTTCCATCGAATGCGTTCGCCCAGGAATGTCCACCAATCACAGAATGCGGTAATGCTCACCAGAACCACATCGTATTCATGCACTGTGGCTATGCCAGCATATTCTACATCGTATCCATCTTTTTCGAGCGCATCCAGCACAACCCGCAAACCTACAAACTGCCGTGTGTCCATGCACTCGTTTTTGTAGGTTTGCTTTGCGTAAGCCTCCTGCACATATGCACAAATTCTCATTCTTGCGCCTCACAACCTGAACACAAAGCCGCACTTCGGACAATGTGCAAGTTCTGCATCGTCAGATTTTTCCACAGCCTCTTCATCTATGTCCAATGCTCCTGCATCATCACCGAAGCCAAAGTCAAATCCGCCGAAATCCAGTCCATCCAGCTCGTCCACAAGCATAGCGACATCCCATTCCGCAAACTCTCCCGTCTTGTTATCAAGAATGCGGTATTTCCTTTTTTGCTCCTCGGTCAGCCCCTCGCGGACAACTACCTCTGCATCCTCCATGCCTAACTTTTTCAGAGCCTTATATCTGGTATGCCCGGCCAGAATGATGCCGTCCTCATCTACAATGATAGGCGCTACATACCCGCACTGGCGAATGCTTTCCGCTACAGCATCTACTGCCTGATCGTTCTTCCTGGGGTTTCTCTTATAAGGCTTGATCTCGCTGAGTTTTTTTCTTGCAAGCTGCATTCTCTTCCCCCCCTTTCTGCAAAATGGGCAGCTAAAAGTTAGCTGCCCCATCTACAGGAAAAATCCTGGTGGGATCGCGCCTCCCACGTCTATATTGTACATCTTTTGTGCTTTTTGGTCAAACTTTTATTCCGCTCCGTGTAAAATTTGAAGCGCGATTTTCGCTCCAAGGCCGCAACTCTCGATTTCGTGACAAAACCCGCCATTATAGCAACACGCAGGAACAAGTAACCCGTATATTTCCGGGCAAACCCCTCGAACGGTTTCACACATTTCGTTCACGATCAGTCGCGTGGTAGGATCTGCCTTCATACATAGCCTTTTGTTTGCAACCGTCATCAGTTCCTCCGCGTTCATATCCCAGATCATGGAAACCTCTGCATCCTGTCTCGCTGCGTTCCTATCATACTCGCTCTGCCTGTCGTTCCTTTGGCTGCGGATGTACGGCTGTGCATGTACATGCCTGGCAAGATGAACGCTGACGTAGTACGGAATCTCGAGGTAAAACGAGAAACGCAGGTAGCGAATGGGTGAATGCCGAGCGTAAAGAATTTTTTTCTTCCACTCGCTATCCGGTGGGTTAACCGGCTTTTTCCCCACCGTCACAAGCGCACGCCGTTTTACCTCCATCCAATCTTTTCGTTTGGATACTCCAAAAGCTCGATTTTCACTTTTTATCCTCCTTTGCTCTATAGTGATCCATGGTCGTCTCCGACCGCCTGCAAAACATGCACAGTGAAAACGCTTCGTCTTTCACAATACACCCTTCGCAAGAAGCATCGTTTGCAGGCGAAACATCTGGCATTTCACCATACATAAGATCTATCACATCTACCATAAATCTCGCATCAGATTCAAGCCCAAGCCTGCGCCATTCTCTAGCCATCTCTCTAGCGTGTTCTTTCATAGCGTCTCCATCAATGATCTTTGCCATCTCCATTCCTCCTTTACGGCTTAGTCGTAACTGTCACGGGGAATTCTGTATGGAAGTGCAGTACGTAATGATAGGGATCTGTATGCGTGCCGGTAATATCTTCCACGACGTATAATGTATACTCGTTCAGGTAGATGTAATTTTTCTTGTACTCATTCGGGCCAGTCTTAACTGTCACAACGAGTTCTCTAGATATGTTGTTGGAGATGTCCATGAACCCCTCAGCATAAAGAATGATAGTATCAGTGCGCGCATTATATACTGTGATACGTCTTTCCACCTCGAAATACTGCGCTTGCTTGGAGAGGTTCGAATTTACCTTGTCCGCTTCTGTGCATTCGCTCAGCATGCACAGCAAAAAAACAACACCAAACACCATAAGAATACGCTTTTTCATCTCGTCTCATTATCTCCTTTCGTATAGCTACCTCTTCTCGTTTTCCTTGCTCGGTTTGTCGCAATCAACCAAACGTAATTTTCACTAAGCCCGTACTTTTCTGCAAGCGCCCGTGCGCCGTGTTTCCTGTCATACGGCATGTACTCAGCCCGGATCGTGTCCACGGTTTTCTGCGAAATCTTCATGGGTTTTCCTCCTGAACCTGTCGGAAATCCTTACACGTGGGGCGGCGGATCACCTCCGCGTGTGCGGGGAAAAGTTCACTTTTCATCGCCTCCATCCTGCAATCTAATATCAAACCTTCCCGTCGGGCACGAAACGCAATTTCCGCACTCATCAAGCAGGATCAGAGATCCGTCCTCCCGAACAGCAAAGCCATCCATATCACAGTAAACAAGTCCCCGAGCCCACTCCTCTGTCAGCGCAATTTTCTCCAAATCTGGATACTCTCCGGTCTTAGTGTCGATGACATCGAATCCAAGATCCATGTCGTTCGGCGGTGTAATGGTGGGCAACTTGTCCATCGCGGCCTCTGCCCAGCCCAGACCCTTCAGCCCGCGCAGACGCTCTTGTTCTCTGATTGCTTTGCGCATCGCTTCTTTGTCTATGTAATCAGCCATCTTTCAGCGCCTCCATTTCAATCTGTCCTTCCGTTGGGCGGTCATCATCTTTACAAATACCTATCCTCGCGAATGTGCGCTTTGCTATGTCTGAAACCATCTGCTGCGATACCGGCTTTTCATACAGCCCGCACGCAGGCCAGCGCATCGCCCAGTCTGCCTTACTGCTGTGAAGGCCTCCATAGGCTACACATTTGCGCAATCGCTTGGAGTTGTACTGCACGATTCGCAAGTTGCAGCATGTGCCGCAAGAGTTGCCGTCCGACTCCCCGAATGAATAGTGCATCAACTCAATCGGTTTCTGTTTCACCGCGTAGCGCCTCCAATCTCTCCACATTTGGTCTAAATACAACTATCATAGACGGAAACGGAGCACTATTTTTCGATTTTCCAAATTTTAAACGACCACGAATAAATCTAACTTCCGCTTTATTGTAGATATAATCGTGAAACCATCGTGTATCGACTCTGGCTGGTAACAACATCACTACTAACGCTCCATCTTTTGCGCTGTTGTATGCTTTTTCAACCCATTTCCCGATTTCACGACCATAGGGAGGATTACACCAGCAAACTCCTGTCCACGGCTGTGATAACCCATCTTGTTCTGGCGTGTAATGCTTTTTGCATTTAGCGTTATCCGGCAAAGCGCATACATCTGCATCAAAGTAAAATTCGGAATCCAACTTATCAAAAAGATACTGCGGAGTTTCCCATAAATCAGTTTTACTTGAAAACATAACTTTTGTATTCATTCCTTGCTTAACATATCCTCCAATCTCTCCATCACCATGTCCACGGCCTCGTCCGTCAGCGGGCGACCACAATGGGGACAATACTTTGCGAGCAATATTTTGGTCAGATTTTCAGCATATCTGCTGTATTCCCCGGCACCATTACACTTCTCGCACCCCCTCCACGCCTTCTCCACCTGCTCTCTGGTGACGGGGCGGAGGGCGGCGGCAGCAAATTCAAGTGCCTCAATTATCTTTGAGTAATCAACCATTTTACTTTGCTCTGATTCTGTATGAAACAATGCAGCTAATTTTTCAAGATTTGTAATCGTTTCTTCTCGCGTCATACTCATGGTTGGCCCTCCTCTTGTGTTGTATTTGCATAAGGGCAAGA
>ERZ1643247.3513-NODE-3513-length-10990-cov-6.497668_pt1 | contig 10990 bp, 8 predicted proteins | sample MGYA00579264_ERZ1643247 | MGnify/ENA primary metagenome ERZ1643247 (study PRJEB29033, sample SAMEA4952262) | chicken gut metagenome | biome: Broiler Chicken; feature: Gastrointestinal Tract; material: Caecum | place: Ireland | collected 2018 | study: Broiler... | reverse complement strand
ACCATTGAAGACCGCTTGATTCAGCAATGTATTCTTCAAGTGATGGAACCGATATGCGAAGCTAAGTTTCACAAGCATAGTTATGGTTTCCGTCCAAACCGAAATACGCACCACGCAATCAGCAGATTTCGATTTTTGGCATTTACAGTAAAACTTGAATATGTAGTGGATATCGACATTAAAGGATTTTTCGATAATGTAGACCACTCTAAACTGCTGAAACAGATATGGTCATTGGGTATCCATGATAAAAATCTGCTATGTGTAATAAGTAAGCTCTTAAAAGCACCAATACAGGGAGAGGGAGTTCCGAGCAAGGGAACACCACAGGGCGGCATTTTATCACCGTTACTTTCCAATATCGTGCTGAATGAGCTTGACTGGTGGATTAGTAATCAGTGGGAAACATTCCCGAGTAAGTTTCCATACCGTTGGGATGGAGACAGGTGTACGGCATTGAAGAAAACGAAGCTGAAAGAAATGTACCTTGTGCGGTATGCAGATGATTTTAAAATCTTTTGCAGAAACAAGAATGACGCCAAGCGAGTGAAGTTAGCCGTTGAAAAATGGTTGATGGAAAGGTTGCATCTTGAGACAAGTCCCGAAAAGAGTAAAATAACAAATCTGTGTAGGCACTACTCAGAATTTTTGGGTTTTAAAATAAAGCTGGAGGAAAGACCTAAGCAGAATGTAATTATTTCTCATATGTCGGACAAAGCAAAGAAAAAGGTTACGGATAAACTCCGAAAAGCACTTTGGGACGCCAGAGGCAATGAGGATAAAGCACGTAACCTAAACATGAAAATCCGAGGAATGCACAATTACTATTGTGTAGCAACGAGGGTAAGCAAAGATTTTTGGGAGATTTATTTTCATCTACTCAAAACCCTGAAACACATAACGCGGTCACACGGCAAAATAGGACCACCGCTGTCAGAATTCCAAAAGCGTAGGTATGGTAATTATCACGGCAGACGCTATCTTATAGGAACAGTTGTTATTGACCCAATATATGCGGTTACCTTTACAATCCCTTATGGGTTCAAACAAGAGACATGCAACTATACAGAGGAAGGAAGACAGTTAATTCACAAAAGGCTAACTCATCTTGAAGTTATCTTTCGATACCTAGCGGAGAATCCGCTACAACATGAGTCTATTGAGCTGAACGACAATCGTATTTCCAGAGTATCTGCACAGAGAGGTAAATGTGCAATCACCAAGAAACAACTTACAGTGTACGATATGCGAGTGCATAAAATATATCCCAATGGTGGAGATGGCTACAGAAACATAGACATTGTCTCGAGGGATGCCTATGAGCTGATTCATACGAAGGACATAGCACGAGCAAAGGAGCTAATAGAAAAGCTATTAAGTGAAGGATTGTGGAACGAAAATGCGCTGAAAAAGACCAACAGTTATCGAATTCTAGTCGGTAATGCCATTATAGAGTAAATAGGTTTCATTTGATGGAGCGCCGTATGAGGTGAAAGTCTCACGTACGGTGCGGAGCGGGGGAAAAGGTGGAAAGTGGTGTGAGAACCCTACTCAGACCTTACCTATCGCTATTGCTGGTCGTCCCGGCTGACGGGGCAGTCGATGCGAAGACTCTGGAATCCTTTGTCCAGGAGGTTAATGCGAAGGAAGTCGATATCCAGGACCGGCTTTCGAATAAAGTCCAGTATTATGATGCAGAAGGAAAGACACTGGTAAATGCTGTGGCTTTTGAACAAAAAGGCAGGAAGCTGGATGTGCAGAAGGTCAGTCCAGCCTTACGCTCGATCATCCTGGCGTGCGCGGAGATAGATGGTGATACCTATACTGTAAAAAAGGGGACCCTGCACTTTGGGGAACTGCAGGCACTGCAGCAGGAATGCCGGCAGGAAGGGCTGGGAGAATATATACAGTTTGACCAGGAAGGATATGACGTCCAGTGCAAAAAGACAGTGACAGAAAGATTTAACATTCCGGCATCCATGGAAAAGAAAACGGGCGGCCGGACACCAGAGAAGACACAGGAAAAAAGGCGGCAGTTATGAAACAGGGGGAACAGAAAATGCGGGTATTTTTGAAATTAAATCAGGTGATGTTTTCTCCTGCTTTGGTACAGAGTGTGGAGAAGGAATATAATACCAGCTGTATCATCACTTTTGAAAACGGGAGATGCCTCCGGGTAGAGGAGCCCTATCCAGACGTATGCCGAAAGATCCAGGAATCTCTTACAAGAGCTTCCGGATCTGCAGAGGGAAAGGAGGGGGGAGACCATGGAGATTGACCAGGAAACGCAGCAGATCTTTTTAGGTATCCAGCGGGCGGCCGCCTGGATGGATCCTTTTCTCAAGCTGACAGCCATGGGCGGTATCCTGCTCTTACAGTATTTTGCCCGCATGGTCACGGAAAAGAAGCTGCGGGCAGGTACCTTTCAGGATTTTCAACAGTTTATCCGTCTGACGGACGGAAAATATGACATCATGAACATACCGGCAGTGGATACAGAAGGAATCAGCATGGAGCTACATGACCTTGGTGTGCGCCATATGGTGCTGCCGGATCTTGATAAGGAAGACGGGATGCTGCAGGTGGCCGTATATCAGCCGGACAGGGATAAGTTTGGTGCCTGGTACCAACGGCATATCCTCCATCAAATGCAGGGCGGGGAACAGGAAGTCCGTGACCTTAGAAACCTGACTGCCGGCAGGACGAGTATTCTTTCGCTTCCTGTGGAGGCGCTGGATATAGGATGGAAGGAAGATTTCAAGGACATGGGGGTGAATTATGCTTTCCTGCCGGATCTTCGGGTCGGGGATGGCCAGATACAGATCATTGTTGCAAACAGTGACCTGCCGCAGGTGGAGCAGTGGTATCAGTTAAAAAGGGAAGATTTAAAAAAAGAAGGCATCGCCCTGGATGATTACAGTACCATCTCTATGACAGAGTATTCCCAGATGGGGCAGATGACGGAACAATCCTATCTTGACAGCGCATCTTCCGAATACCAGGAAGCAAACCGGAAGTATGAAGGGGCAGAAAAAGGAGAGATAGAAAAAACAGTAGAAAGCAACCAGAGGATCAAAGACGAAACAGCAGTATCATTTGAAAAATATAAGAATGATCCAGAGTATATTCCTCTGAGCATTGACCGCACGACACTGGTGGAACAGGCATCCAGGAACCTGCAGGATTTCTGGAAAGAAGGGAAGTTTGCCTGCCGGATCCCCGGAACCTGGGGCAGCAGGGAGTATCTGCTCCTCCTGCCGTTACAACAGGTGTTTATCCAGGAGGAAAAGAATGCCTATATTGCATTTATCAGCAAAAATAATCCTCCCACTGTGATCCATTCAGGAACCGGGGAAGCCATGCAGGGGATCAAGAAAATGTCCGGCCATGCTTTTGCCAAAAAGTATTTTGACCCTGTGATGGGATCATCCATGGAGAGAGGACAGAATCTGGCAGATGCAGATAGAAAACAGGGTCCTTCTCCAGAAAAAATCGATCGTTCTTTCAAGAATAAAGAAAAGAAACAGCCGGATCTGTCTATTCATTACAAGCCAGACCCTGGCCGACCGAAGCATATCCTGCCGCCCCCGGTCTTAAAAAAATAAAACATACGCCAGTCGGATGTAGGACTCCGGCTGGCGGGAAAGGAAATCATGACGCAAAAAAAGAAGATACCATGGGGAGTTTTTTTCATTATCCTGGCTGCTGTTTTACTGGGTTCCTATCTGGTTTCCGGTCTGTTTATGATGGATGGAGTGACGGTGCAGAACTATCAGGAAAAACTTTCTTATATTCTTTGCCATCCCTTTACGCCATGGTGGAATGAGAGGACTCCCGCATTCATGGGAGTGGGAGTGATCCTGTGGGTGATGGGAGTCTCTTATTATCTGACCTATCATCGGAATTTTCATCCGGAAAGCGAGCACGGTGTGGCAGAATGGGAAGATGTGGGGAAGGCAGCAAAACGGCTGCGGGATAAGGAAGAAACGAGGAATACCTATGTCAGCCGCAATATAAAGATTGGATTTGACGCATTATCCAATATGAACATGCTCATTATCGGCGGTTCCGGTTCCGGTAAGACAACCTCTGAACTGATCCCGAACCTGCTCCATACCAACATGACAAATATCATCCTGGATATCAAAGGGGATCTTCTAAAAAAATATGGAGCGTACTTAAAACACATCGGTGTGGCAGTGAAAGCCATAAATTTTAAGAATCCCCTGGAATCCCACCGTTTTAATCCTTTTTGTTACATCAAAAACTACAGTGACCTGATCGGCATCATCACCAACATCCAGCAGTCTGTCAAACCGCCGGATGCCATGAAAGGAGACCCGTTCTGGGATGACGGCGTTGCCCTCTACCTGCAGTCTTTGTTTGAATATGAATGGCTCCTTTCACAAAAACAAGGATACACCGGGACAATGAATCATATCTTAGACCTGGTGAACATGGAAACAAAGACCGTGGATGAGGATGGTACGACCGCCCTGCAGCAGGAAATGGATAGCCTGGCAAGAGTATACGGGGAGGATTATCCCCCGGTGCGGGATTACCGGAAACTAAAAGAAGGAGCAACAGAGACGGTCCGTTCGATCATCATCATGGTAAATGCCCAACTGAAGCTTTTTGAGATTCCGGAGATCCGGCGGATCTTTGAAGATGACGATATCGATATCCCATCCCTGGGGCTGGGCGTAGACAGCAACCCGGAAAAAAAGACGGCTTTGTTTTTAGTCATGCGTTCGGGGGATACGTCCTATAACCTGTTCATCAATATGTTCTATACCCTGCTTTTCCGTGTTCTCCGAGATATCGCGGATAACGACTGTCCGGGAGGAAAGCTGCCAATCCATGTGCGGCTGTGGGCTGATGAATTCTATGCCGGCCCGAAACCGGCAGATGCCGAAATGCTTTTAGGAGAGATCCGCAGCCGGAACATGTCCATGGTGCCAATCCTTCAGGACATCGCACAGATCAAGACCCTCTTTCCCAATGATAAATGGGAGATATTTACCGGGAACTGCGCAGCCATGATCTATCTTGGTTCCGGGCCGACGGCCCATACCACCCATCAATGAATCTCCGACATGTTAGAAGATATGACTATTGACACTCGTTCTGAAAGCATGGGATATGTACTGGCAGCTAACAGCAATTCCAACCTGCAGATGCAAAAGGCAGGGATGAAGCTGATGACTCCGGGACAGGTCAGCCGGATGCCCAAAGATGACTGCATCTTGTTCCTGGAGGGATACCGCCCTATCTATGATAAAAAGAACTGGCCCTTCCATACCAGAGAATTCCAACAGGCGGAAAGAGCAGCAGGAAAACAGGGCTATACCAATCCTGTCCGGGTCATCTATAATGAAAAAACAGGCGAATATAAAACCCTGGAAGGGGAAGAAAAACTCCGGATCTTATCAGAAGAGGAATTTGCTTTCTTTAAGGAAGCGGAAAAGACGGATGATTCCATCAAGACCTTTGAAATGGACATGCAGCAGTTTTTGTATACCAACTGGAAGGAAATACCACATCCGACAGATGAAGAGATACGCAATATGATCCAGAATATCCCCAAAAAAGATATCACGAAGATGGAACCGCCAGAGGATGTGTATCCTCTTTTGGAAGAAGAGGATTATGAGAGAGAAATCGAGGAAGAAAAGCTCTGGGATTTGTCCGGGAGTGTGGTGGATTGTCTGCTGCGTTATGCAGAACAATTGTCTCCAGAGGAGATTGAGGAAATCATTGGTGGGATGGAAGATGGATTGAGTGATAAAGAGATAAAGGCATACTTTGCATTGCAAGATGTGGAGAAGATGAGGCAGTATAGAAGGGTAAATAGATTAAAGTTATAAAGGGAAAATTATACTTATTATTTAATATAAATGTTATAAATAATGAAAATATCTTCTTGTTGAATAATATTTATAAATATATTATGATATAATTATAATATTAGTTTGGCAGGAGGGGATATTTGTGTTAAAAGAATTATGCGAAAGTATGATTTCCCTTATATGTGACCTGTCGTTGGATACAACAGTAAACACATTAGGGGAAACATTAGAGAAAAAACGATTATCTGATAGGATAGATGAACAGATTGAAAGATATAAAAAAGATATATTGATGAATCTTGGAGAAGATGAGTGGTTTGATTTTATAAAAGTGAACCAGTATATAAAAGAGCATCTTTTTGATAAAGTAACCGCCTGTTTTAATCTGCCAGAAGAATATCAACGAGATCGTGCAAGAAAAAATCTGATAGAAATAGTATATAATGAAGCAGGAGCGGACACGACAGCAAAGAAAAAAGCTGTATATCATTATATACAAATATTTTTTCAGATTATAAATTTCTATTATCTTGACAAGATAGATGGAAGGGAATGGTTCTTGGCAGGAAAAACTGTGGAAGAGATAAAGTCTTTTGTTGAAAAATATATAAAAGAAACAGAAAATAAAATTGTGAAAACTGTCCAATACCATGGGTCTTTTGCTGAATATATCGATGGAATCATGCCACCCCCAGATAATGAAAATATTCTCCATTATCGGAATGAATTGTTAAGATTTCGAGGCCGTGAAACTGAAATGGAAATGCTCCAGAGATTTGTGGAAGATGACGAAAAATTATTGTGGATGGCTGTTACTGGGCCAGGAGGAGTAGGTAAAAGCAAATTATTATATCATTTTGTGAAGGGGATGGAAATTTATCCGGAGTGGAAATCTATATGGATATATTCGGAACACTGTGAACAATTTTTAAAGTACAATGAGTGGAGATATCCCTACAACTTGTTAGTCATCATAGATTATGCTGGTATTATGGCATCTGATATTGGAAAGTGGCTGGAACGATTGGAGCGGAGCCGATATCGTCCAGATAAGGTACGTTTTGTTTTTATTGAACGGGAGATGGTTGGAGAAAATGGAAATATCCCTTTTTGGTACCAGAATTTAAAAGGAAAAGGGGAACAGGAGAGATGTGTAGAGCGATTAACCTTTAAGAAATACAATGGAATGCCATTTTTGCAATTGTCAGAATTAGACAGAACACAGATGAAGAACATAATCGAAGATTATGCGGAATTACAAGGTAAAGTATTATCGGATCACCAGAAAGATTGGATTTTGGAAAAAGCAGAAGAAATTGACCAAAAACAGGGATATGCCAGAATTTTGATTGTCCTGTTCACAGCGGATGCCGTCCTTCAAGGAAGAGAATATAAAAATTGGGATATTCAATATCTGGTCAGTGAAATTATAAAGAGATACAGTATTCATTGGGAGACAGTCATCTGTCAAAATAATAAAGAAATTTTTGATGCATTATTGGAAATGCTAATGTTTGCGACAGTAGTGGGATCGTGGAAACCAGAGGAAGAAGTACCAGAGTTATTGGAAAATTCCTCCGCAATCTTATGTTCAATGGATGCAAGTGATTTGGAGCAGTTAATCTGTGAAATAAATGAAGAAATACAATTTGACGGGAAACTGAACCCAATGGAACCCGACTTGATAGGAGAATATTATGTTTTAGATTATTGGAGAAAGAAGAAATATGCCAAAGACTATCTAGAAAATATGTTTAACATCTTATGGGAATATCCATGGGAATTTGCGCATTTTATTGATCGTTGTATACAAAATTATGCCAAAGAGAATGTGTTTGAGGAGTTATTTCAAAACGGTATGGAGAGATTAATTCCTTCATATGGAGATGAAATAGGTAGCTTTTGTTTCTCAATATTATTAGTTAATTTATCATATTGGCAGGAAGAAAGAGAAGCGAAGAAGAGCATTGGGCGTTTGGAAGAATTAAGCAGAAGATATGAAAAAAAAGAGGAGTTTGCGTTACAATATGCTAAAGGCCTGGTCAATTTGTCATATGAGCAGGAAGAGATAGGAGCGGAGAAGAGCATTAGGCGTCTGAAAGAATTGAGCGGAAGATATGAAGGAAATGAGGAGATTGCGTTATGTTATGCTCAAGGCCTGTTCAACTTGTCAAACAAGCAGGAAGAAATGGATAGGAAGGAGAGTATTGGGCGTCTGGAAGAATTGAGCGGAAGATATAAAGGAAATGGGGAGATTGCGTTAGAATATGCCAAAGGTTTGTTCAACTTGTCAAACAAGCAGGAAGAAATAGAGGCGGAGAAGACCATTGAGCGTCTGGAAGAATTGAGCGAAAGATATGAAGGAAATGAGGAGATTGCGTTAGAATATGCCAAAGGTCTGTTCAACTTGTCAAACAAGCAGGAAGAAATAGAGGCGGAGAAGACCATTGAGCGTCTGGAAGAATTGAGCGGAAGATATGAAGGAAACGGGGAAATCATATTATTATATGCCCAAGGCTTGGTCAACTTGTCAGCTGAGCAGGAAGAAAAGGATGGGAAGAAGACCATTGGGCATTTGGAAAAATTGAGCGGGAAATATGAAGGAAATGGGGAGATTGCGTTATGCTATGCCCAAGGCCTGGTGAACTTGTCAAACAATCAGGAAGAAAAAGGAGCGGAGAAGACCATTGAATGTCTAGAAGAATTGAGCGAAAGATATGAAGGAAATGAGGAGATTGCGTTAGTGTATGCCCAAGGCCTGGTTAATTTATCAAACGAGCAAGAAGAAATAGGGGCGGAGAAGACCATTGAGCGTCTGAAAGAATTGAACGGAAGATATGAAGAAAATGGGGAGATTGCATTAGAATATGCCAAAGGTTTGTTCAACTTGTCAAACAAGCAGGAAGAAATAGGAGTGGAGAAGAGCATTGGGTGTCTGAAAAAATTGAGCGAAAGATATGAAGGAAATGAGGAGATTGCGTTATGTTATGCTCAAGGCCTGTTCAACTTGTTATTTAAGCAGGAAGAAATAGGAACTAAGGAGAGTATTGGGTGTTTGAAAAAATTGAGCGAAAGATATGAAGGAAATGAGGAGATCGCGTTAGAATATGCCAAAGGCCTGGTCTTTTTGTCATTTAATCAGGAAGAAAACGATAGGAAGAATAGCATAAAGCATTTGGAAGAATTGAGCAGGAGATATGAAGAAAGTGAGGAGATTGCATTATTATATGCGTATCTGTTCAACTTGTGAGCTTATGAGGAGAAAACAGGGGATAACTTTATGAGAAACTCCTCCCAGAATATCAAAAGTACGAACGAACACATCCAGAAAACTTTCTTCTTTCTGATGATGATAGGTAAGTACAATTGGTCTGTAGCTGTAACAAAGCCGCGCACAGAAAAGATTGATCACAGTTTTCTGACCGTTGAGATAAATCGTAGCTTCGCCCTAGTCCACCTGTATTACCTCTCCAGGTTTGAACTAAAGGAATAAAAGCTTTCAGTTTGCATTCCTTTAGTTCATGGATTTTTGCGCGGACCGTAGATTTCCTACCTGTAAATCTGGTTTCTTCAACAAGCTGGTTATAGATGCGTTTTGCGGTATGTTTTTGCTTTTTAGGACCTTGATGGGAATCTTCCTTAAGGCAATTTTGTATGAATTTGACTACGTCTGGTGTAAGAATAGTGGACTCATAGTCAGGTTTTTCTGGTAGTATTTCCTTAACAGTATTTTTTAACGGTATTCCTAAAAATGCCTATCTCTTTTGCGATATGCCGCTGGCTTTCACCAGCAAGGAAACGTCTGCGAATTTCATCGTAATCTTGCATTGTGATAACCACCGTATTTTTACCGAATAAAAAGACTTTTATTCATAGTACTTTTTAAGTAGCTTACTTTCAAGTCAGCGTTTGGAATAAAAATGGTTCACTTTTAGATTAGCATTTCTAGCCAAGGCTTTGCCGCTTCAGTGATGCGTATAAGCCTTAATATTATAATTATTTTCATGGAAATATAATTTGGCAGGTACAAATGACCAAATTAAAAGTGATTTCCATTCATCGGACAGGTAATGGAAAACCATTCGGAATATTCACAAACCCCAGGATGATGAATTCTGATCAGGAATATCAGTTTACCAGTCAGTGGTATATCGATTTTGTCAAAAAGAACGGAATCCATCGGAGCATGGATGAAAAGAGCCGTTGGGCGCATAACATTATGATTGAGAAATGGTTTCGCAGTTTCAAATATGAAGAAACCTATATCTGACACAATTCAATACTATCAAAGAGGCCAGAGTTGCAATTAGACGTTATATCCACAGCTATATCTTTGGGTGTTGCCATTCTATTCTTGATTATAAGATACCTGCTGAATGCTTTTATCCGGCAATGTTGCTGCCTTATGTAGTCTAAAACATATATAGATTTTAAAAGGAACTTCCTCTGCTTCAGTTCCTTATCAATTATATTAGTTTATTATAAAAATTTTAGGTTTTTGTCTTGACAACTAAACCATTATATTATTATCTATGTTAAGGGACATTCTGCATGCTCAATGATGCCACAGGCTTCTCTCATATTTATTTCAAACTGAGATACTATTGGTTCTAGGTGTCTAAATATGTTCAAGTAAAAATAATTGCGAAAGCGTATTTATAGTATGTTGATGATGATCGAAGGATGAAAATACGGAGATTTGAGGAAGATTTAATTTTTGGAGAAAAAAGAGTAATGTACAAAAGGTAGAGGAATATATAAATGGAACTTAAAATAACACCAAAAACATATAAATATATGGTTGATAAATTTGATTTGCAGTTTTTAATTCGTATTAATAAAATAGAGATTAAATATAATGATAAATGCTATACTGTGATTTTTCAATTTAGTGAAAAAACTGTTTCACATGACCTTATGATTATTTCTAGAATATATAAGAATTTGCCTACTGAAAAAAATGTTTGGATTTTTCAAGGAGATATATATCCTATTGAAAGCGTAACAGTTTTACGATTTATTCTTTTGGATTATGAAAAGAAACCGTTATATCCTTTGGCAAGATATCGTCTTAGTATTATAATAAGATATTGGGGTCAAAAGCCTGTCTATAGCACCTTGAAAAGTTCATATATTTTGTA
>ERZ1643247.3507-NODE-3507-length-11011-cov-4.071285_pt1 | contig 11011 bp, 7 predicted proteins | sample MGYA00579264_ERZ1643247 | MGnify/ENA primary metagenome ERZ1643247 (study PRJEB29033, sample SAMEA4952262) | chicken gut metagenome | biome: Broiler Chicken; feature: Gastrointestinal Tract; material: Caecum | place: Ireland | collected 2018 | study: Broiler... | reverse complement strand
CTGCAGATGCAGAGAATCCTGCACTTTACCATGTGGCTTTCCGGCAGCTACCACAATACACTGGGACGCTTTGACCAGTATATGCTTCCCTGGTTTCAGAAGGATCTGGAAAGCGGGCGGCTGACGGAAGAATCCGCTCTGGAGCTTCTGGAAGAATATTTTCTTACCTTTAACATAGACAGTGATCTCTACCCCGGCATGCAGCAGGGAGATAACGGCCAGAGCATGGTGCTCGGAGGCCTCACGCCTGATGGAAAGGATGGCTTCAGCCGGCTTTCCGCGCTCTGCCTTCAGGCAAGCCTGGAGCTGAAGCTCATCGATCCCAAAATCAACCTCCGAGTCAATAAAGATACGCCTCTTTCCATTTATGAGCTGGGAACCAGACTGACCAAACAGGGACTCGGCTTTCCTCAGTATTCCAATGACGACGTAGTCATTCCCGGTCTGGAAAGGCTTGGATACAGGACAGAAGATGCCAGAGATTATGCCGTGGCGGCCTGCTGGGAGTTCATCATCCCCGGAAAGGGCATGGAAATCCCCAACATCGACGCGCTCTGTTTTGCCCAGGTGGTGAGAGACGTCATCGTCCGCGCCCTTCCGCAGGCGCCTGACTATGAGTCGGTCTGGGACCAGGTAAAGGCGGAAATCCGCAGCCGGGTGGATCAGATGTGTGAAAACACGAAAAATCTTTATATTTACCCCTCTCCCTTCCTTTCCCTGATGATGGAAGGCTGCGTGGAAAAGGGAAAAGATGTCTCTCTCGGCTGTGTATACAACAATTACGGCTTCCACGGCGCAGGCCTTTCCACAGCGGCAGACTCCCTGGCTGCGGTAAAGAAATATATCTTTGATACCGGTGAGGTGTCCCGCACGGACCTGCTGGATGCCATGGGAAAGGATTTTGAAGGATATGACCACCTGCTTCATCTCCTGCGCTACGAAGCGCCCAAGATGGGGAATAACGATCCCCTGGCGGATTCCATCGCATCAGATCTTCTGCATGCCTTTTCGGAATCCCTAAAGGGACGCCGGAACGAAAGAGGCGGCTGCTTCCGGGCAGGGACCGGTTCCGCCATGTATTATCTGTGGTTTTCCCGCGATCTGGGAGCTACTCCGGACGGCCGCCGGGCCGGCGAAGGCTTTGCCTGCAACTATTCTCCCAGTCTGTTCGCAAGAAACAAGGGGCCCGTTTCCATTGTAAAATCCTTCACAAAGCCGGAACTGAGCGAAGTCATAAACGGAGGACCCCTGACGCTGGAGCTGCATGATACCCTGTTCCGCAATGAGGAAAGCATCTCCAAGGTCGCCGCACTGGTCAAATCCTTTGTAGATCTGGGCGGCCATCAGCTTCAGCTCAATTCCGTCAACCGGGATACCATGCTTGACGCGCAGAAGCATCCGGGAAAATACAGGAACCTGATCGTGCGCGTCTGGGGATGGAGCGGCTACTTTGTGGAACTGGATAAGGATTACCAGGATCACATCATCAAGAGAGCCGAGCTGAGTCTGTAGACACCTGGGAAATTTTCAGCTTCTGGCCCTGCGCTTCCAGCCTTTCCGCAAGCTTATCATAGGACAGCGTGTGGAAATCCTCCGCCAGGGCCGCTGCTGTTCCTGCCGCTTCCCCGGTCACCACACAGGGCGGAATCACCCGGGAGATGTCCCACATGCCATCGTCCACGCTGATACATCTTCCTGCACAAATTGCATTACGAAGGGCACTGTTATATAAGGCGCGGTATGGGATTTCATATCTCATACCGCTCTTTCTCCAGTCCCCTGTCATTCCTATGCTGTCAGGAAAGCAGACCTCATTTTCCGTCTCCTTCAGGCAGTATTCTCCTTCGATACAGCGGATCATCCGCAGCTGCGGCATTCCGGCAATCGTGGTAAGTTCCAGATCCGGATTTTCTCCGGACTCCTTTCTTTCTCTGATATCATCCAGAATGGCCTGGTGAGGCAGAAACTGAACGCGATAACGCATCTTTTTTCTCTCTTCCCCGGGAACGTCCTGAAGCCATGCGGTGGGAATCGGCTGCTTTGCGCCGGACTCCAGGGAAAGGCGGAGCAGCTCTTCCGCGATTCCAAAACACACCTGATGCCCCATTCCATCACACAGCGGAAGATATTCCGCCACCAGGCCGGAGGTTGCCAGTCCCCCAACCATACACTGCTTTTCTACCAGAAGAACTGTTGCGCCGTTCCTTGCAGCGGCGAGAGCGGCTGCAACACCGGCAATCCCGCCTCCTGCTATAAGAACGTCCGGTTCATACGCAATCGAAAGCCTGTGAGAGCTTTCGTCACATAATCTTTCATCTTCTCCTCCATTTCCGGGCATCAATCTTCCGTCCGCTGAAAAATGCTCACAGACCATGGGCCGTCTGTTTCACAGCAGATCTCATAGAGGGGCGCTTTTTCATCTGACACCTTTTCCTCTCTTCCATTAACAACCGCATGACTGATCTTCTGATCGCTGTAAAACAGGAACGTTCCTCCCTCCTTCAGGATGACCGTGTTCCCGTTCCTTCCTTCTATTGTTTTCGGAGCGATCCACTTTCCCTTCAGGCCCACCGGCGTGAATCCCTCTTCCAGTGGTATCATCAGGTAAAACCGGAAATCATCGCGGTTCTCAAGACGTATGGCTTCTCTTTCCCCTTTTTCCAGAACCTTCCATCCACCGGAAAGGCTTTCCCAGGCGAGGACTTTTGTCTCCTCCATTTCCAGCTCCTGCGTTCCAAGGCTTCCTTCCACCGGCTTTTCCCTTTCATCCAGGTTGAACACCGCCACTGCGGCGCTGTTTCCACAGGTGCTGTATACCTTGAACGGTTTCCCACTTTCCACCGGGTCCTCCAGCAGGCAGTCCGCCGCCGGCACTCCCGGCCTGTCACATCTTAACACCCTTCCATCAGAAAGCACCAGCGGCTCCAGAATCTCCTTCCTGCTCTCTCCAAGACGGTCGCTCACGTATACCGGACCTCCGCTCACCGCCCTCAGCAGGCTGTTCTTTAACGCCTGTCCGTCTGAGGTCCACCACATATCCCAGTCGCACCACAGAAAATTCCCCTGCACCAGCGAATTGTACGAGCACTGCAGGATATGCTTTGTAAACCACTCCCGGTTCTCCGGCAGGAAATCGTCGCTGCACCGGGATACCGCGGTGGCTGGACGGTTCCACATGTTTTCTCCGGCCATTCCCATGCAGTTGATCACCGCCTGGTCAAAATACAGGCCGGTTGAAGCCTCGATGGCTCTGTGAAGATTCTCCGCCACTTCTCCAATCGGCGCCTTTCCTCCATAATTTCTTTCCAGCGTGCTCTGGTTGTCGATCTTGACAAACGCCACCCCGCATTCCTTCAGGAAGCGGTGCCACCCCTCATAATACCGGAAGGCTTTTTCAAAGTGCCAGTCCGGCACCAGCTGGCCGCTGCTTCCCTTCATCAGGCAGTCCTGATATTCCTCAGCCAGCTTCCCGGTTTCATCCACGCCCTTCCAGTAACCGTTTATGGTGTGCCAGACTCCGGCCTGGATCCCGTACTCTTCCTTCATCCTCCTCACGCAGCGGGCAAGCCCTCCGGGAAAGCGGTACGGGTCCGCTTCGAAGGATGCCAGTTTGGTATTATGCCTGTTTTCAAACACTATCTCATAATCCGGGTTTTCCAGATCATAAAGGCCTTTCACATCCTCCCACATATCATCGATCACCGCCCACCTGACCGGAATCTTCTTTTCAGCAAACTCCTTACACTTGGCAAGAAGCCCTTCCTCAGACACCCGGATCTGGAAAGCGTCCCAGCTGCACCAGCCCAGATACTCAAACACTTCCGGGTATCTTCTGCCCGTCCTGCCCCGCATGCCGCCCGGAAGCAGGGAAAAAGCCGCTTCCGTCACCCGCTCCGCCAGGCGGCACGGATTTTTTCCCTCTCCCCATACGAATGCCAGGCCGCTGCAGGCGGACAGCCCGTCGTATCCGCTTTCCAAGCGCAGGCAGTTCCCCTTCATTACCGCCTTATACTGTCCGCTGCAGACAGGAAGAAGATACCTGAACAGCTCTCCTTCCTTCCACAGAAGGGCCTGTGTCTGGTCCGGGATCTCAACCGCTCCTTTGCAGAAAAACGGACTGCACCAGTATTCTTTATGCCGGTAATCCGCCAAAAAGGCTGTTTCCGGCAAGTCCAGCTCCAGGCTGACCGCGCAGGCGCCGTCCAGAGTCCCTTCCTTCAGCGAAACTTCCACGAATACGGCCGTTCCCTCTCCGGCCGGTATCATCGAAAGGCCCGCCGAGAATTCCTGATTTTCTTCTCTCCGGCCGTCTGAGAGGTCTTTTCCCGGGACCCTGAAGGCCTTTCCCCCGGACAGCCGGATTTCCATCCCCCTGATTCTGAGCATACTGTTTTTCCTCCGTTACTGAGTATCTTCGTTTTCCCTTAATTCTCTGCGAACCATTTCATAAACACATCCTATTTCCCCGTTTTATGATCTTCAAGAAGCAGGCTTTGTACCATGATTGTATCACCCATTTGAAATAAATTCTCCTCAAATGTCACTGTATTTTGAAGTCACCACCGTATAGATGTTCCGATCAACATCTACGTCGTACATAATAAAAATCAGATAAATATTTTGTTTTATTGAAATAACACCGAAAGGATGCCTCTATTTCCAGGCACACAAGAATCCGGGAGAAAGGAAGGCCTATGCAAGGGAATCCTGCCGATTGCCATTAAGCAACATTTTACATTTTTCTACACATTAAATAAAGCTATTTCTATAAGAATAGTGGATACTTTTAGAAATTATTTTCCAAGATAGCCTCCATCTACCGGAATCACTGTGCCACTGACATAATCCGAGGCCGAGGACGCCAGAAAAATTACCAGTCCCTTCATATCACTCGGCGTGCCCCAGCGCCCCGCTGGAATTCTATGAAGGATTTCCTCATTTCTCTTTCTGTCACGAATCAATGCTTCATTCATTTCCGTTGCCATATATCCGGGCGCAATGGCATTCACCTGAATTCCCCGTCCTGCCCATTCGTTGGACAGTGCCTTGGTCAATTGTGCGACGCCTCCCTTGCTTGCCGCATACGCCGGAACAGTGAAACCGCCAAAAAAGCTTAACATAGAAGCCACATTGATGATTTTTCCACTCCCTTGCACAAGCATCTTTCTTCCCGCCAGCTGGCACATCTGAAATACTGCTGTAAGATTAACTGCCAGAACAGTATCCCAGTCTTCCGGTAAAAAATCCTCACATCTGTTCCGCCTTTGAACCCCTGCATCATTCACCAGGATATCCAGATGTCCATCCAAGAGTTTCACAGCTTGTTCAAATATATCCGGGATGTTTTCTCTGCGGCTCAGATCTCCTTTCATGCCACAGGCTTTGTATCCCTGCTCTGACAATTTTCCAGCCGACTGAAGTGAAGATTCACCGCTTCCGATCATCACAACCGAAGCTCCTGCCTCACACAGAGCCTGGGACATTCCCAGTCCCAGGCCTCTGCCACCTCCCGTTACAATCGCCGTTTTACCAGATAGATCAAAACAGTTCATCGTTTCCTCCTATATAAATGAAAATACCACTTTAACTGCTCCTGTTCCCCGAGTAGTCAACAGATTAAATCCCTTCTGAGCATCCTGTGCCGGAAGGATATGCGTCACGATCTTTTCAAAATCCGGCTCTTCACCGACCAGCTGTGCCGCAATTTCAAAATCTTTCTGCCGGTATACCCTTACGAACTGGATACGCGCCTCCTTGAACATTCCCTTGATCAACGGTAGACTTGCCGGTTTCTTATAGGAAGCGACAATAACAATACATCCCTTTACCTTCACCGCATCCAGAAGTTTATCAGCTACAGGCTGTACACCTGCACAGTCAAATACCCAATCAAAACCATTTCCATTTGTCTTCTCCCAAATAGCCTTTCCCAAAGCTTCCTGTGTAGATTCAATCACCTCAAATCCCATTTCTTTTCCCAAACCGGCCCTTATCGGGTCAGTTTCAGCCATGACGATATTGGATACCCCTGCATGACGCAGAATCAGTGCATGAATTAGCCCAATTGCCCCACATCCGAAAATAAGAGCATTATCACCTGGATGGTATCCACATTCCCTTATCGTATGCACCCCCACGGCTATCGGTTCCACCACAGCTCCCATCCGATCAGAAATTCGGTCGGAAAGGGGGACAATGTTTTCCAGAGGAACCACCGTATATTCTGCCATGGCGCCATCCCGATCAATTCCGATCAGTTTCAGGGTATTGCATACATGACTGTTTCCATTTCTGCACGGCTCACATTTTCCACAAGACAGAAGCGGAGAGGCCGTCACTCTGGTCCCTCTGGGAAGTCCCGGCGCATCCTGGGCCATGACACCCGAAAATTCATGTCCCATAACTAGGGGAGATTTTGCTCTCGGATGAGTTCCAGCATAGATATTTAGATCGGTCCCGCAGATTCCTGCGTAAGAAACCCGGATCAGCCCCCAGCCTTTCGGCACTTCCGGTATTGGAACATCTTTCACCTGAAGTTTCTCTGCTCCTTCATAAAGTATTGCTTTCATTCTTCCTCCTCCAAAGCGTCTTATACTCATTTTCCGACCTTATGTCCACAGTTCCATACCCGGTTTACCGGATAAAGCAACGCTTCGCCTCTCATAAACCGAACGGCTTCTTGTGCACATTTTCTGTTCAGCTCCAGTGCGGATTCCTCTGAGTACCATGCCATATGCGGTGTTACGATGAGATTGTCATGCCGCAGCAGAAAATGATCCGCTGGGATGGATTCTTCTTCCACCACGTCAATTCCTGCCCCGGCAATCCAATGTTCTGTTAACGCCTGATCAAGAGCCCTTTCGTCTACAATGGCCCCCCTCGCCGTATTGATCAGATATGCATTCCGTTTCATTTTCTGAAAGGCTTTATATCCGAACATATGTCTGGTGGTTTCATTTAACTGACAATGAACGGAAATAATATCAGATTCCGTCAACAATCTATCAAATGGCATAAATTCTATATTCGGGAAACGTCCGCTGTCGGGATTGTAGTTAATATCATAGCCGATCACTCGATAACCGAGTGCTCTTGCTTTCCTCACAAAAGCTGAACCAATTCTTCCTGTCCCGATAACGCCTACCGTCTGAGCTTCTGCCCGATATACCGGTATGCTCTGTCTATAATCCCAGATTCCATGCCGGATATTTTCGTCCGCCTGTCTGATTTTTCTCACCAGCGCCATCATCAATGCAATCGCATGGTTTGACACTTCATTCACTCCGTAATCTGGAACATTACACACCTGAACTCCATATTCATCAGCATCCTCCAGATTGACGTTATCTACGCCGACTCCATAACGGACAATACATTTCAGGGTGGGGATTGCACGAAATATATTTCGGTCCATAGTTATATACTGATTCAGAAAAACCCTGGCTCCCTGACAGGAATTAATTACTTCCTGTTGGTTCCTGCAGTGCAGCCATTGGAATTCCAGTCCAGCTTTCCGAAAAATATTTTCCTCCTGTTTCACATCAGCATGGTCGCAGTCACATATGTAAATTTCAGTTTTTTTCATCCTTATGCCTCCACTACGTGGATCTCTTCTGTCTCGTCTCTTAAAATAACGCGACCCATTTCCACTTTGGCATCCAGAAAACGATTTCTGTCCGGAGATTCCATCCGTACGAAACTGTCCTGCGTATAATATACATGCCATCCTTTTACAGCCTGACTGTCATCCATCAAAAAAGTATGAATACGAATCTGTTCCTTTCCCTCGGGTCCATCCCACTGATATCTGCAGACAGATCCTTCTTTTCCCTGACCCCCTTGGTTGGGCAGCGGATGGTAATAATCATGCATTGCTGTCCAGTCAAAAGTAAGCTTTGTCTCCGTTGCGCGTCCATCCGTCCCGGAATATGCATTGAACAGTTTCAGCGCCTGCCCTCCGCGTCTCAGTACAAGCCTATCTTGCGTTTTCTGATGCACAGAAAGTCCGTTATCCCTGTTGTTGGCACAGAAGTGCGTACACAAAACGACCGGCTCTGATGCAGTGACCATATCAACCACAAACATCTCATGAGGAAGCTTCATGATCCAGACACGCACTGCCTTCGTTATGGGATCTCCATATAGTCGTGTAGCATCACTGGCAACGATTTGAACCGATTTCCAGAAATAATTGCAGATCTGACGATTATCTATTCCTTCCCTTTTAAAAATGTTCCCTCTCACTTCACGCTGCATAAGCAGTTTCCCCTGATATTTGATGGAAAAAGTGTTGTGGGACAGCTCAGAAACTGCCTCTCTCTGGGTGCGAAGCCTGTAACAGCAATGCCCCGGATCAATCAGCATTCGTTCTTTTCCTATAGCAAGCTGAAAACTGTTCTGATCCATATGTCTGTGTGATGTTACATTCAGAGAGTGATAGCCAGCCTGGATTGCCACTACAACCTTTGGTTGCTCCCAGCAATCACGGGAGATGATCTGTCCTCCTTCAAAAGAAAGAGTCGCAGGCAGACCGATCTGTCCCGGTGAAACAGCCTCCGCCATATCCGGCATCATCAGAACGGTATAGTACTGGAACTGGTTAAAGAAGCCAAAAGAAGCGAGTTCGTCCGGTCCCAGCTCAGGTTCCGGATACATGGTTTCCAGCAACCATGCCGCAAGCTGTGCCTGCCTCGGCATCGTTTCCTTTCTGCGCGAAGATATGTGAGCGAGAACATCCCCACTAGGCCGGAAAAGTGCAGCACAATCTCCGAAATTTACTGATCTGGGGTAGGATTTTCCCCCCTTATCAAGAGGTTTCTGATAGAGAAAACTAGCCGCGTACCACTCCATCAGTCCTGCATAACAGTTCAGATCCAGTTCTTCCTCAGCAACTCCGACGCGCAGCAGGATTTCATTTAAATGGCTCAAATGCAAGGTCGCATAATTGGAATATTGTACTGTTTCTCCGTAATCGTTCCTGTTATACAGACTGCCGGCAAGCCGTGCCCAGTGGACGGCTTGCCTAATTTCCTCCTGCTCTCCCAGAACAGCGGCAGCTGTACCGAAACCGTTCAAAAGCACCATAAACCAGTTGTTTATATGATTCTGTTCCTCCTCTATGGCCTGACAATATCTCCTGCACAGTATCATGCCCTTTTCACGCAGTGCGACCAGGATTTCTTTCTTTTCTTCTTCTGAAAAAAGGAACGGACAAATATCCACCGCCTCGCATACTGCCAGAGTGATATGGGCTGTTTCCAAAGCACCTTTGGGGACAGGTCCTCTCTCCCGATACCAAGGACCAATCCACGTGTCCAGTTCCATCCGGACAATTTCCATTACCCGGGTATGCAGCCATTTTCCAATCTTCTCATCCTGTTCTACACGGCACAGGAATGCTGCATCCGATAGTCTCTCCCAACAAAGGTGATACCATTCCTGCGTATCTTCCGGCTGGACCAGACAGTCTGCCTGCGTATTTTTATATCCTCTTTTTTTCAGCGCCCGGTAAAAGGTGATCTGTCTGCTATCTTTTGGTGCCTGCCTCAGCCGTTCCAGCTCCTCTTCTCTGATAAAAAATCCCATCAGTTTTCCCTCCTTGTCATCCAGTCCACTTCCCGGATCCCATTCCGGCTGGCCTCCACCATTGCCAACATTAACGCTCCAAAAGAGTGGTGTTCATTATGTTCCGGGATCATTTCCATATATGCCTGAATGGTTCCCTTTCCCTCCCCTGTTCCAGGACACAGACAACCTGGACAGGAACGTTCCGTGGAAAAATCATCATTGATGCAGTGTCGTAACAAACCGTAAAATCCTCTTTCAAAAGCCTGCTGATATTCTGCCCCGGCAAGAAGTCCCAACCGGATTCCCACTCCCAACCCATAAACAAATAATCCACTCCCCGAGGATTCTTCCCAGGATAATGGAACCGTCATTTCCTGCCTCCACAATCCTTTTGGCGTCTGATACCTGAGGATCGCTTTCGACAATCTAAGATAGCGTTTTTCTGCCCCGGCACGGTATACACTGTCTTCAGGAAGATACTGTACCAGCTCTGCAAGCCCCACCTGCCCCCATCCGTTCCCTCGTGACCAGTGATCCTGAGAACATTTATCCTTATCTTCCAGAAATCCCCGACATTGATGAAGAAGGCCGCATTCCTCATCCAACAGTACGTCATACATTCCAAAACACTGTTCGGCGGCAAAATCCATATAGTCTTTCCGATCCAGCACAAGGCCAGCAAACAGCATGAATGGGGTAACAGCAGTAACCGTATCAATCCAGATAGCACCTTTTTCTTCCATTCCCGGCATGCACAGAAGCCCATCCACTCCTTTGCATCCATTCAGTGTTTTCCTTGCATAATTGTCCAGCAGTTTATCATCCCGCTGTACAAGCCCTGTCATCATAGACCATGCTCGGGCGTTTCCCCCCATCCGATAGCTGGCGAAATTATAGTGAGGATGTCTGACCTGGTCTGGATAACGTTCCAAAATCGTCCTACATGCCCTTATCAGTTCCTCCTGTCTGGATTCCTTTGCAGCCTGACACAGGCCATATTGAGCCAACAGACCGTAATAATGAATGATTTCCTCTGCCTGCGCATACTCCAGATACAGATTGATTGCAATGTCCAATGTTCTCATATTTCCTCTCCCCTAAACCATTTGAACGCTCTCAAAATCTATGGAATGGATGGCCACTCTCGGATCAGTCTCAAGCACGAACAGAACCATATTCGTAATATCCTGCGGCTGGAGCAGTTTTTCCCGTTTTACCGGCCTGTCTCCCCAAAATGGAGTATCTACACCGCCAGGGTTGAGTGTCGTCACCCGTATCTTTCGTTCTGCAAGCTGCATGGCCATTCCCTGTGACATAGTATTAACTGCTGCCTTTGCCATACAATATAATGGTGCGTTCGCATTTACCCTTCTTCCCGCCATACTGCCCATATTGATTACCTGTGCTCCTTCTCCTGTGTAAGTTACAAAATGCTTGGACATCA
>ERZ1643247.3506-NODE-3506-length-11011-cov-6.309237_pt1 | contig 11011 bp, 9 predicted proteins | sample MGYA00579264_ERZ1643247 | MGnify/ENA primary metagenome ERZ1643247 (study PRJEB29033, sample SAMEA4952262) | chicken gut metagenome | biome: Broiler Chicken; feature: Gastrointestinal Tract; material: Caecum | place: Ireland | collected 2018 | study: Broiler... | reverse complement strand
CTTTACCGAAAGCACCGGTATCGACCTGCCCGGTGAGGCCGTCACCCTGTTCCACAGCGTGACGGACCTGATCAACACCCCCTCGGACCTGGCGGTGGAATCCTTTGGGCAGAACTTCTCCATCACGCCCATTCATATGATCACCGCAGCGGCGGCCATTGCCAACGGCGGCTATTTGGTGACCCCCCATGTGGTGGATCGGATTCAGGACCAGGACGGAAACATCCTGGAAACCGCGGACACCAGCTACCGCCGGCAGGTGGTCTCGGAGGAGACCTCGGAGGCGATCATCGACATTCTTCGTCAAAACGCGGAAAGCGGCAGCGCCAACGGCGGCTATGTGGCGGGATACCGCATCTGCGGAAAGACCGGCACTTCGGAAAAGGTGGCCCAGCACAACGAAGATCCCACCAAGCCCATGGAGTACATCGCCTCCTACTGTGGGTTTGCCCCGGCGGAGGACCCCCAATATGCGCTGCTGGTGTTCTTTGACGAGCCCCATTCGGAAACCACCAGTGTGGGCGGCAACTCGGTGGCAGGTCCCTATTTTGCCAAGATGATGGAGGAAATCCTCCCCTACTTGGGCGTGGAAGCCCAGTACAGCGAGGAGGAATACGCCAACCTGGACACCACAGCGCCTTCTCTGGTGGGCATGACTTTGGAACAGGCCTATCAGGAATTGGAAGAGGCGGGGCTGTCCTACTCCGTGGTGGGCGAGGAGAGCGAAGGCACCGTTGTAACTGCCCAGGTGCCTGCAGCCGGTTCTCCCGTGCCCAAGGAGGGCAAGGTGGTGCTGTACACCACCGGGTACGACGAGGCCTCCACCTATGTGGAAGTGCCGGACTTCACCGGCTACACAGTGACCGACGCCAACTATGTGGCGAACTTGCAAGGCTTGCAGATCAGTGTTTCCGGATCTTCCTCGGATACGGCCACGGTCAGTTCCCAGGATATTGACCAAGGGGAGCTGGTGCAGGAGGGATCTGTGATCACCTTGACCTTTGTGGACAATTCCAACGCGGAAACAGGCGGCAATGCCGGCGGATAACGGCCAGCCGGAAACGAGAAAACACTGGAAACGCAACGAGAGGGGTAGGAACAATGGACACCATGCTGTATTTGCTGGTTTCCGTCATTGCCTTCGCAGTGACGGCGCTGCTGGGGAAGTGGATGATTCCCTTCCTGCACAAGCTGAAATTCGGCCAGACCATCCGGGAGGTGGGTCCCAGCTGGCACAAAAACAAACAGGGGACGCCCACCATGGGCGGGCTCATGTTCATTTTGAGCATTGCCATCGCCATGATCGGTTGCCTGCCCCTGTTCTACTCCCTGGGCTTGGAAGAGGCGGTGCTTCCCAAGGCCAAAACCTTCGCAGGGCTGGGCATGGCGGTGGCCTTTGGGGCCATCGGCTTTATGGACGACTACATCAGCATTTTAAAGAAGCGGAATCTGGGCTTGACCGAGCGGCAGAAACTGGTGCTCCAGTTCCTGGTGGCAGCGGCCTATTTGGCCTCTGTCCGGCTGGCGGGCGGGGGGACCTTTACCACCATCCCCTTTGTGGGACAGGTGGACTTGGGGCTGTTCTATTACCCGCTGGCGGCGGTTGTCATCGTGGGCGTGGTCAACGCGGTGAATTTCACCGACGGCATCGATGGCCTGAACACCACGGTGTCTTTCTTCGCCTTTCTCTCCCTGGCCCTGTGCGCCGGCATTCTCTCTATGACCGGGCTTACGGCCTTGGGTTTGGCTTCGGCGGCGGCCTGTGTGGGGTTCCTCATTTGGAACTGGCACCCCGCCAAAGTGTTTATGGGAGACACTGGTTCCCTGTTTATGGGAGGCATGGTGTGCGCCCTGGCCTTTGGCATGGATCTGCCCCTGCTGTTGCTGCCGGTAGGCTTTGTGTATCTGTGTGAAATCGGTTCCGTGGTGCTGCAGGTGACCTACTTCAAGGCCACCCACGGCAAACGGCTGTTTAAAATGTCGCCCATTCACCACCACTTTGAAATGTGCGGCTGGAGCGAGGTAAAAATCTGCCTGGTCTTTGGCTTGGTGGCCTTGCTGGGCGGCGCGGTCGCTTTGGCCTGTGTGCTGTTTGGCCTGTAAGGAGAGAAAAACTGCTTCGGTCCGCCGGTTGAGCGGGCAGTTTACGGGATAGACTAACAGGCAAAGAGAAAAAAAGGCGCCGCCGGGGCGGAACAGTCCCCCCGTGTGGCAAGAAAGTACCAAGGATTTGGATGAATTTGTTTTCAGAAAGGAGGATGCTTCATGGCAACCATAGGCAGAACCGCCCGAGGGCTGCGCCGGGTGCCCCGTTACGAGCCGCCCCAAGCGCCCCAGCCGGAAACCCCGCCCCAGGAGGAGCCTAAAAAGCGGCGGCGCCCAGTGCGCTACAAGCTGTTCAGCCTGGGGGCAGGTTTGGATATGCCCCTGTTACTTTTCATTTTGGTGCTGTTGGCCATTGGGCTGGTGATGCTCTTTTCTGCCAGCTATGCGTACTCCTATTATACAGAGGACGGCAACAGCTACAGCTACATTTGGAATCAGGGCCGCTATGCGGTGCTGGGCTTGCTTGCCATGTTTGTGATCTCCACCTTTGACTACCATCGTTTTCACCAGCTAGCTCTGCCCATTTTTGGCATCTCCGTGTTCTTTCTGGCGCTGATTCCCATTTTCCGGGCGGTCGGGCTTTCCCAGCTTGTCCCCAACCAGGGGGACGCCTACCGGTGGCTGCAGCTGGGGCCCCTTAACTTTCAGCCTTCGGAGATTGCAAAGTTTGCCCTGATTGTGATGTTTGCCCATCTGATCTCCCGCTATTCGGACAAAATGGACAGTTTCCGCTATGGCGTGCTGCCCTTTGCTTTGCTTCTGGCCCTTGTGGGCGGCCTGATTATCATTGAAAACCATCTGTCCGCCACCTTGATCATTCTCATGCTGGGAGCCATTCTGATGTTTGTGGGAGGCACCAAGCTCCGTTGGTTCCTGATCGGAGGAGCTCTGCTGGTGGCGCTTTTGGCCGTTATGCTGCTGACCCGGGAAAATTATCAGATCGGCCGTATCCTCGGCTGGCTGGATCCCTTTAACCCCCCGGAAGGGGTGGATACCTGGCAAACCCGCCAATCTCTGTACGCCATTGGTTCCGGCGGGCTGTTAGGGGTGGGCCTGGGTCAGTCCCGCCAGAAGTATCTGTGGCTGCCCGAGCCGCAGAACGACTTTATCTTCGCCATTGTCTGTGAGGAATTGGGCTTTGTTGGAGCTTTGGTGATCATCATCCTGTTCGCCATGCTGATCTGGAGAGGGCTGTATGTGTCGGTCCATGCCAAGGACCGGTTCGGCATGCTGCTGGGGGTGGGCATCACCTTCCTGGTGGGCATTCAGGCGGTGCTGAACATCTGTGTGGTGACCAACACCATTCCCAATACCGGCATCAGTTTGCCTTTCTTCAGTTATGGAGGCACGGCGCTGCTGATGCTCCTAGGGGAGATGGGTGTGCTGCTGAACATCTCCCGCAGCGCCAATGTGGAGAAGACCTGACTCCGCTTGGCGGCAGCAAATTACGTGAGAAAGGAAGTGGATGCGGCGTGAAAGTCCTGTTTACAGGAGGAGGCACAGCGGGCCATATCAATCCCGCCCTGGCGGCGGCAGGGTACCTGCTGAAAAAGGAGCCGGACGCCCAAATTCTCTACGTGGGCAACAAGGGAGGCATGGAGGAACGCCTGGTGCCCCAGGCAGGGTACCCCATCCAAACCGTGCACATCTCCGGTTTTCAGCGGAAGCTGACCCCCAAAAATCTGTGGCGCAACGCCCAGACGGTGGTGCGGGTGTTCACTGCCACGGCAGAGGCCAAGAAGATTCTCCGGGAATTTGCCCCGGACGTGTGTGTGGGGACGGGGGGCTATGTGTGCGGCCCGGTCATTCGGGAGGCGGCGAAGCTGGGCATTCCCTGTGTGGTGCACGAGTCCAACGCCTTTCCCGGCGTGACCATCCGCATGCTGGCTAAGTCTGTAAAGACGGTGATGTTGGCGGTGCCGGACGCCAAAAAGTACTTTGACTCCTCTGTCCACTGTGTGGTCACAGGCAACCCGGTGCGGGGGGAGGTGCTGGCCGCCCAGCGGGAGGAATCCCGCAAAGCGTTGGGCCTGGACGACCGGCCTGTGGTGCTCTCCTTCGGGGGCAGCTTGGGCGCTTCCGCGTTGAACCGGGCCGCCGCGTACATGTTGGCCCAGAGCGCCAAAGAGGGCAAGTACCAGCACATCCACGGCTACGGCTCTCACGACGAGAAGTTCCTGGAGGAGTGCCGGGAGTTTGGGCTGGATGTGAACCGGTCCCCGCAGATCCGGCTGCTGGAGTACATCGACAACATGCCCCAATGCCTTTCGGCGGCGGACCTGGTCATCAGCCGGGCGGGGGCTATGACATTGACGGAGATCGAAGCGAAGGCCAAGGCCTCTCTCTTAATCCCCTCTCCCAACGTGGCGGAGAACCACCAGTTCCACAACGCTATGGCCTTGGTGCAGCGGGGAGCGGCGGAGATTCTGGAGGAGAAGGATCTGACCGGCCAGGCTCTGTGGGAGAAGGTGCAGGCCATCCTCTCCGACCCGGAGCGGCTGCGCTCTCTGGGGGAGAACGCCGGCAAGATGGAAATTCTAGATGCCAACGAACGGATTTACCGGGTGATCAAGGCGGCGGCTGCCTCCTGAGAATCCGCACCCACAAGGCTTGCGCCTCATACTATGGCGTAAGCTGAAAAATGGGTGAGGTGTTCTCTATGATCGTCATTGACGGCCCTGCGGAACTGGGCGGGGAAATTCGGGTGCAGGGGGCCAAGAACAGCATTCTTCCTCTGCTGGCGGCGTCTGTGCTCTGCCGGGGGCAGACCGTGCTCCACAACTGCCCCCACCTTTCCGACGTGGACACAGCGGTGCGCATTTTGGAGCACTTAGGCTGTCACTGCCACTGGGAAGAGGACAGTCTGGTGGTGGAAAACAGCATGACCTGCTGTGAAATCCCCCCGGACCTGATGCGGGGCATGCGCTCCTCCATTGTGTTTTTGGGGGCCATTGTCTCCCGCTGCGGGGAGGCGGAGCTCTGTTTCCCCGGAGGCTGTGAGCTGGGGCCCCGGCCCATCGACCTGCATATCCAGGCCCTTGGGAAACTGGGGGTGGAAATCCAAGAGTCGGGAGGCACCCTGCACTGCCGGGCTCCCCAGGGGATTCGAGGCACGTATGTGTCTCTCTCCTTCCCCAGTGTAGGCGCCACGGAAAATTTGATTTTGGCAGCGGTGTGCTCCCAGGGGACCACGGTGATCGCCAACGCCGCCCGGGAGCCGGAGATCGCCGATCTGACCGCCTACTTAAACCGGTGTGGGGGCCACATCTACGGGGCGGGGGAAAGCTGTGTGATTGTGGACGGAGTCAAAGAGCTCTACGGCTGTGAACATACGGTGATGCCCGATCGCATTGTGACGGCCACCTACATGGCCGCCGCGGCGGTCACCGGCGGAAACATCACCCTGCGGGATGTGGACAATGCCCATGTGCTTCCCATGCTCTCCCCCTTTGAGGAATCCGGCTGCGAGGTGCGGCAGCTGGGCGGCGCTCTCAATATTATGGCCCCGCCCCGGTTAAACGCCGTGCGGCATATCCGCACCATGCCCTATCCCGGATTCCCCACCGACGCCCAGCCGGTGATTATGGCCATGGCCGCGGTGGGCAGGGGCACCAGCATCTTTGTAGAAAACATATTTGAAAATCGCTACAAACATGCGGAAGAGATGCAGCGCATGGGGGCGAAGATCAAAGTGGAGGGCAAGGTGGCCATTGTAGAAGGGGTACAGCACCTGCAGGGCGCCCCGGTGATGTCTTACGACCTGCGGGGAGGCGCCGCCTTGGTGGTGGCCGGCCTGGCAGCCCAAGGCCGTACAGAGGTAAGCGGCACCCAGTACATCCGCCGGGGATACGAGAACCTGCCCGAAAGCTTGGCGGCTTTGGGCGCCAGAATCCGGGAAGTGGATTGAAGCAAAAAAAGGAATGGGAAAGGAGGGAGCAGGTTGCCCAGAAGAAGTACAGGCGACGGTTGGAACAGAAGCCAGGGGTTTGAGGATATCTCCTCGTATTCCAACCGGGAGAACCCTTGGCCGGAGCAGTGGGAGACAGGGCGGCCTGCCTCTTCCAGGCTGCCGGAGAGCCCCCGTCGGGAACCGGCCCGGTCCCGCTCCACACCCAGAAGGCAGCAGCCACCCCGGCGGGCCCGTTCCAGGGAGGAGGAGCTCTCTTCCCGCCGCAGGCCCCGTCGGGAGGAGCCGCCCCGGTCCCGAGGCCGCCCTGCCCAGACCGGCGGGCGGGGAAGAAAGCCTGAAAAGCGGCCGCGCAAGCCTTTGGGAAAAGGGGCCCGAAAAGTCCTTTTGGCCTTCACCTTGCTGGTTATGGTGGTGGTGACGGCGGCCCTGTGCATCTTTTTGCTGTTCAAAATCCGGACCATTCAGGTGACGGGAGACACGGTGTATGCCGCTGCAGATATTCTGAACTTGTGCGGTTTCCAGGAGGGGGAAAACCTGGTGTTCCTCTCCACAGAGGGCAAGGAGGAACAGCTGGAAGAGCAGCTGCCCTACATTGAAGACGCCCAAATTCTCCGGCATTTTCCCAACAGTCTGGAGATCCGGATCACAGGCGCCCAGGTGGCGGCCAATGTTTCCAACGGCAGCCAATGGTATGCGGTGAGCACGTCTGGAAAGATTCTGGCGGAAATTTCCGAGCCAATGGACGGGGTCATGACGGTGACAGGGTTAACCCTGCAGGATCCCGTTCCTGGAAAGCCTTTGCAGGCCCAGGACGAGAATTACCAACAAGCTCTGGACGACATTTTGAACGTCTTGCGGGAGCTGGACAGCGCTGGGGATTTCACCAGCCTGGATCTCACGGACTTGTACAACATCACTATGATGTATCAGGACCGGATTCAGTTTCAGCTGGGCAGTACCTTGGAGCTGGGCTATAAGCTGGATTTTGGTTTGACCAAGGTGGTGCCGGAATTGGGTGCGGACGAAACCGGGACCCTGGACCTCTCCCTTGCCCCGGATGTAAAGAAGGCCTACTTTACAGCTACGGCTCCGGAGGAGGACAGCGCTTCGCCCACCACGGAAGAGGGGGACTCTTCCGGCGACGCGGACGCTTCCCAGGGGACGGACGCCTCTGGAACGGATGCCGCCGGTGCGGAAGGATCCGACACCGGGGAAGGAACCACTTCGTCTCAAAGCCGGGGCGGAGAGATTCCCGACACCATTTACACGGGATAATCCACCAAATTTCTCAGGGTCTTTCTGAAAAAACTACCCATTTTCCGCAGAGGCCGGTGGGGTTTCTGGAAATCTTTGAATTTAGCTTGGTTTTTTCAAGAAATTCCTTGAAATTTTCCCGGAAAAGTGATAGATTATACCATATAGCAATTCCGAAAAAATGTAATGCCATGGGCTTTACACACATAGAGTGATAGGTCGTAGAAAGCCAAGGAGGAAATAACATGCCTTTTGAAGTTGACAACCTGCTCGATGAAACTCCTCAGACCATAAAAGTGATTGGTGTGGGCGGCGGCGGCGGCAACGCCGTAAACCGCATTGCCAGCGCCGGCGTGCGCAGCGTGGAACTGGTGTGCATGAACACCGACAAACAGGCCCTGCAGCGGTCTCAAGCCTCGGTGAAAATCCAGATCGGCGAAAAGCTGACCCAGGGCCGGGGCGCAGGCTCTAAGCCGGAAATCGGCGAAAAGGCCGCGGAGGAAAGCCGCGAGGCCATTGCCACTGTGCTGAAGGACGCGGACATGGTGTTCATCACCGCCGGTATGGGCGGCGGCACCGGCACCGGCGCAGCTCCCAAGGTGGCCCAGATCGCCCGGGAACAGGGCGCCCTCACCGTGGGTATCGTCACCAAACCCTTTGCCTTTGAAGGCAAGCGCCGTATGGAACAGGCCGAAAAGGGCATTGCCGCCCTGCGGGATCAGGTGGATTCCCTGGTGGTGATTCCCAACGAACGCCTGAAGCTGGTCAGCGAGGAGCGCATCACGTTGGCCAATGCCTTTACCGTAGCGGACGATGTGCTGCGCCAGGGCGTGCAGAGCATTTCCGATTTGATCCAGCTGCCCGGCATTGTGAACCTGGACTTCGAGGATGTGAAGTCCGTGATGCAGAACGCAGGCTATGCCCACATGGGCGTGGGCCATGCCAGCGGCAAGGACAAGGCGGAGCAGGCCGCTATGGCGGCTATTTCCAGCCCCCTGCTGGAGACCAAGATTGCCGGCGCACGGGGCGTTATCATCAACATCACCTCTTCTCCCGACATTGCTCTGGACGAGATCGACACCGCTTCTCAGATCGTCACCGAGCGCGCCCACGAAGATGCCAACATCATTTGGGGTGCCACCTTCGACGAGAACATGGAGGACGAGATGTCCGTCACGGTGATTGCCACCGGTTTCCAGGGAGAGACAGAGAAGAAAAAGGCCGCTTTGGATGTGGACATGGATCTGGACGACGACGATTTTCTGAACACGCCTGCCCAGCCCGCTGCTTCCACGCCGGTCCGGTCCACCCGCTCTACCGAGCCTCGTGTGGATCCGGCGGTCATCGACGATGACGACACCTTCACGGACATCATGTCCATTTTCAACCGCAAATAAGTGATGCGGTATATTACCTTGTGGGAAAAAGGGATCCGTTTTGACGGCATCCCTTTTTTTGTGAAATACTACTATTAGGGAGGACTTACCTATGAGCAAATGGATCGACGGTGTGCACCACATTGCTTTGAAACCCACCAAAGAGCAGTACGAGAAGACCGTTGCTTTCTACACGGAAGTGTTGGGAATGGAAGTGAAAAAGAGCTGGGGCGACCCGGAGCAGCCCTGCTTGATGGTCTCCTGCGGGGACAACTCCTGCCTGGAAATTCTGCCTTCGGAAACGCCGGCTTCCAAGGGCGGCGCCCTGGACCACCTGGCCTTTGCCACTAGCAAGGTGGACGAAGTGGTGGAGCGGGTCCGCGCAGCAGGATACGCCATCGCCGTGGAACCCAAAGATCTGGAGCTGGCAGGCAGCCCCATCCGCATTGCCTTCTGCTGGGGTCCCATTGGCGAGTACGTGGAATTCTTCTGGGAGAAATAACATGACAGACACGTTGCGCGTCAACACGAAGGACATGCCCCAGGTGGCCCCCACGCTTCGTGCGGGGCAGAGGGTGCTGCTTTCCGGCGTGTGCTACACGTCCCGAGATGCGGCTCACAAGCGCATTACCGAGATGCTGGACCGGGGAGAAACCCCTCCCTACGATCTGCGTGGAGCCGCCATCTATTACGCCGGCCCTACGCCTGCGCCGGAGGGCCTTCCCATTGGCTCCTGTGGGCCCACCACCAGCGGCCGCATGGATCCTTATACCCCTCGCTTTCTGGACTTGGGCCTCTCCTGCATGATCGGCAAGGGCAAGCGCAGTCCAGAGGTGGTGGCCGCCATGCAGCGCAATGGGGCTGTGTACCTCTGCGCCATTGGGGGAGCGGGGGCTTTGGCGGCCCAGTGCATCCAGAGCGCGGAAGTCATCGCCTTTGAGGACCTGGGGTGCGAGTCTGTCAAGCGGCTGGTGCTGCAGGATTTTCCCCTGATCGTGGCGATTGACAGCCAAGGCAACAGCATTGTAAAGTAAGGCTTTCCGGAAGTGCCCGGAAAACCGGACACTTCATACGAAGGGAAGTCTGTGTATGTTTCAAACCATTATGAGAGCTTTTGTGCCGGGCTATGGCCAGCGAGACGACGCCCAGGTCCGGGAAAAAAGTGGCAAAGTGGCGGGGGCCATCGGCATCGCCACCAACCTGCTGTTGTTTGCCATCAAGCTTGTGGCGGGTTTTTTATCCGGCAGTGTGGCGGTGATGGCGGACGCAGTGAACAACCTGACGGACTCCGGCTCCTCCATTGTCATGCTGGTGGGCTTTAAATTGGCAGGGAAACCGGCCGATGAAAAACACCCCTTTGGCCACGCCCGCATGGAGTACCTTTCCGGGGTGATTGTGTCCTTCCTCGTCCTGTTTTTAGGGTTGGAACTGGGCAGAACCTCTGTGGAGAAAATAATCAGCCCCCAGCCTGCGGACTTCAATTTGTTGGCTTTGGGGATTTTGGCGGTTTCGGTGGTGATCAAGCTGTGGCAGTGTTTCTTCTACCGCAGCGTGGGGAAAACCATCCATTCCGACACGGTGTTTGCCACTTCCAGCGACAGCCGCAACGACGCCATTGCCACCACGGTGGTGCTGCTGGGCGCCCTGATCACCCGATTTACAGGGGCGAATTTGGACGGGGTTTTGGGCCTGGCTGTGGCCGTGTTCATTGTCATTTCCGGCGTGAAGCTGGTGATTGAAACCGGCAACCCCTTACTGGGGGTGGCGCCGGACGAGGCGTTGGTCAAGCAGATCTATGAAAAAATCCTCTCCTATGAAGGGGTCTTTGGCATTCATGACTTGACCGTGCACAATTATGGAGAGGGAAAGTGCTTTGCCTCTGTCCACTGCGAAGTGCCTGCGGAGCGGGATATTTTGCTGAGCCACGATATTATCGACAACATTGAACGGGATTTTGAAAAGGACTTGGGCATTCACCTGGTGATTCACTTGGATCCCATTGTCACCGGGGACGAGCGCACCAACAAGCTGCGGGAGCAGGTGGGAAAGCTGCTGCACGTGGTGGTTCCACAGGCTTCTATGCACGACTTCCGGGTGGTGTGGGGTGTGACCCACTCCAACGTGGTGTTCGACGTAGCGGTGCCCTTCTCCCTGCAGGACTCCGACCAACAGATCCAAGAGCGCATCAGCCAGGCTGTCCAGACGCTGGATCCCACATACCGCACGGTCATCACGGTGGATCGGGAACCCACGGTGAACGAGCTGGAAAGTTGACCGGCAGAGATAGAAATAGAGAAGAGCTGTCCACAATGAAGTGACCCCCAAAAGTTAGACAATATTTGAAAGCAAAAATTGTTTAAGCAGC
>ERZ1643247.3505-NODE-3505-length-11015-cov-5.677555_pt1 | contig 11015 bp, 6 predicted proteins | sample MGYA00579264_ERZ1643247 | MGnify/ENA primary metagenome ERZ1643247 (study PRJEB29033, sample SAMEA4952262) | chicken gut metagenome | biome: Broiler Chicken; feature: Gastrointestinal Tract; material: Caecum | place: Ireland | collected 2018 | study: Broiler... | reverse complement strand
TTTTGACGACCGTAATCATTGTTTGGATCTTGATACCTCATTCGTGAGTACTTCAAGGCTAATTCACCGTTCAAGTGTTGCTTTCCCTTCTTAAAGTGGTGTCCTTCATAAGTAAAAGCAAATGGGTTATCTACGGTTACACCACCCACTGTGTTAACAACTTTTTTAAGAACTCCCATGTTAAGCACTGCATAATAATCAATTGGAACATCTAGTAATTCAGATACCTGCTTAACCGTTTGTTTAGGTCCGCCAATGGAATAAGCTGCGTTTATCTTAACGTAGGTTGGCCCTTTCTTCGTATTCACGCGAACCAAGGTGTCACGAGGAATACTTGTCATCGTAATTTTCTTTGTCTTTGGGTTAATCGTGAATAATTCTAGTGAATCGGTATTACCGCCAGAGTTACCACGGTCTAGTGCTCCGACATCAGTTCCCATTGCAAGAACAGAAACAGGTTCACCCTTTTGTAACTTTCGGCTAATTTTACCATTGCCGTTACCAAAGATGTTCTGAGCAGCCGAATGAATCTTGTGATATTCATATCCACCGCCCAAAAGAACCAGAATTACCAAAGCCCAAATAATATTCTTTACCCATCGCGGAGTACGATAATGGTGAACTTCTGGTAAATTATGATCATTAGTTGGTCGAGAGTTATTAAATTGTGGTGTTCGAGCTTGATTAGAAGAGCCTGAACTTAATCCAGAAACTGCCTTCTTCCAATTAAACTTTCTTTTTGGCCGAGATGCTCGCTTTTCAGCACGATCCTTCTCGACCTGATCATGGATTCGCTTTTCTAATCGTTTTCGATATTCTTCACGGGATTCGTGATTTTCACTCATATGCAGATACCTCAATTGATAATTTTCTATAACTCTTCAAATATACTATAGAAGCAAGATAAATTTCAATTTTATGTGGTGGAGCTTAAGGAATTTGTAAGGAAATGCTATTGCTGTCCTGCTATAAAAGCACCACCAACTCCCAATGCTATAGCTAAAGCTAAAAGAATTGGATTACTATATATAAATATAAGTATAATTAAAAGTATTAAACTAACTAGAGGACCAATGATTGACATTAGAGGGTCCCCTTCTTTATTCCCCTTTGTTAATGAAGAAACTCCAGCATAAACTAATAACAATACCATTATCAAGCCAACTAATAACCAAGGTAAATAATACTCATCTGATATAATTTCAAAAGCATTTACTATATTTAATCCTTGCCCTTTTAAATAAGTCCTAGATAAGTAATTATTATATAAATGAATAATTACCGCTAATATAATTGCAGCTATCCAAATGACTAAAAATGTAATCCAATTTTTTTGCACATCTCGATCCACTTTCCCACCCTCTTAATAATTATTTATTTCAATTTAAGTATAGCTACAATTATAGACCAAAGCACTGTCCACAATAATGTTAATTTTGCAACATCTACACTTCGAGATTTTTTATTTGCAGGAATTACTAACCATGACATGATTCCATTTAATATTCTTGTAAATACATTAACCAAAAATATAGTTTCTAAAACTACAGATATCTCTAACAAAGTATTGACTTTATATTTATTAAATATATAAGTTAAAAATATTATAGATAAAATAATAATATGAGCTATATAATTGCATAAAGAAACTAAAAAATATCTTTTTTTACTATTATTTTTTAAATGTTCTGGAGGCATAATACTTGCAATAAGTAATGTAGACAACCCAAGAACAATAACAACCATTAGAATCCACGATTGACTTTCCGTAAAAGAATCATTAAATTTTTTAATTTCATCTTTCAAATTATCTAAACATTTCTGTAAAAGTGGTAAGATCGGAACGGATAAAAGTGAACCAGCTCCTATAGAAAAAAAGAAATTTCTTTTACCTAGTAAATTGAAGTGAACCCTGTAAGTTGGACACTTTAATTTAGCTATTAGGTGTTTCCTATGCTTTTTTCTTTGATTTTTATGTTTCTTATTCATAAATCCCTACTAAAATTTAATAAATGATGAATGAATTAAGCTAAAGAATAATCAAAGGAGAATTACTCCTTCCTATACAAATAATATTGAATATTTCCCAGAAAAAAAGGCTTCCCCACACGCTTATACTCTTTTGAAAAATTCATTTGATTCGTAACTAAGTAATTACCTGATGTGAGTTTTTCCTTCTCACTTAGCTTTTTGTACCTATCATACTTCTCATAGGCCATAAGATATTTAGTCGAATATGGATGATCTTTTGTCTTTTGAAAGAGATAAGGACTCTTATTACTAAAATCTCTAACTATAAGTAAAAAATTTTTATCAGGCGTATCAAAATAGACTTTACTATCATCTGTCCTTTCTTCCATATATTTAACTGATTGAATAGACGAAATTTCAAAGCCTGTATATCTCGGCAATTTATAATAAGTATTTGCAAACACAACTATGGTTAACATATACGTAAATACTGTAGTCTTAAAAGAAACATTAGGAAGACTATAAATACCTAATCCAATCACAAATAAATTAGGTATATGAGAAAACATCCAATGATTATAATTTGGCTGTACAATCATCCATATTAACAAATTAGATAATAAATAAACTACCATTATTTGTATCTCAATTTTTCTTCGCATAGAATATATGACTTTTAATCCTATTAGGAATAAGAGTATCGCAAACAAGTAATAAGCTCCGAAGTTTGGAAAACTATTCCATGGTAAATCATCACTTCCCCAAAATAAGCTAACTGTACCATTATAAATATTATTTAGAATATTTTTTAGAATGTTTCCATGAAAATCTATAAAGGATGAGTTAGCTCTACTAACAGGTAACTTAGGTATAGTAAATGGGCCAAATAAAAATGTTTTATTCAGAGAAGAAATATTACTCCTAATTGCAAAAATTATAATAGGTATTAATTCGATTGCCATACCTACCAAGTATATTACTAAATTACGTATAGATACCACTTTATTAGCAACTAATAAATAACTTACACCAATAACAATAAGTGGTAAATAGAGCCATGAAACATTATAAGAATATGCTGACAATCCTAATAAAAGATAGAAAAGAAGTAGTGAAAATACTCTTTTATAATTTTTAGTATTAAGGCCTAAGAATAACAAACAAATTCCCAATAGCATTATCCAAATAGCTATATTGCAATCCATTGCATATCTTACTTCAGTTAATAAATATGGAGCAGTGCTGAAAGCCGTAGTTATCGGTAATAGCAATTTTGAATAATACTTGTTTAATAAATAACACATAAAAAGCATACTTATCATTGCTACTATTACTTGTGTAAGTCTGAAATTATATATTGAAATACCCAAACATTTTAATATTGGGAAAGACATATAAGCATATAACGATGATTGTCCCTGCCCAAGAAATGACTGAAAATATATAGGATATTTCATTAAATGACTGTCTACACCATATTTAACTAACGATTGAGCGTCATAATAGTAATTTGCTTCATCAATAAAAATATTTGGAAAATTTCCCAATCTATATAAACAAAATCCTGCCATTACTATTAAAAGCAATCCCGATACTACCTTTTGCCAATCCAATTTCTGCTTATAAAGAAGTATTATGTAAACAGAAAAGACAAATAATCCAAATATTATTAATCCTTTCAAGATCTATCTCCTATTAATTAAATATTTATTTTTAACGGCTAAAGAAATTAATACTATCCAACCTATTAATGAAAAGGCACTAAACAAAAATAAATATATAGACGGCTTATACCCTATCTCAATTTTATTGATTCCCTTTTTCACCTTTACTAAAACAGTTCCTCTAGTTGATGTACGATAACTAATTTCTTTATTATTATAATTAACTACTGTATTAGAATAAGCAAGAATGGGCAAATTGACATTTGTTTGCCCTGGAGTTTTTATCTTGTAACTCAATCTATTAGCATAACAATATGGTAATTTTTTCTCCTTCATATTTCCAATATAAACAATAGAATTTAGAATAGATCTTGGATTATCAAATGACCTTCTAGGCATATAATCAGTTTCACCATACAATGCCCCATATGAAAACTGCTGATTATAATTCTCATTATTAAGAATGATTGGAGTATCTTTACTATCTCTAAATGTTCGATAGTTACCTTCCCTTTTTGAAGATAATACCGGAATATTTTTATCTAACCGTGCATTTCGTGCCAGGTCAGGATAAATACTTCCTGCATAGAGCATTAGCATAAATAAAATAATGACTGAAGTAATTACATATTGATTAATATAGCTAAATTTAACACTTGCTAATACTTTTGATAACACTATTGCTAAAAATGCTATAGCATATCCTGTATACCTATACGGAAATTGAATTACAGATAACGGAGTCTTAGTAAAATATTGCCAAGGAAATGCTGTTGTGATCATCCATGTAAGCAATACACCTAATAAATATACCCACATATATTTAGAATTCTTATTAACCAATTTCCAACCAAATAATAGAGCTATTAAAAGAAGTAATCCTATTCCTCCTCTATTTAGAGCATCATTAGAAAAAGCGGAAACTATAAAATCACCTAGTGTTTGCATTAACATAAAACCTGATCCGGGTTTTACAAGATCTTTACCAAGATAGTCTGTAAATAGAGGAACAAATTGCCAAGCAGAAAGTATTATGAATAATGCGATAGCTTTTATTAAGTATTTAACTTGATTTAATGTTATCTTTCTATTTTGAATAAGATAACAAATAGCAATAATAAGGCAAACTTCAACAGAGATAAATAAAGTAACATAGTGTGAGTAAGCCATTAGAGCCATCCCTACTGATAAAGTGATCCATCTATTTTTATAAAAGATATTATATATCCCCAGTAATACAATAGGAATAAAAGTATAGGCTATTGCTTCGCCAAGAACATAATTTGTTAAAGTCAAGTAAAGGTGATAAGGAGCAATCAGGTATATTAACGAGAAAAAGAACGATTGCCTAGTATTTTTATTATCAAAAGACTGCATGCAGAAAAATGCAATTAATCCAGTTGTAAGGAATATTAACCATACATAGATTAAATATGCTGTAATTGGAGCAAATACAAATTTCAAAAATGCCCATGGATATAGAAACACTACCGGATAAAATAAAAAGTTACCATTTCCTACTTTACTAAACGTATCTGTAGCTATATACGTGAAGAATTGTCCTCTTTTTAAATTTAGAAAAATTTGCTGAACGCGAGCTGAATGAAAACTCCAATCGGAGTGAACACCTAACTGATTAATTTTGAGAAAAGGGATAATCATTATTATTGTAAATAAAACTATCCCAAATATTGCTAGCCGATTTTTACCTTTTACATTCATATTAGTACTACCCCTATTTAAAAAATACAAACACTAACATAATACCATATATTTAATACTAGTTCTCTTCCTTAGATCATAAAAAGCATGGTGAATTTTCTTTCACCATGCTTTTTATTAAAAATAATTAAACTAGCATTATTTAACTAGCTCTTCACCTTTAATCACATAATCACTACTGGTTTGATCCGCAGTTTGATCCGTCTTAGTAGGATTACCGCTCTTACCATCAGTAAAGCGTAAGACAAAGTGAAGATTTTCAGTCGAGTCTTTATCAAGAGTAATAGCCTTATTTAACTTAATGTCAGTTGAAAAGCCACTCTTACCACTATTAGCAATTGATGGATAAACCTTAGCAACATCGGCACGTTCAGTTAACTTAACATTTTGCCGTGCAAGTTCTTGTTCCTTATCATTCAAGAGAATTAAGTAAGCATTTGGCTGTGACATTGTATAATCACTTACCATCCAACCAGAGACGTGAACACCAATTATCTGATAACTGGTGGCCTTTTTATCCTTGGAGGTTGTCTTTGAAACAGTTGGTGTGAGGTTATCAATGTAATATGCCTGCTTATTCAAGGTGAACGCATTATTGAACCAATAATCCGTGTATTGAGCAGCATTATTTGGATCAACTGCGTACCGACTTACTAAAGTATACGTATGACCGGCTTGCAATTTAGATAGATCAAATTGACCATTAAAGCCAGAATTACCAGCAGTCATTACACCACGGTATGCATTAGCAACATCTGGACGAGCGATATTGTTTACCTGAATCCGTTGAACCTCACGATTACCGTTACTACTATCAAGTAAAATTAGCCAATGATTATTTTCAAGCGCAGACATATCATTAGCATGCCATCCGGAAACAACTAATTTACCATCATTAATGGTGTATCCGTCAAAATGTCCAGCATTAGTCCGATTAAGATTAAAGGTATACTTCTTATTGGTAAACCAAATATTAGTATATGCACCATTACCACCATTACCAGTATTATTACTGGAATAACGAGCAACCAAGGTATATTGGTGACCGGGAACTAGTGATATTTCATTAAAGTAGGTATCAAACCCAGAATTACCCGCATTCTTAATATGGGAGTATGCTCGAGCAACATCTGGACGAGCAACGTTATTTACCAATTTAGAAGCTGCTTGGGTATTAGCAGTATTATCCCACAAAATAAGGAAGAGGTTCGGCATTGCATCAATGTTATCAGTGGCAAACCATCCTGATACATGAAGCCCATTACCGGTATAAGAAATATCATCCAGCGATGCAGCAGCCACAGCATTAGCAGTCATAAACTGCTTTGCAGGGAACCAGTAATCAAATGATGGTCCATTACCGTTAACGTCATTGGTGTACCGACTTACTAATTGAATTCGGTCAGTTAAAGTAACACCCTTTAAACTAAAGTAAGTATTAAAGCCTGACTTATCAGCGTTAAAGGTCGTCTTATAAACATTAGCAACATCTGGACGGTCAACACCTTCATCACCGTCCTTTACTTGTTGCCGACTGATTTCACGACCAGTAGTAGCATCCCAAAGGATTAACCAGTGATTCTTGTAGTTCAAACTTTCATTAGTTGCGTGCCATCCAGAAACACTAATTCCATTACTACCATTCATCTTGAAAGTATCAAGATTAGCTAAGTTCTGACCCTGGCGAACAATATAAGTCACATTATTTGCATCGTTAGTTCGACCATCAAAGTACAGATCAGCAGAAACACTCTTATCTGAAGTATTACCATCCTTATCAGAAGTCCAACGAGACATCACAATAATTTTATGTCCAACACGAAGGTTAGTAGTATCAAGGTTAATCGTGACGTCAAATCCAGAGACTTGAGCATTCCAAACATTGTGAACCCCTGGAATATCGCCACGTTTTGCGCTATCACTAGCAATGTCAACCGCTACCCGACGGAGTTCTTGACCAGTTGTTCCATCCTTTACAAAGATGTAGTGGTATTGACCTTCACGACTAGTATTAGTTGCATTCCATCCCTTAACATGAACAGAATTATTTTCAACGGTTAAGCTATCAATCCATCCCCAGTTACCCTGGATCTTTGGATCCACATTCTTATTATAATCTTCACTAACCTTGTAAGTAATTGTGATCGTTTGACTCTTAGGAACATCCTTAGAATTAGAATCAACCTTAAGACTGTCAGCCTTAATTACTGTAGCAGCTTTATCGTCAACATAAGATGTGTACCCAGCAATTTGTGGAATTTGATAATCTTTTGCTAACTTACCGGTCCAGTTACCGTAAGTAACTTTGTTAGTCTTAGAATCAATCGTTTTATCCCGACTTACTTTAATTTGAATCGTATCTAGATTCTTAGTTCCATCTGGCAAATCAACCCCATTAGGTACTTCGTACTTAACGGTATCAGTAACTGTTCCAAATTGATCTTTCTGCTCTTTGTCCTTTTCGTCGGTAGGTTTAACCACTCGCGTACTCTTAACATACTGAACTGTTACATCTAGATTTTTTTGGTTAGGATCAGTAATCGATACTGTGGGAATTGTAGTTTCCCACTTACCATTAACCTTAGTATAGTAACCATCGACTTGTGAAATTTGATATTCTGGCATATCAGTTGATTGCCATTTACCATCTTTACCAGTAGAAATAGTTACATTTTGTTGATCTTTACTCTTGGCACCATTAGGTAATGAAACTTCTTTCCCCTGATCATCAACTGCAGTAAAAGTAATATTACGAGTTACTGTTGCAGTTTTAACTTCAGATGATTGACTATTTTGATCATCAGCCTTACCAGCGTTACTGTTTTGGTTATCTGCTGGTTGAGCTGGAGTAGTAGCGTTAGAAGTACTACCTGCCTGACTAAGATTTACTTCATTTGAACTACTATTCGCGTTTTGATTAGTAGTTGCTTGCGTTTGATTAGCATTAGTACTTTCATCGGCACTAACATTAGTTGATACTGTCATTCCTGCAGTTAAGGCAAGAGTAGCTACTGCTGCGGAAACCCACATTTTACCACTCTTGTACATCTTATAATGTTTCTTTAATTCCATAGTTATCCTCCCTACGCTTAGATAAACTAATTTAAACATTGCACAGCTAGTATATCATATCTAAGAAATCTATTTAGTATCAAATAGCCTCCTTATTTAACTTCCTCATAAAACTTTTAAAACAAAGTGATAGCAAAAAAACAACAATTACATACGCAAGCGTGACAAATAAAAAAGAGTAAAATCTATTGTTTATGTTATCTCCCTTATCCCAAGGAAATTTTTTTATATACTGAACCTTATCCGTCACTTCACTTATTATGAACCATGACAGGAATAGTAATCCTAATAATACTTTAGAAAATTTAGGATTATTCGCAACAAATTTTATTATATAGATTTTTCTAAGACTTAATAAATAATTAATCTCCCTCATACTTCCATACTTTAATGCTTCATTTAATCCTTCAGAAAGCCAGTCAACAATTGGTAAAAGAAACAGAGTTGCTAATATTGTGATACTGTTATGATTCAGATAAACAATAAATAATTCTGCTGAAAATATAAGAAATACCATATAAAATGGTAAATTCATTATTGCAGCACAGGTATAAAAAACCATAAATGGTATATACACTAAAATAAGTATATAAAGTATTTCCCTATAATACATTGGGATTGAAATATAAAATATTATTTGAAAAAACAACAATATTAATAAGAATCTATTCACTAATCTACTATATCTAAAAGCATAATTTTGCTTTCCTGTTTTTGATATTAACCATGCAATATATGATGATAATATACAGAAAGATAATGAAATCAACATCCATATCTCAAATTTTGTTAATGACCTACATTCAATAAAAATTGGTATGCATATTATATAAATTAATGATGGCAATAATGCCTGTAGCTCTCTAATTGATTTAATACTAGTAGATAATTCCGATACTTTTTTCATACTTTTCCTCCTATGTACCCAATAAAAAAGACCGTTGATGGAAAAACATCAATGGCCATTAGTAATATCTTAATAATCTATAAATTTCTTGCACCAAACCAGTACTGAATATAATTACCTTCACCATTCTGTGAGTCAGAATAGCGAGCGATGATTTGCAATTGATGATTATTCCGCAAAGCATTTGCTAATACTTGGTTAGTATTACCATCAAAAGAAACATCAAAGCCGGAATTATTAGCACCATAAACTGATGAGTATGCCCGAGCAACATCAGGTCGACTCACACCATTAGTTACCACTTGACGAGCAATTTCGCGGTTAGCAGTTGCATCATATAAGATAATGTATTTTGTCTTAGCTCCCGCACTTCGATCATCAGCGTACCAACCAGTTGCCCGAACAATGTTACCATTGCGAGTAAATGAATCAAGATTTTCATAGCCATTGCCGGTACTAAATTTCTTGTTAAGCATTAGCCAATCATCTACACGATACCCTTCACCATTTTGAGTATCATCAGAGTAACGGGCAACAACATTAAATGAATGTCCCTGAATTAACGCAGATTGTAAAGCACCATAATCAGCTACTTTGAAATTAGCAGTAAAACCAGAATTAGCTGCATTCGCAATTGTTGGGTATGCGTTAGCGACATCAGGGCGACTAACTGTTGTAGCCTTTACCCGAGCAACTTCTTTACCGGTTTGTGCATCAATTAGAATGATCCATTGGTTAGGTGCTACAACTGATTGGTCAGCAGCATGCCAACCAGTTACTGTAATAACACCATTATTCAACGTAAAGTTATCCACATAAGCTGGATCCTGATTAAACGTCTTAGAATTGAACCAAACATCAACAGCATTACCATTACCAGCATTATCATCTGTATAACGGGTAATTACTTGAATGGCATCGCCATTAGCAATTGCTGTCCGCAGTGCGTTTGTCATTGCAAAATTAGCGCTAAAACCTGACTTACCACTCTGATAGACATTCTGATAGGCATTTTGAACATCAGCTCGTGAAGTAGTCGTAACTTGTTGACGAGCAATTTCTCGTTTAGTAGTTTGATCATAAAGGATTACATAATTATATGGACGACTAATACTTTGATCTGCCGCATGCCAACCAGAAACTGAAATTCCATTACTAGTTAGTTCAAACTTGTCGAGGTAAGCATTATTCTGAGTGAAGGAAACACCGTCAAAATAATTATCGTTATAATCACTATTACCATCATTAGATGATGTATACCGAATAATTGCTTGGATTCTGTGACCAGCACCAATAGCCTGAGCTAATGCTCCTGTTAGTTGGAAATTAGCATTAAAACCTGAATCACCAGTTCCATAAATCGTTGGATAAGCATTAGTTACATCTTGACGACTAACTGCTGATACTTGTTGACGAGCAACTTCACGACTACCGTTGTCTTGATCTAGTAAGATCACATAACGATTTGACTTTCCTTGATTACTATTGTCAGCAAACCAGCCTCTAACATTTAAAGTATTAGAAGAAGCGCTAATACTCATATTATCAAGATTTGCTGCCCGAGTAATTCCATGACTGTAATTACGGAATAAGCCGAAATCAATTGTCCCATCTACAGCTCCATTAAACCGATCAGTATATTGCCAAGCACCATAGCCAAGACTCCGCTTGTAGTTAAT
>ERZ1643247.3497-NODE-3497-length-11023-cov-23.807075_pt1 | contig 11023 bp, 9 predicted proteins | sample MGYA00579264_ERZ1643247 | MGnify/ENA primary metagenome ERZ1643247 (study PRJEB29033, sample SAMEA4952262) | chicken gut metagenome | biome: Broiler Chicken; feature: Gastrointestinal Tract; material: Caecum | place: Ireland | collected 2018 | study: Broiler... | reverse complement strand
AAACCATTGATTTTACAGGGTTTGCAAAAAAATATAAAAATTATTAGCACTCGCCTCTTGATAGTGCTAACAATGTGTGTTATATTACACTTAGAACAAAGGAAGAGGGATAAAAAGTAAAAGGTAAGACCTCAGATTAAAAGATTATCCTTCAACGGATGTTCCCAAAGAAACTTGACACCTCGGATTTCTCCGATCGTGCTAATAACTTGCAACGTATGATCTTTGAAAGGAGATATGACTTATGTTAATGCCTAGCGTTTTTGGAGAAAATTTGTTTGATGATTGGATGGATTCATTTGATAATTTTGACCGGTACTTCTTCGGCAAGAAAAATCCTCTGTACGGGAAACATGCAAAAAACATGATGAAGACAGATGTCAAAGAAACAGATGACAGTTATGAAGTAGACATTGATCTGCCGGGATTCAAGAAGGACGAAATTAACGCAACTCTGGAAGATGGTTATCTTACCATTTCCGCAGCGAAAGGTCTGGATAAAGATGAAAAAGATAAAAAAGGTAAATATATCCGGAAAGAGCGCTATGCCGGTGCGATGAGCAGAAGTTTTTATGTTGGTGATGGAGTCACTCAGAATGAGGTAAAGGCTAAATATGAAAACGGTATTTTGAAACTCTCTATTCCAAAGAAAGCAGAGAAGAAAGCCGTTGAAGATGATAAACATATTGCTATTGAGGGTTAAAGCTTTTCCCCTATTTTAAAGAAAGTTTTAAATAGATTAACAGAGGCTCTTGCGAGAGACAAAGGCGTTCCTCTCACAGGAGCCTTTTGAATTACATCAGAGCGGAAGGAGTAATGACTTATGAAAAGTAGGAAAGCCGTTGGACGGGGCGAATTTATCTTTGGTGTCCTGCTAATTATTTTAGGCATTTATACGTTTATCAGGCCATCGGCCGCATTAGAAGGCGCAACACTTATTTATGGTGTTTTTGCACTGATGACAGGTATTATGGACATTGCATATTACATAAAAATTGAGCAGCGTACCGGTTTTCCACCAGCCATCTCGCTGGTCTCAGGAATCATCAGTGTGATTGCCGGTGTGTTTATCCTGTTTAATATTGTGGCCGGAGAATGGGCGCTTTTGATTCTGTTCCCGATTTGGTTCATTATGCACTGTATCGGCAGGCTCTCTCACCTGCCATTTGTACGCTTAACCTGCGTCAGCGGATATTACTATTTTACGATGGCTGTGAATATCATTGGTTTAATCTTGGGATTCACGATGATCCTGAATCCTGTACTGTCTTTCCTGTCCGCAAGCTACATCATAGCAATTTACTTACTTATACTTGGTATTGACAGCGTTATTTTTTCGCTCGCCTTGTTGGATTCGAGAAATTAAACTAACACTATAGACAGTTTTCGCCCACTTATCCTCCAAAATAAGCGGGCGATTTCATTGTTCATTCAGATAGAAGCTGTCATTACCGTTGGTCTGAATAGATTAAAATTATGGATGTGATATACAGACTGCTGTCAGATTTGGGATTCATGAAAATGATGCAAGGAATTATGCAGAAGATATTTTGAAGATCGTAAGAGAAAACTGGGAAAAGATTGCTGCAGATTACAGGCTGACTCGCAGACAGATCGAAGAAATGAGACCTGCATTCAGCGCCTGTTATGATTAAGATGTATGAAATTCCAGGCGCTGGAAAAAATGACAAAGAAGTGGAGAATACAGTTTCTGCCGGTGCAGTTACAGTATTCTCTTTTCTTTTTGATAAACAGTGCTATAATAGAAATGTTTGTGATCAACAGGGGAGAAAATCAGTAAAATGAAGAAAACAAATGATTTCGGCAGGGATTCGATTCCCCTGCTTGTATTGAAAATATCGATTCCGTTTATGTTCGCCCAGTTTGTGAACGTGCTCTACAGTATCGTGGACCGGATCTACGTGGGAAACATTCCGGTGACAGGCGCGGACGCCCTTGCCGGCGTCGGCGTATGCGCTCCTGTCGTGACACTGTTATCATCTTTCGGCACATTGTTCGGGATTGGCGGATCTGTGCTTTTTTCCGTGCGGCTCGGCGCGGAGGATAAGAAAAATGCCCGGAAGATCCTGGCCAACAGTTTTTCCTATCTCATTATTGTGTCGCTGGCGCTTACGCTGATCTTCCTTGTCACGAAAGATCAGCTCTTAAACTGGTTCGGCGCCAGTGAGGTAACGTTTTCTTATGCGGACGCTTACATGACGATCTATACGGCCGGTACATTTTTTGCGCTTCTGGGCACGGGGATGAACTATTTTATTACAGCCCAGGGCTTTCCGCTTCTGGGAATGACGACAACCCTGATCGGGGCGGTCGTCAATATTGTGCTGGATCCGGTGTTTATTTTTCTCTTTGATATGGGCGTGGCGGGCGCAGCAGTGGCGACGGTGCTGGCGCAGATGTGTTCCTGCGCGTTTGTGCTCTGTACCCTGCGCCGGAAGAGGATGCCGGTTTCCCTCGCCATCGTCAGGCCGGACCGGGATACAGGCAAACGGATCGTGAAGATCGGATTTTCACCTTTCCTGATCCTGGCGTCGGACAGTATCATTATCATTGCTCTGAATGCGGTGCTCCAGTATTACGGCGGGCCGGAGTACGGAGACACGCTGATCACCGCGGCGACCATCGTGCAGAGCTATATGCTGCTGATCACTTCGCCGATGCTGGGTATCACGGGCGGATCCCAGCCGTTGATCAGTTTTAACTATGGGGCGAACCGGCCGGACCGGATCCGGAAGACATTTTTCTGGGTGCTTGCGCTCTGTGTATGTTTTACTTCGGTCATGTTCCTGATCTCGCGGATCATGCCCCAGCATTTTGTACGGATCTTTACAGATGAGCCGGAGTATGCGAAGCTGGCTGTGTGGGGGATCAGAGTCTTTACGCTGATGATCATTCCGTTAAGCTTTCAGTATGTGATCGTGGACGGGCTGACGGCGCTGGGTATGACAAAGATATCGTTAAGTCTTTCTCTGACGAGGAAAACCCTTTATTTTGCCGCGACCTGTCTGATCCCGCTTATATGGACGGCGCAGTCCGCTTTTTATGCGGAACCTTTTGCGGACGGCGTGGCGGCATGCCTTTCGTGTGTGACATTTTTCTTTATCTACCGGAAATATCTGCGGGGCGCAGGACGCCTCGGAGAGATCAGACTGTGAATATATCCTCGGGTCAGTATCTGGCCTGGGGATATTATTTTATCCGTAATTCTATAGTGAAGATATAACTTATAAACTTGATTTTTAACATTTGTTAAGTTAAAATGAAATAAATTGAGTTAAAAGGAGACTGAGCAATATGCTTACAAACGTATTTGGAATTTCTATAAAATATGAAGCATGGGATCATCAGGACTCTTTACCTGTTTATATTGCAGGAAGTTACGATTTTCGCACAGCATATATCGCAAAAAAAAGATGTATAATGCTTGTTCCCAAGGAAGAACTTGTAACGACCCCCGCTCTGAAAAAACAAATTGCAAAAATACAGCAGGTTGATAATGTGCCAGTTGTACTTGAACTTGCGACAATATCAAAATACCGGAGAAAAAGCTTTATAGAAAATAACATACCATTTGTTACTGGGAAGCAGGTTTTTCTGCCTTTTATTGGAACAATGCTTACAGATGAGAAGGAACCCCAAAAGCTGACAGGAAAATTTGTTTACTCTACGCAGCAGTTATTTTTATTCTATCTGTATAGTAAGAAAAAGCGACTGTATATTTCGGAAGCAGGAAAGGTGCTTCCATTTACTGCAATGACACTGACCAGAACGGTAAAGCAGTTGGAAGCGACAGACTTGTTTCTTGTGGCAAAAGACGGAGTCAATAAGTTTATTGAGTCCAAATATAGTCGATATGAATTGTTTGAAAAAGCAAAAGGATATTTGTCCACACCCGTCCGCAGAGCAGGATATATAGATAAGACACAAGTTACGGAGAATATGGCTTTTGCGGGGGAAACGGCACTTTCTGAGAAAACAATGTTAAATCCAAGACGGATTGTAACATATGCAATCAGCGAGAAAGATTATGATAAAACCATGTTGACCGAAGAACTGATAGACCCGTATAAGCAGGTCAGACTTGAATTATGGGCCTATAATCCGAAACAATTTTCCGAGGATAACAATGCTGATGACATTTCTGTTGTTTTATCCCTGGGAGATACAGACGATGAGAGAATTGAAGAAGCAGTAGAGGCATTGATGAAAAGAAGGTTGCAGAAATAATGGTCAACGGATTTAAAAAATTTAAAGAACGATTTCAGGGGTTTGAAAATCAATATGTCATAATCGGCGGGACGGCGTGTGATTTGATCATGGAAAAGGAGGAATTATCATTTCGTGCCACGAAAGACATAGATATTGTGTTGATCGTTGAATCCATAACAGCAGAGTTTGGCAGGCAGTTTTGGAATTATATTAAAGAAGCAGGATATGAGCATTTGAATAAAAGTACCGGAAACGCACAGTTTTATCGTTTCATAGCTCCGAAAAGTAAGGAATATCCATATATGATAGAGATATTCTCCAGAAATCCGGATTTTATTATATTAGAAGACGACGCAGTTCTTACACCGCTTCCGATAGATGATGAAATATCCAGTTTGTCGGCAATCCTTCTAGATGAAGCGTATTATGAATTTTTGAAAACCGGGTGGACGATGGTTGATGGCATTCCGGTGTTAAGTCCGACTTGCCTGATACCATTTAAGGCGAAAGCGTGGTTGGATCTGAAAGAACGTAAGTCTAATGGAGAGCAGGTTGACAGCAAAAATATAAAGAAACATAAAAATGATGTATTTCGATTAGCTCAGTTAATTACAGCCAATACAAGGCAGGCTCTCAGTCCGGAAATCTCAGAAGACATGAGAAAATTTTTATCGGAAATAACCGATGAAGCGGTGGATTTAAGATCCTTGGGCATAAGAGGTACAGATAAACAGAAAATGACAGACATGTTGTATCAATGTTATGGTTTAACCGATAATACATAATAAAAGATTTTGATAAGTACTACTATATGGATTTTAAACGAAAAAGTAGACATTAGCGGAGAAAAACTATGTACCAACAGACATCTATTCTGATCGTGGAGGACGACGGGGTTCTTGCACAGGGGCTAAAAAGAGCCCTGAAAACAGAAGACCGGGAAATCAAAATCTGCGGAAAGCTCAGGGAAGCCCGGGAGATACTGAGAGACGGCCTGCCGGATCTTATGATCCTGGACGTGAATCTCCCGGACGGAAACGGGTTTGATTTTCTGGAAGAAGTGAAAAGGCAATGGCGCTTTCCGGTAATACTCCTGACGGCTAACGATATGGAGACCGATATTGTGGCGGGGCTGGAAGCCGGCGCGGACGATTATATCACGAAGCCTTTCAGCCTTGCGGTGCTGCGCGCCAGAGTCAATACACAGCTTCGCCGGATGAGGGAGAATGGAGAAAAGCTGGAAACAGCGTGGGTTTATGGCAGGTATCGTTTCTGCTTCGACCGGATGGAGTATTCTGTGGACGGTAAACAGGTGGAACTGAGTAAAAATGAACAGAAGCTGCTCCGTATCCTGGTGGAAAATGAAGGACGTATTCTGAAAAGAGAAACACTGATCGACCGGCTCTGGACAGACGGCGCGGAATACGTGGACGAGAACGCCCTGTCCGTTACTGTAAAAAGACTGAGGAATAAGCTGGATGCGGGAGCGCAGATCGAGACGGTCTACGGATCGGGATACCGGTGGGTGAAGCGGCATGGATAAAATAAGTATACTGTGTATAGCAATCGCGGCGGCATGTGTGACGGGAAGCATTCTGTTCGTTATATTTCAGAACCGGAAACAGAGACAGATCACAGAACGGCTCCGCCGGATGCTGGAGGCGGCGCAGGCAGGACGCTTCAGCGAGTCCGGTTTTGACGAGAGCGTTTGTTCCGCCCTGGAAAGCGAGATGGCGGATTATCTGAACGCGTCGGAAAAATCCATGAAAGCGGCTGCGGCGGAAAAAGAAAAGATCAAAACTCTGATCGCGGATATTTCCCATCAGACCAAAACGCCCATTGCGAATCTTCTTCTTTACACACAGCTTCTGGCAGAGAGGGAGACGGATCCCGACACGGAGGAATCTCTGACAGCCATACAGAAGCAGGCGGAAAAACTGAATTTTCTTATAGGGTCTCTGATCAAGATGTCCCGTTTGGAAACAGGGATCATAACTCTTCATCCGCAGGAGCAGGATATCAAGGAAATGCTGTCGGAAACCGTTGCCTTTTACAGAGAAAAGGCGGAGAGGAAAGGTCTGGAGCTGAAAGACCTTTCGGAACATGGAACCGTATGTTTTGACCGGAAATGGACGGCAGAAGCCGTTGGAAATATACTTGACAACGCAGTGAAATATACAGACCAGGGCTGTATCACGATCCGCACAAAAAAGTATGAGCTGGTTACTTCGGTGGAAGTGGAGGACACCGGACGGGGACTGGATGAGGAGGAGATTCCTTTGATTTTCCAGCGGTTCCGCAGAGGGGAAGAAACACAGGAGCAGGACGGCGTGGGGATCGGTCTGTACCTGTCAAGAGAAATTCTGTCAGGCGAAGGCGGATATATCAGGACTGCCTCAGAAAAAGGGCGTGGATCTGTATTTTCGCTCTTTCTGCCCAACAGGAAAAAAGCAAATCTTTCAGAACTGTCATAATTGATTTTCCGGCTGAAAGATTCTGGAAAGAATACTGTGAGATAATCTGTATGAACAAAAAATTCATACAGATTTTTCGTTTCACAGGAAAGTTTTTGCTACAGTAAAAAAATAATCCGGCACTGGCGCTGTCAATGCCGGGAAATTTAACAGGAGGGAAAAAATGGCGGTTTTGAAAGCAGAAAATCTTATAAAGATATATGGAAAGGGAGAAAACCAGGTAAAAGCGCTGAACGGTGTCAGCCTGTCAGTGGAAAAAGGAGAGTTTGTAGCTGTAGTAGGCACCTCCGGTTCGGGAAAATCCACTCTTCTCCATATGCTGGGCGGGCTGGACAGACCGGATTCGGGAAAAGTCTATGTAGACGGCAAGGATATTTTTTCTTTGAAGGAGGAAGAACTGACGATTTTCCGGCGCAGAAAGATCGGATTTGTCTTTCAGTCTTACAATCTGGTTCCGGTGCTGAGCGTTTATGAAAATGTGGTGCTTCCTGTGGAACTGGATGGAAAGAAAGCGGACAGGATGTTTGTGAATGATATCCTGGATACCCTGGGTATCCGGGAAAAAGCCGCGAACCTTCCGGGACAGCTTTCCGGAGGCCAGCAGCAGCGCGCGGCGATTGCCAGAGCGCTGGCGGCAAAACCGGCGATCCTGCTCTGCGACGAGCCTACGGGTAATCTGGACAGCCGCACTTCTCAGGACGTATTAGGACTTCTGAAAATATCCGGACAGAAATTTTCACAGACTATTGTGATGATCACTCATAATGAAGAAATCGCGCAGATGGCGGACAGGATCATAAGGATCGAGGACGGCCGTATTCTTTCTTCAAGAGGAAGGAGGATGGCGTGATATGAAGGTAAAAAACAGAAAGACTATATGGAATCTCAGCCTGCGTTCTTTCCGGGCGTCAGGAAAAAGAAACCTCATTGCAGTGGCGGCCATTGTACTGACGACGCTTCTTTTTACCTCTCTTTTTACCATTGTCGTGTCTCTGAACGCCAGTTACCAGACCTATACCTTCCGGCAGATCGGCGGTTATGCTCACGGAACATTTAAAGACGTGACGGAAGAGCAGGCGCGGGATATCAGCGGACACAGGAAAGTAAAGGCCGCCGGGGAGCGGATCGTGGCAGGAACGATATCTGACGGAGTATTTGCCAAAGTTCCGGCAGAAATCAGTTATATGGATTCCAACAATACGAAATGGAGCTTTATCCAACTGGAGGAAGGCAGGGAGCCGGAAGCGGAGAACGAGATTATCATGGATAAGGCGGCCCTGGATCTGCTGGGTGTTGCGCCGGAAATCGGGGCGGAAATCTCACTTACTTATCAGATCACTGATAAGAATCAGAACGGCGGCCAAAAAACAGATACCTTTGTGCTTACTGGCTGGTGGGAGTATGATTCTGTATGCCCGGTACATTTCATAAATGTTTCCAGAACTTATGTGGAAAATCTGGAAAAAGAGATGGAAAAGAAGGGGATGGAACCTTTCCGTATAGATCTCAGTGTGATGCTGTCTTCCAGCCTGAATATAGACGGAACTATGGATGAGATCGAGAAGGACCTGGGATACCAGGTGGAAGATCCGGATGCTGAAAATTATGTTAATTACGGCGTGAACTGGGGCTATACTTCCACTCAGGCGGAATCAGAGATGGATCCGGGAATGGTGATCGCTATGGCGGCGTTTCTGATCCTGGTGATCTTCACCGGATATCTTATCATTTACAATATCTTTCAGATTTCCGTGACAGGAGATATCCGCTACTATGGGCTTTTGAAGACTATTGGGGTGACGCCGCGGCAGCTAAAAAGGATCATCCGCCAGCAGGCGTTACTTCTGTGTGCCATCGGCTGTCCACTGGGGCTGGCAGCAGGATGGCTGGTGGGATATCTTCTGGTGCCGGTAGTGATCGCGAGATCAAGTCTTGGAGAAATCAGTACCCAGATCAGCAGTTCTCCCATGATCTTTGCAGTGTCCGCTTTGTTTTCGGTAATTACCGTACTGCTTTCCTGCGGACGCCCCGGCCGGATGGCGGCGAAGGTGTCTCCTGTAGAGGCGGTAAAATATACGGAAAGCGGAAATTTTTCCAAAAGACAGCGCAGGGGCAGCAGAGCCGGGATCGGGCGCATGGCTCTTGCGAATCTGGGAAGGAACAAAAAGAAAACGGTTCTGGTGGTAGTGTCTCTGTCTCTTTCCGTAGTGCTTCTGGCAGTTACCTTCCAGTTTACCGGAGGATTCAGCATGGAAAAATATCTGGCGGAAAAAACCTGCGCCGACTTTATCGTGGGAAGCACAGATTATTTCCGCTTCCGCGGCAGCAGTCCGGATTCCGGCTTATCTGAAGAAACTGTAGAGATGATACAGGAGAATACAGAAATGAAAAGCGGCGGTCAGGCGTGGGCGGTTTCCGGAGCAGATCCGAAAGTGTGGATAAGCGAAGGGCAGTTTCGGGAAAATGCTTACGGTGCTTCCGGGGAAATGATCCGTCAGGAAGTGTCTCACAGAGAAAAAAGAGGAGAGAAGATCGAGGGGGACTTGCAGATAGAAGGTATGGATGAAGCTCTTCTTGAGAAGCTGACAGTTCTTGCTGGGGATATTAAGCCCCTGCGGGATCCGGAGGCGAAAGCCATTGCCATTGCCGTGGATACAGACGATTATGGAAATCCCTATGGTGAGGAAGAAGCGCCGCAGCCAGGAGAAAAGCTGACAGTGACCTATATAGACGAAGGATATTACGAGGATTCCAGAACAGGAGAACCGGTGACGGACGCTACGCCGGAGGAATACGTCCAGTATCATGTAGAAAAAAGTCATGATGTGGAATATACCGTCTGCGCTATTGTCACAGTGCCGTATCAGATATCCTTCCGCTATGGACTGATGTACAGCATGAATGCTGTTATGGGAACGGAACAGTTAAGGAAAGACAGCGGCAAGGAACTGTATTCCCTCCTGTATATGTTTGATACCCCCGGCAGGGAGGCGGAAAAGGCGGCGGAAACGTTTCTTGCCGGCCTGACAGAAGGAGAGTCCTCCGGGCTGATGTATGAGAGCAAAGATCTTGTACGGAAAGACTTTCAGGGATTTCAGCAGATGTTCCTGCTTCTTGGCGGCGCGCTCTGCGCCATTGTAAGCGTTGTGGGAATCCTGAATTTCTTTAATGCCATTCTTACCGGGATTCTGGCGAGAAAAAGAGAATTCGCCATGCTGCAGGCAGTGGGTATGACAGGAAAACAGCTCAAAAAGATGCTGATGGAGGAAGGATTGATCTATGCAGGGACGACGATCCTGATATCCTTTGTCCTGATCCTTGCCATAGAACCCCTCACCGGAAGGATGCTGAAATCTATGTTCTGGTTTTTTGAATATCATTTCAGCATAACGGCGGTATTCGTCACGGCGCCGGTTTTCCTTCTGCTGGGAGTGCTTCTGCCCCTGTCGGTCTACCGCAGCATAGCGAAATTGACTATTGTAGAGAGACTGAGAGAAACGGAGTAAAAATAAACCTGTTCATGCCTTTTTGTAAACGTGGGCGTATGCGTCTGCGGCCGCCTTCTCCATGGATGCTAATGCATAGTCAAGATCTTCCTTTTTAATAGTGAGAGGCGGCAGGAAACGGAAAACGGCAGGATTGTTGATGGTGTGATTTGCCTGGATCCTGTATTTTTCCACAAGATCATTGTTGATGGGATCTGCGAAATAATCTCCGTAGCCTTCTTTGAATCCTTCCGGGATTTCATAAGTTTCCAGACCGATCATCAGCCCTTTTCCCCGCACTTCCTTTATGATCTGAGGATATTTTTCCTGAATCTTTTTCAGGGCATTCATAAAGTAACTGCCTTTTTCCGCCGCTGCCTGAATAAGATCGTTTTCCAGGATATATTCCAGAGAGGCAAGGCCGGCGGCGGCGCTTATGCCGTTTTCCTGATATGTGGCTGTGTGATGGAAGCAGGTTTCCACACTGCCGTAGGCGGCTTCATATAATTCTTCGGTACAGAGATAACCGCCGAAGGGAATCAGGCCGCCGGAAAAGCCTTTGGCAAAGGTCAGACAGTCCGGAACCACATCTTCATGATCGACTGCCCACATTTTTCCAGTCCTCGCGCAGCCGCACTGGATTTCGTCCGCAACCATATAGGTATCATATTTGTCACAGAGTCTTCGCACTTCTTTCAGGTAGCCCTCCGGAGGGACAATGATGCCGCCTTCGCCCTGGATAGGTTCCACATAGAAAGCCATATAACAGCCTTTGGAGAGATATTCTTCAAGGACACGGGAATCTCCGTAGGGAACATGATCTACACATTCCAT
>ERZ1643247.3489-NODE-3489-length-11057-cov-56.598437_pt1 | contig 11057 bp, 11 predicted proteins | sample MGYA00579264_ERZ1643247 | MGnify/ENA primary metagenome ERZ1643247 (study PRJEB29033, sample SAMEA4952262) | chicken gut metagenome | biome: Broiler Chicken; feature: Gastrointestinal Tract; material: Caecum | place: Ireland | collected 2018 | study: Broiler... | reverse complement strand
AGTTCCGTCACTCCCCTCGCGCGGTTGTGCCGAAGGCACTCTAGCGCGACCGCAGAGGGGGATTCCAAAGGGGGAACGCCTTTGGACTGCTCTTTTGCCTACTTTTCTGCAGGAGCAGAAAAGTAGGGGCCCCCGCGCGGCCCGAGCGCGTCGAAGGACAAAGAAAAATTTTTAAGAAAAGGCGCAGGAGAACAAACAAGTTTCCCGACAGAAAAGCCGGGGGCGCCGAAGCCCCAAAAAGAACGCCGAACACCTCGAGAATTTTAAAAGGGAATTTCGAAAAGGGGCTATGGGAAAGCCCCTTTTCAAAGCAGCGCATACAGCCGAGGTAAATCGAGCGCCTGCCGCAGCGCCGCGGCAAGCGCATCATACCCCGCTTCCTTCTGAACGCGCCACGCGGGCACCTTGCCCCCCGACGGCAGAATCCCCCGCCGCCGGCACAAAAGGCGGACGAGCGCGTCTAACAGCGTGCCGCTGTCAAACAGCCCGTGCGCGTAGCTGCCGCAGACCGTCCCGGAGACGGCCCCGTCTTCGTGCCCGCACAGTACCGAAAACGCCGCCGCCCCCGCGAGCGGCACCGTCTTTCCCATGTGGATCTCATACCCCGCAAAGGTGCTGCCCGAAAGCGCCGCCCACACGCCGGGGAGTGCCGCCGCCTGCCCCTCGCCGCGCGTGCGCGTCTTCTCGCGCGAAAACACCGTCCGCACCGGCAAAAGCCCGAGCCCGTCCGCATGGGCCGGCCCTTCGCCTTCCACGCCGTCCGGGTCATCGAGCGAAAGCCCAAGCATCTGGTATCCGCCGCAAATCCCGAACACGAGCCCGCCCGCCTTCGCATACGCCGCAATTGCCGCAGAAAACCCGCTTTGCTTGAGCCACGCGAGATCGCCCATCGTGTTTTTCGTGCCGGGCAAGAATAAAAGGTCCGGCGCCCCGAGCGTTTGGACATCCGATACATACCTGAGCCCGATGTCCGGATGCGCCGAAAGCGCGTTGAAATCCGTAAAATTCGAAAGATGGGGCAGCCGCACGACCGCCGCGTCGAGCCGGCCGCGCGCCTGTGTCTGCAAAAGGCGCGGCGAGAGGCTGTCCTCGTCGTCGAGCGGGAGATCTAAATACGGCACTACCCCCAGCACGCGGATCTGGGTCAGCATCTCGAGCTGCCGAAGCCCCGTCGTCAAAAGCGAAGGGTCCCCGCGGAATTTGTTGAGCAGGAACCCCTTGACCCGCCGCCGCTCGTCGGGCTCTAAAAGCGCCACCGTGCCGTACAGCGACGCGAACACGCCCCCGCGGTCGATGTCGCCGACCAAAAGCACCGGCGCGCCGGCCATCTTCGCGATGCCCATATTCACAAGGTCATCCTTTTTCAGGTTAATTTCGGCCGGGCTCCCCGCGCCCTCAATCACGACGAGATCATACGCCTCCGCAAGGCGTTCATATGCCGCGCGCACGACGGGGAATAGGCGCTTTTTGTAGGAGAAATATTCCCGCGCCGGCATCGTGCCCACGACTTCGCCGTTGACGATGACCTGGCTGCCCTGGTCGCTCGTCGGCTTTAGGAGGATCGGGTTCATCGCCACGTCCGGCTCGACGCCGGCCGCCTCCGCCTGCATGGCCTGCGCGCGTCCCATCTCAAGCCCGTCGCGCGTGATGAAGCTGTTGAGCGCCATGTTCTGGCTTTTAAACGGCGCGACTTTCAGCCCGTCCTGCGCGAACAGCCGGCAAAGCCCCGCGCACAAAAAACTTTTCCCCGCGTTCGAGCACGTTCCCTGCACCATGATCGCACGTCCCATTTCAACGCGCCTCCTTTTGGATTTCCCGCAGCACCGCGAGGAGCCGCTCGTTTTCCGCATGCGTGCGCACGGCCGTGCGGTAATACGCGTCCGATAACCCGCGGTAATTTGCGCAGCTGCGCAGTAAAATCCCCTTTTCCGCGCAGCGCCGGCCGAGGTCGGGCAGGTCCGTCGAAAAGAGCAGATAGTTCGCTTCCCCCGGCACGACCGAAAACCCGAGACGGAGAAGGCCCTCAAAGAGGAACGGCCGCTCGGCCCGCACGCACGCGCGCACGGATTCTGCGTACGCCTCGTCGCGCAGCGCCGCAAGGCCTGCCGCCTGCGCCGGCGTCGAGACGCTCCACGGCTGCCCCGCCGCGCGCATGGCCGAAAGGACCCGTTCGGCGCCGAAACAGACCCCGAGCCGCAGCCCCGCCATGCCGTAGAGCTTTGTAAAGGCCGTAAACAGCAAAAGCCGCGGGTTTTCGGGAACGCGCGGCAGAAGCGTGTGCGGCTTTTCCAAAAAGCCGCCGAAGCATTCGTCGCACCACAAAAACGTGCCGGTCTCCCGGCAGCGCGCCTCGATTTTTTGCAGCAGCGGCGCGGGTGTTGTGCGGCCGGTCGGGTTGTTCGGCTCGCACAAAACGAGCAGCGAAAGCCCGGGCGTGATGCGGTCTAAGAGATCCTCCTGCGGCAGAAAGCCGGTTTCGGGCTTTAATGGATAAAAAGAAAGCGCCGTTTCCGCAAGCGACAGCGCCGCCTCATATTCGGAAAACGTCGGCGCCAAAAGCAGCGCCGTTTTCGGCTTGAGCGCGAGCGCCGCGCGGAAGAAGAGGTCGGCCGCGCCGCTGCCGCACAGCACGTTTTCGGGGCGGCACCTCGCCTTTTTCGCAATCGCCCGGCACAGCGCGCGGCAGTACGGGTCGGGGTAGCGGTCCGCGTGCAGAAGGGCGGCCGCCGCGGCGTTTCGCACCGATTCCGGCACGCCGAGCGGGCTCGTGTTCGCGGAGAAATCGAGCGGCATGCAGCCGTACGTTTCGCGGTATCCGGCGAGGTCGCCTCCATGGGTGGGAGGATGCATCGTGATTTCGGCTCCTTTCTATCCGGTCAATTTAGGGAAATGAACAGGGGAATCGGCGGGCAATGGAATCGGGTCTTGCTTTTTTATTTTCCATTTCATTCAAATATACTTTCCAAAAGCATCCTTTTACAAAAGCATCCAAAGCCCGAGCCGCAGCCCCAGAAACAGGACAGCCGCCAGAAGCGACGTCCCGTACAACAGCACGTTCGCGCGGCGGATGTCCTCGGGCGTAATCGGCCGCAGCGCGTCGCCGATTGTCTTCTTCTCGACGGCCACGCCGAAGTACCGCGCCGGGCCGCCGAGCTGCACGCCCAGGCCCCCCGCGCACGCGGCCTCCGCCTGCCCCGCGTTCGGGCTCGGCTGGTGGAAGCGGTCGCGCCGCCAGATGCGGAACGCGCCCCGCATCGAAAAGCCCGGCGCCGCGCAGCACAGGATCATCAAAAGCGCCGTCAGGCGCGCGGGCACGAAATTCGCCGCGTCGTCGAGCTTTGCGGCCGCGCGGCCAAAGAAAAGATAGCGCGGCGTCTTGTAGCCGATCATCGAATCCATCGTGTTGATGGCCTTGTACGCGAGCCCCAGCGGCGCGCCGCCAATCGCGAGGAACAAAAGCGGCGCGACCACCCCGTCGCTCGTGTTTTCCGCGACGGTTTCCACCGCGGCCTTCGTCACGCCCTCGGCCGACAGCTGCGCCGTTTCGCGCCCGACGATGTACGACACCGCGCGCCGCGCGCCGGGCAGGTCGCCGGCCCGCAGGCGTTCATACACCGCCATGCTCTCCTTGCGCAGGTCGTGCAGCGCGAGCACCTGCCAGCACCAGAACGCGTGCAGGAAAAACCGCAGCAGCGGATGCAGAAGCCCCAGCCCCCACAGGCACAGCGCCGGCACCGCAAACCAGAACACCGGCAGAAAGACGGCAAGGCACGCCCCCGCGCAGAGCTCCCCGCGCGGCGTCTTCCCAAACCGCTTTCGCAAAGTCTTTTCCAAACCCGTGATCATCTTTCCCATCGCGACCACCGGATGCGGCATCCAGCGCGGGTCGCCGAACAGCAAGTCGAGCAGCAGCCCGCACAATACGGCTCCTAAAATTTCCAGAAAAATGCCCCCTTACGTCGTCCGCGGCGCGCCTTTTAAGTACAGCGGCAGCCCGCACTGCACGCGCACAACATGCGATGCGCGCCCGGCCAGCGCACAGCATAGCCGCCCGACCGCCTCGCGCCACGCGGCCTCCCCTTCGTCCATCGGGATGACGCCGCAGCCGACCTCCCGGCACGAGACGGCCTCTTTTTGAAGGAGCGCCGGCAAAAGCGCTTCCCAATGCTCCGCGCGCCCGCGCAAAAGCGCCTCAAGGTTTAAGAGCACCGGGCACGGGCTTTTTAAATCCTCGGACATCTGCGCGTCCGTATAGCCGCAGCTTCGCAGAAATGCGCGCTTCCCCGCGCCGAGTCCGCCTACGACAAGCAGCATACCGGTACCTCCTTTGTTTTGAAATGCATTTTAAAAAGTGTTTTCAAAATGAGGCGTTAAATCCCCAAAAGCTGCCACGACAGCACGAGGCACGTCCCTTCCACGCTCTCGCAGAGCTGCAGAAACCAGCCCGCCAAATCGCCCGTGATACCGCCGAATTCCCTGTTTGAAAGGTGATGATAAAAAAGGAACATCCCCCACGCGCCGGCGGCTTGGAGTGCGCCGCAAAGCGGATGCACCGCTACCAGCGCTGCGCTGCACAGCATGGCAACCACCGCCAACGCGCACCGCACGCGCGTCTTGTCCGCCGCGGCCGCAAACGTGTGCGCGAGCCCGCTGCCCTTCGCGCACGGGAACCCGGCCACCGCAAGGCCCGACAGCGCGCGGCTGAGCACGAAGCCGAGGGCGTACTGCAAAAGCGGACGGGATTCGAGCGGCAGCGCCGTGCACAGCGCGAAATTCCACAAAAGCACGCAGCAAAGCGCCAGCGCGCCGAATGCCCCCATGTGCGGGTCCTTTAAAATCGCGAGCTTTTTTTCGCGCGGCGCGTGGCTCGCGAGCGCGTCGGCCGTGTCCGCAAGGCCGTCTAAGTGGATGCCGCCGGTCACCGCGACGGGCAAAAGTGCGAGCCCCGCCGCGGCCAAGAGGCCGTTTTCCGGCAGGAACGCGGCGCAGAACAAGCCCCATCCGGCGCACACGGCCCCCACCGCCGCCCCGACGAGCGGGAACGCGCAAAGGCTGTACCGCAGCGTGCGCCCGTTCCACGCGACGCGCGGCATCGGGATGCGCGAGAACATCGAAAACGCCACGGCAATCGTCTGCCAAACGGTATGGATCATCCGCCTCCTCCTTTCCACCGCAGCGGCAGCCCGCACACGATTTCATAGACATCCGTGCACTGCGCCGCGAGTTCGTTTTGAAAGGCCGCAAGGATTTGAAGATATTGGGCCGTTTCGTTTTCATAGCGTACGCCGTCGGAAAATAGATCGTCGCACACGAAAATGCACGGCGCCTGTGCCATGAGCGCCCTTGCCCCGCGCCGCAGCCGGTAAAGTGCGCCCGCAAAGCCGCCGCCGAAGCATTCGTTTGCGCACCACGTCGTCACGCCCTCTATGAGGATGCCGCCGGGGAATTCGAGAGAAAGCGCATCTAAGCCGCGCGGGCATTCCCGCGTCAAAAACCCCTTGCCCTGCCGCAGCGCCCGGTGGCGCGCGATGCGCCTTTCTGCCGCGGGGCCGTCGTTTTCCATCGTCGCGATGTAGTAGCGCGGGGCGGGAAGCGAGAGCAAAAGCGACTCGGCAAACGCGCTTTTCCCGCTGCCGCTGCCGCCGATTACGAGCGCGTGCATAAAGCGCCCTCCTGCGGCGTGTAAGGGGCCATCCCGATCTGCGCAAAGCTGCTCGCGGCCTGGTAGACGGCAAGTGCCATGTCGAGCAGGGGCATCGCGGCGACGGCGCCGGTCCCTTCGCCCAAATGCATCCCCGCGCACAAAAGCGGGGAGAGGGAAAGTGCCTTTAAAACCGCCGCGGCGGCCGGTTCCGTGGAGAGGTGGCTTGCGAGCATCGCGCCCGCCGCGCGCGGGCACAGCCGCACGGCCAAAAGCGCCGCGACGGCGCTGATGAAGCCGTCGAGTAGCACCGGCACGCGCGACATCGCCGCACCGAGGTAGACCCCGCACAGCGCGGCAAGGTCGAGCCCGCCCACCTTCGCGAGCACGTCGAGCGGGTCCCTAGCGTCCGGCCGGTTCTGGGCGAGCGCCATTTTGAGCACCGCCCGCTTTCGCGCAAGACCCCGGTCCGAAAGGCCCGCGCCGCGCCCGGCCGCGGCTTCCGGCGAAAGGCCCAATAGCGCGCACGCGACGGCCGCGCTCGTCGTCGTGTTGCCGATGCCCATCTCGCCCGCGGCGAGCAGCTTCACGCCGTGCGCCGCCTGCTCTTCGGAAAGTCGGATGCCGGCTTTGATGGCCGCCTCGGCGTCTTCTCGCGTCATCGCCGGGCCGCGCGCAATATCGCCGGTCCCCGCGCGCACGCGCAGGTCGCGCACGTTTTCGACGGGCATCGCCATGCCCACATCGACCGGCAGCACGCGGCAGTGCGCGACGTCCGCCATGCAGCACACGGGCGACGTGTGCCGGTGCAAGCTCTGGGCGACTTTCCGCGTCACGCTTTCGTCCGACTGCGCGACGCCCTCGCGCACGACGCCGTTGTCGGCGCACACGACCAGCAGCACGCGCGGCGAAAGCGCGATGTCCGCGCTTCCGGTCAGCGCGGCGACCTTGATAAGCGCGTCCTCGAGCTTCCCGAGGCTTTTTAACGGCTTCGCGACGGCGTCCCAGCGCTGCCGGCAGGCGGCCGCCGCCGCTTCGTCTGCGGGCGGGATGGCGTTGTTGATGTTTGAAAATTCCACGGCCCGTGCCTCCTTTTCCGCGATTTGTGTGGGATTCCTGTGAGAGTCCGAAAGAAAATCCGGTCTATCCGGTATCCTCCATCATCCTGAAAATGAACATAAAACATGCGATCAAAACTCGCAGCCGGGGAAATCTTTCGCGGTACATTTTAAAAAATCAAAATATTTAAAAAAGCGAAATATACCCCAAGGCGCCTTTAGAAATGGAGCGCCGGCGGAAAGACTCCCAGCGCGAGCGTTACGGACGGAAAGACCGTTTTCGAAACGAACACGTCCCCGCCGCCTAACACCGCCGCGCGCTCGCAGACGTTGTCGACGCCCACCGTCCGCGCGACGAACGCCGACTTCGTAAAGGTCCCCGCCTGCGCCCGCAGTTCGGCGGCCGAAAATGTCTCGAGCGGCCAGCCGTGCGCGGCGCAGAACGCCAAAAGCCCGGGCTCATCCTTTTTTAAGTCGAGGCTGCGCACGGCGAAAATGGCCGCCTCTGCGACCGAAACCCGCGAAAGGAACGCGCCCAGCGCGCGCTCGAGCGTTTTTGCGGCGGTGCCCTTCCGGCAGCCGGCGCCGAGGCTCAAACAGCGCGGCACGAGGTGGAGTGCCTGCGGGTTTTTCGGCGTGTGGACGCCCACAAAAACGTCCGCTTTTTCCGGGGCAGGCCCTTCGAGCACCCGCACGCCCGCGGGCGCGGCGCCAAAGATCGGGAATTCGCTTTGGATCAGAATCTCCTGTCCCGATAACAGCTTTGCCGACACGGCCTTGGCCTTTTCAAGATTTTGAATCCGAAGCCCCTCGCGCTTTGCCCACGTATCCACCGCGAAGAGCCCCCGCCCGTCCGTCGCCGTCGTCACAACCGGCACCGCGCCGCAGATCGCCGCCACTTTCCGCGCGAGCGCGTTCGCGCCGCCGAGATGCCCCGACAAAATCGGCACGCAGTACTTCCCGTTTTCGTCGAGCACGAGCACGGCCGGGTCCTCCGCCTTCGATTCGAGCAGCGGCGCAATCGCCCGCACCGCAATGCCCGCCGCGCCGATAAAGAGAAGCGCCCCGCCTTTTTTCCACGCCTGTTTCGTGAAATCGGCAAGCGGCGTCTTCCGCGGCCCCCAGCCGATCGCAAGCGAAAACGCGTCCCCGCTTTTTGTGCATGCCGCCGCAATCCGTTCGCCGAGCGCCTGCCCGCGCTTTGTAAAGCAGATGCAGAAAATGGTCATGGCGTCCCTTCCCGGAATCCCGTCGAAAACGACGGGTCATAGAGCTTCGAGCGCTCGCCGCCGCCGTTTAAGAATTCGCCAATCAAAAGCAGCGCCGTGCGCCGGATGCCGGCGTCTGCGACGGCTTCGGCGAGCGTGCCCACCGTGCAGCGCACGATTTGTTCGTCGGGGAAGGTCGCGCGGCACACGACCGCCGCGGGCGTCTCGGGCGAAAGGCCGCCGTTTAAGAGCTCCCGCTGGGCATCCTCCGCGAGCCCCGCGCTCAAAAACAGCACCATCGAGCAGCCGTGCGCCGCGAGCGACGAGAGCGATTCCCCTTCCGGCACCGCCGTGCGCCCGGGCACCCGCGTCAGGATGACCGTCTGGCTGACCCCCGGCAGCGTATACTCCGCGTGCAGCGCCGCCGCCGCGCCGCAGAAGCTCGACACCCCCGGCGTCACGTCGTATGGGATTTTCAGGCGCTCGAGCGCGTCCATCTGCTCGCGCACGGCGCCGTAAAGGCTCGGGTCGCCCGTGTGCAGCCGCACGCACGAAAGCCCCTGCGCTTCTGCGCGCGCCATTTCGGACACGACCTCCTCGAGCGTCATTTTGGCGGTATTGAATATGCGGCAGCCGGGCTTGCAGCCGTCTAACAGCGCCGGATTTACAAGGCTTCCCGCGTATAAGACGCAGTCGGCCTCCTTTAAAAGCCGCGCGCCGCGCACGGTGATCAAATCCTTCGCGCCGCAGCCCGCGCCCACAAAATGCACCATCGCGTGTGCCTCCTTCCGGTTTGCAGATTTACCCTTGGCCTTCCGGGACAATCAGCGTCAAAAAATAGCCGAGCGCATCCGGCAGATCGGCCGCGCTGTGCCACAGCCGCTGCGTCGGCATGCCGCAGTCGAGCACGGCGCGCGTCTTTTCCAGAAGGCCCGCTTCCTTTAACAGCGCCTTGAGTTCCGGCAGCCGGCTGCCCGCCTTTAAAAGCACCTTCGTGCCCGGGAAACGCAAAAGCGCCGCAAGGTCCGGATGGTCTGCCGGCAAAACGAGCAGCGGCTCCCGGCGCTGCGTTAAAGGCAGATGCAGTGCCGCCGCGGCGGCCGAAAAGCTCGGCACCCCCGCGCAGATTTCCACCGGAAAGCCGCGCTGTTCTACGCGCGCGAGCACATGGCCCGCCGTCGAATAGATCGACACGTCCCCGAGCGTCAAAAGTGCGGCGTCTTGCCCGCCCGCTAGGCACGCGCACAGCGCCTCTGCCGCGCGGCGGTAGCTTTCGTCCTGTTTTTCGGGGTCGCGCGTCATCGGGAAGGAAAGCGGCAGCATCCGCCGGGCGCCGGGGTTTACGGCCTGCGCGGCAATCGAGAGCGCGACGCTGCGGCCGCCCGAAGTCTTCGGCGCGGCCCAGACCGGGCATCTTTCCAAAAGCCGCACGGCCTTTCGCGTGAGCAGTTCCGGGTCGCCCGGCCCCACGCCGATGCAAAAAAGCGTCCCATTCATTGTATCTGTCCTCCTTTTGCATGAAGCAGGGCCTGCCCGATTTCTCCGGCGCCCAAAAAGCCGTACTGCGTGCTAAACGCCGCCGCCCCGGCTTCCATCGGCCCCGCGCGGCGCGAAAGGGCCGCTTCAATGCGGGAAAGCGCCAGCCGCAGAACGGGGGCGAGAAGCCCCGCTTCCTTTAAAAGCGTCAGGCACTGCTCCGTCGTCGCGGCGGCAAGCAGCGCCTGCGCCGTCTTCTGCGTGCAGCCGCACGCGGCCGCGAACGCCGTAAAGAGTTCACAGCGGCAGTCCCCGAAGCGCGAATGCGTATTCCATAGGCCGCCGGCGAGTTTGATGAGTTTCCCGATGTGCGACAGCACGAGCACCTTCCGAAAACCCGCTTCCCGCGCCAGATCGAGCGCATTCCCCGCGAAATTCGCGTAATAGACGGCCGGCACGCCCCGCAGCGCGGGATAGGCCGCGCACAATTGCGGCAGAAACCGCTCGCTGTAATGGCCCGGCGCCAGGATGCAGAAGCGGGTTCCTTCCGCCGCGTGCATCGAGAGTTCCGCCGCGATGGCGCCTAGAAATCCTTCGGTGCTGTTTGGCCGGACGATGCCCGTCGTGCCGAGAATCGAAATCCCCCCGATAATGCCGAGCCTTGGGTTAAATGTGCGCTTTGCAATCCCGATGCCGCGCGGCGCCGAAATGCGCACGGAAAAGCCGCCCGATTCCCCGTATGCCGCTGCGGCTTCCCGCACAGCGGCCGCGATCATCTGCCGGGGCACGCGGTTGATGGCTGCCGCCCCCACGGGCTGGTCGAGCCCCGGCCGCGTCACGCGCCCGACGCCGTGCCCGCCGGAAATCTCAACGCCCGGCGTTTCGCTTTTTTGGACGCTCGCCCAGATGCGGATGCGGTCGGTCACGTCGGGGTCGTCGCCCGCGTCTTTTTGCACGGCGCAGTAGGCAATGCCGCCGGCTTTCGCTCCATATCGCACGGGCCAGGTGACCGCCTGCCCGCCGGGCGTCTGCACCCGGCTTACTTTTGGGCACACGCCGGTCAAAAGCAGGGTCACGGCGGCTTTTGCGGCGAGCGCCGCGCACGTGCCGGTCGTAATGCCTTCGCGCAGCGGGGCGGTGTGCTGTATCTTTTCCAAACGCCGCCCCTCCTTTCCCGGCGAATCTGCCGCATAAATGGACAAAACCTGTGCCCCCATTGTACGCGCTTTCGGGGCTTTCTGTCAATGAAAAAGCGCAAAGGGCGGTGTGCTTATTTACAAACTGCCGGGAAACAGGTATAATACCCACAAAAGGAAGCGGTTTATTTTGCTGCTTTCTGCGGAGGGGCTTTTCTTTTTTGTTGATCTTTTTTGATCCATTTTACGCCTATTAAAATTTTAATTTTATCCCTTTTTTGAGGCTTTATTTACCCTCTTTGCCTTTATTTAAAATTTTACTTTTCCCTTCGACGCGCTCGAGACTTTCTTTTTATCCTCTTTACCTTCTCTTAAATTTCTAATTTATTCCTTCGACGCGCTCGGGCCGCGCCGGGCCCCTACTTTTCTGCTCCTGCAGAAAAGTAGGCAAAAGAGCAGTCCAAAGGCGTTCCCCCTTTGGAATCCCCCTCTGCGGTCGCGCTAGAGTGGCCTGCGGCCACAACCGCGCGAGGGGAGT
>ERZ1643247.3488-NODE-3488-length-11063-cov-4.605741_pt1 | contig 11063 bp, 9 predicted proteins | sample MGYA00579264_ERZ1643247 | MGnify/ENA primary metagenome ERZ1643247 (study PRJEB29033, sample SAMEA4952262) | chicken gut metagenome | biome: Broiler Chicken; feature: Gastrointestinal Tract; material: Caecum | place: Ireland | collected 2018 | study: Broiler... | reverse complement strand
AACAACCTTTCCGCTCAGAGACAGACCAGTGAGATTAACTCCCGCGATCTTATAGAACCTCTGATCTCTGCTCAGCTGACGGTACTCAAACAGATTTTCCAGGAAAAAAATGAGGGAAATGCCCACCCTGTACTCATCCAGAAGTCCCGCGTAGGTTTCCTTTTCCGTGTGGCGCTGAATGGAACAGTCGGCCTCTGATGACAGATCGCCGCTGGTCAGATATGGATAGTAAAATTCTCTGTGGAAATTTCCGTCAGCGTCCATTTTTCCATATATGGCAATTCCCATGCCGGGAGCCGCCTCCCCGCGGATTTCACACAGATTTGTGCTTTCGTCCAGCTGTATTTTTCTCTGCTCTGTGGGATCAGCAATGATCTTCTGTAAAAGTTCTTCCACATCCTGATCGTTTCTGCACCCGGAAAATCCAATGGAGCGTAAAAACTTATGCATACTGTCACCTTCTTTTCCTCATATTTTCTATAACCGCTGGTATCAATCAGTAAAGCTCCAGACAAACATGAGGCGAAGAACACTCCGCCTCATGTGTTAAGCCATATTATATACTATTTGCAGGGAGAATACAAGATGTTCCTGTGTTTAAACATTTTGTCTTCCGCGGCTTATTTTTATGCAATTATACAAGTCCCTGGCTCATCATGGCCTCTGCTACCTTCTCAAAGCCTGCAATGTTGGCTCCGGCAACATAGTTGCCCTTTACGCCGTAGCGCTCTGCCGCGTCCGCTGCCTTTGCATAGATATTTACCATGATGTCTTTCAGTCTGGAGTCAACCTCCTCGAAGGTCCAGCTCAGTCTCAGGCTGTTCTGGGACTGCTCCAGTCCGCTTACAGCCACGCCGCCTGCGTTTGCTGCCTTTCCAGGCATAAACAGAACGCCATTCTCCACAAAGAAGTCCGTTGCCTCTCTGGTGGACGGCATATTTGCGCCCTCTGCCACTGCGAAGCATCCGTTTGCCTTCAGAGTCTTCGCATCCTCCAGGTTCAGCTCGTTCTGAGTTGCGCAGGGAAGAGCAATATCGCAGGGAATGGTCCAGATTCCCTTGCCCTCTGTGTACACAGCGCCGGGAACCTGAGCTGCGTAATCTTTCACGCGGCCGCGGCGAACTTCCTTGATCTCCTTCATCACATCCAGCTTGATGCCGTCTTTGTCATATACATAGCCGTTGGAATCGCTCATGGCCACTACCTTTGCGCCCAGGCTCTGTGCCTTCTGGGTTGCGTAGATTGCCACATTTCCGGATCCGGATACCAGAACGGTCTTTCCTTCCAGCTCTTTGCCGTTGTGCTTTAACATTTCCTCCAGCATATATACCAGGCCGTAGCCGGTTGCCTCTGTACGGGCCAGAGAACCTCCGAAGGTCAGTCCTTTTCCAGTGAGAACGCCCTCATACAGTCCGGTAATTCTCTTATACTGTCCAAACATAAAGCCGATCTCCCGGCCGCCCACACCGATATCTCCGGCAGGAACGTCCGTATTCGCGCCGATATGACGATACAGCTCTGTCATAAAGCTCTGGCAGAATCTCATCACTTCCGCGTCAGATTTTCCCTTGGGATCAAAGTTGGAACCGCCCTTGCCGCCGCCCATGGGCAGTCCGGTCAGAGAGTTCTTCAGCACCTGCTCAAAGCCCAGGAACTTCAGTACGCTCTGGTTTACAGACGGATGGAAACGCAGGCCTCCCTTGTACGGTCCGATGGCGCTGTTGAATTCCACACGGTAGCCCTTATTTACCTGTACATTGCCCTTATCGTCCATCCACGGTACGCGGAAGCTGACGATTCTCTCCGGCTCAATAAAGCGCTCCAGAAGGCCGACACTGCGGTACTTCTCCTCGTTTGCATCAATCACCAGCTTTAAGGAATCCAGTACTTCCTTCGCTGCCTGGTGAAATTCCGGCTCTCCCGGATTCTGAGACACTACTCTCTCATACATTTCATCAACGTAAGACATGGTAAATATATTCCTCCTTATTCTCAAAATGTATTTAGATGCAACAAAAGCCGGGACTTCCTCAGCCCCGGCTCCTTTGCCTTCATACACAGTTCAAATTCTAGCAATTCATTGTGTTAAAGTCAATCCCCTCACAGATTGTATCGAAAAAAGTACAATGAATTTTATCTTTTCATCTCCTTGTAGCCCAGAGCCTGTTCCAGAGCCTCCTTCTCCTCTGCTCCCAGAAGAGTATCTGTCTGTCCCCGATCCACCGGTTTAATATAGAGGTAGCAGCCCTCCCGGCTGTGAACAGAATTGAGTACAAACCCGGAATTAGTGTAATCCAGCAGGGCGAACGCAAAGCTTAAAGTACCGCCCATTCCTTTAAACGCATTGTACTTTACCAATCCAAATTTCTGATAGGATGCTCTCTGATTACGGTTTAAGGACCGGATGGCCTCCTTGTTAGCCTTATCCTCAGATTTCAGATTTCGGATCTCCTCAATCTGCTCGATAATAATGTCCTCCAGCGTCTCTGCATCCTTTCCCCGCATAAAATAGTCGTAACTTCTATACAGTTTTCTCATATTTATAATGCAGATGATCACCGCAATCAGCAGGATCAGGGTGATCACTGCCAGCCCGATGATAATGTACGCCGGGTCCACCGGCAAACGGTTCAATATGGTATTCTCCATCTTATGTCCTCACTCCTACTTCTAGTATTGCCTTATGGATTCGATTAATTCCACAATTCTCTCCAGTTCTGCAGAAGAATAATATTCGATCTCGATCCTTCCCTTATTCTTGTCCTTCCGATTGATGGATACCTTCGTACCCATGATGGATTTCATCTTCTCCTCCAGATTCTGATAGGCCAGAGTCACCGCATCCGGTTCTTTCTCCTTGACTTTCTCCTTTTTCGGCTTTCCCAGAGCCTTTACCAGACGTTCTACTTCCCGCACACTGAGATTTTCCTTTACAATGCGGTCGGCAATCTCCAGCTGCATATTCTGATCTTCCAGGGAAAGAAGTGCCCTGGCATGGCCGCTGGAAATCACTCCCTCAGCCACCATATTCTGGATCTTTTCATGGAGCTTTAAAAGCCTCATGCTGTTAGTGATAGTCGTTCTGTTCTTGGACACACGGGCAGCGATCTCTTCCTGCTTCAAATGAAATTCTTCCATCAGGCGCTGGTATGCCATTGCTTCCTCAATGGGATTTAAATCTTCTCTCTGAATGTTCTCAATCAGAGCGATCTCCATCTTCTGCTGTCTGTCATATTCCCTTATTACCACAGGAACTTCCTTTAAACCGGCCATTTTCGCCGCCCGCCAGCGTCTCTCACCGGCTATAATCTCGTAAAAATTCCCGTTTTTCTGAACAAGAAGCGGCTGGAGGACCCCATACTGTTTAATAGAATCCGCCAGCTCCCTCAACTGATCTTCATCAAAATTTTTTCTCGGCTGCGTCTGATTCGGCTCAATGGATGATATTTTTAAAAATATCTCTTTGGCCGGCTCTTCTTTCCGCTTTTCCGCTGCAGCCGGTTTTGACCGCTCTACAGGTGCTTCCTTTTCCGGCTTCGCATCACCAATCAGTGCGCCCAGTCCCTTTCCCAATCCCGTTCGTTTTGCCATTATAACTCTTCTCCTCTTTTTATCACTTCCGCCGCCAGCATCCGGTAATCCTCCGCTCCGGCAGAACGGGTATCGTACACGGTAATGGGCATCCCGTAGCTGGGTGCCTCCGCCAGCCTGACATTTCTGTGAATCATCGTGTTGTAAATATTTTCATTCAAATTTTCTCTTACGCTTTCCACTACCTCCGAGGAAAGATTGGTTCTGGAATCAAACATGGTAAATACCACGCCTTCCATCTCCAGTTTGGGATTCAGGCCCTTTTTAACCAGCTGAATGGTTTTCATCACCTGATTTAATCCCTCCAGGGCATAATACTCACACTGCAGGGGAACCAGAACCGTATCTGCCGCCACCAGTGCATTCACCGTCAGAAGACTCAATGAAGGCGGACAGTCAATAATGATAAAATCATAATTTTTTCTTAATCTGCGGAGAAAACCCCGAAGAATTTTTTCCTTATTTTCCATTTCCAGCAGTTCGATTTCTGCCCCTGCCAGATTTACATTGGAAGGAATTAAATCCAGATTCGGCTGAACTTCTTTTATCAAGCAGTCCGACACTTTACATTCCCCAATGAGCAGTTCGTAAACCGTCTGCTCCAGCTGATTTTTTTCCACACCAAATCCACTGGTCTCATTTCCCTGGGGATCAAAATCTACAGCTAATACCTTCTGTCCCGCTTCCGCTAACGTCGCCGACAGATTAATTGCCGTTGTTGTTTTTCCAACCCCGCCCTTCTGATTGGCTATCGCAATTATTCTTCCCATATTCCAATCCCTTTCTTTCGTTCAGGGAAAAGTATACCACATTTTTTTTTATTTTCCTACCCTCAAATCCCATGTTTCACGTGAAACTTTTATAAATTTCCTTAAACAATTTTTTATTGATCCTCGTATTGTAATCTGTTTCTTCTTATTTTATAATATATCCATACTCAAAACAGGAGGTATTACCATGAAAAACAGAAATAAATTTCTCACATTTCTTCTCCTGGCATCGGGTGCTGCCGCAGGCACAGCTCTGGTGAATAAGGCGATAAAGATCATGGCCACTTCCAAGCATCTTCTGGAAGTATCCCACTCTCTCTGCTATCAATGGCGTTTTGGGAAGATTCACTATACCAGGACTGGTTCTGGATCTCCTCTCCTTTTGATCCATGATTTTCAATGTTCCTCCAGCAGCTACGAATGGCACCGTCTCATTCACGCTTTAAAAGAGAAACATACAGTATATACGCTGGACCTTATTGGCTGCGGGCGCTCAGAAAAGCCCAACCTTACCTACACCAACTATTTCTATGTACAGCTTCTCCGAGATTTCATCAAATCAGAGATCGGGCATCGCACCGACGTCATGGTTACAGGAGAATCCTCTTCTTTTGTAATTATGGCCTGCAACAACGATCCTTCTCTGTTCAACCGGATCATGCTGATCAATCCCAGCAGTGTTCAGTCCTGCGCCCAGACACCGAACAAAAATACGAAGCTTTACAAATTTATCCTTGATCTTCCCATTTTGGGCACGCTGCTTTACAATATTGCCAACAGCCGTACTATTATGGAAAAGACTTTCACCGAGCAATATTTCTGCAATCCCTACTCCGCCCGTTCTGCCTATGTGGATCACTATTTTGAGGCGGCACACCTGGGCGAATGTCCGAAAGCTGTATTTGCCAGTCTGACCTGCAACTATACAAAGTGCAACATCGTCAATGCTCTGAAAAAGATTGACAACAGCATCTATATTCTTGGAGGAAAAGAAGAACCTAATATGGAAGAAATCGCTCAGGAATATCAGCAGTATAACTCCGCCGTGGAATATTCTCTGATTCCCAAGACAAAACATCTTCCCCAGCTGGAAAGCCCAGAAAAAGTTCTGGATGCTGTGAAAATCTTCTTTTCTTAAGTTTCACGTGAAACATTGTTGTTTATAAAGAAAAAGTCCTGAGGTTCAGGACTTTTTCTCGTCTAATCACTATAATATCCTCTCACGTAATAAACTTGCCGCCCTTACCTGCCTGAGCAGCCGCCCCTTATAAGCATTTACACTTGCATAAAGCAACCGCTCTTGCATAAAACAACGACTCTTGCATACGCAGCTGCCCATCCATACATAATCAATTACCTTTATATAACCAGCCCCTTGCAAATCCGCAAGCAAAAATCACCCGCACTGTGAGTGCACACGGTATCCCCATAAATATAGGATAACATTTTCCTCACAAGTTCTTTCTTACAGTTCCCATACCTTTTCGCCCTTCCATAGCAAAGATTTTTCCCTTCATTAGATTATTCCTCCCATCCCCAAATTTTCCCGCACATACAGGTCAGTTTCCTCTTCCGCCTATGATTCTCCATTTACCAGCCTCCAATCACCGCTGCAGGCACGAACCTTCTCCCTCAATTACAAAATCAACATTTCTCCCTGGATGCAGCACATCTCATCCCATCCAAAGTTCTCTTTTCCTGTCCCCTTCTTTCCAATTCGCTGATTCTCTCCTAATATGATTATTTTTTTCAAACTTTCCCGAATAACAAAACTTTTCTGAAAAGCAAAAAATCCCATGCAGTATTTCCACCGCACAGGATTTTCCATCACTCACAAGATAAATTTCACCCACACCATATTCGATTTTCAGTTATACTTTCCAATCTGTTTTACATGTTTCACGTGAAACATTTATCTCTCATTTTCATCACTTTAACGGATCCTTCCCGGGAAGTCCCGCTTTTCTGGGGTATCGTTTTTCCAAAACTTTATTTTTTCTGATAACCACAAGGGTCCTCTCATCTCCATTAGGAAGAAGAAAATCTTCTGTCCTCTCCACTTCGCTTCCCAGTTTTTTAACTGCTCCGCTGGCTGCTGCCAGCTCCTCTTCCACCTTTCCAGACTTATAAGGGATAAAATAGCCCCCTGTCTTCACAAAGGGAAGGCAGTACTCTGACAGCGTAGACAGATTCGCCACAGCTCTGGACACGCAGAGATCGTACTGTTCCCGGTATTTTCCATCTCTTCCATAGTCTTCCGCCCGGCCATGAACTGCTTTTATACATTTAAGTTCCAGTTTTTCAATCACAGCATCCAGAAAACGGATTCTTTTATTGAGAGAATCCAGAAGAGTAATTTCCAGCTGAGGAAAGGCAATTTTCAGCGGAATTCCAGGAAATCCGGCTCCCGTTCCCACATCCATAATCTTCCGAGGCTTGTCTTCCAGATCTGAAACCGCTTTTTTCAGGGAAAGACTGTCCACAAAATGCTTGGTAACCACTTCTGTCATTTCTGTGATAGCCGTCAGATTCATCACCTGATTCCACTCCACAAGCATTTCATAATACTGGTAAAACTGCTCCATCTGCCGCTCCGAAAGGGTTGCAATCCCTTCCAGCTCTCTCTCCATCTGTTCTGCAAACATTTTATCCATACAAATTCCCCTATTGTTTTTGATGTCTTAAATGTTCCAAATAAATTAATAATACCGAAATATCCGCCGGAGACACTCCGGAAATTCTGGAGGCCTGACCTATATTCATGGGTTTATACAGATTCAGCTTCTGTACCGCCTCCCGCCTCAGGCTGGGAACCGTGGAATAGTCAAAATCCGGATCCAGCCGTTTAGACTCCAGCTTTTTAAACTGTGCCACCTGCTGCTTCTGCCGTTTAATATACCCGGCATATTTGATGTTAATATTGACCTGTTCCGCCACATCATAGGGCAGATCCGGCCGATTCTCATCCAGCTCCGCCAGCACAAAATAGTTCAGCTCCGGCCGCCTCACCAGTTCTGCCAGTGTACTTCCCGACTTCAGGGGAGTACTGCCATGGGCTTCCAGGAAAGACTGTACTTTCTCATTGGCTCCCACAACCGCCTTTTCCAGTCTTTCCATCTCCTCCTCGATGGCCTTCTCTTTCCACAGCAGTCTCTCGTAGGCTCTGTCATCCACCAGTCCAATTTCATGGCCGATTTTCATCAGCCGCAGATCCGCATTGTCCTGCCTCAAAAGCAGCCGGTACTCCGCCCTGGACGTCATCATCCGGTAAGGCTCATGGTTTTCTTTCGTCACCAGATCGTCAATCAGCACTCCGATATAAGCCTGGGAACGATCCAGCACATAAGGCTCTCTTCCCAGCACCTCCATGGCGGCATTGACGCCGGCCATAAATCCCTGAACTGCCGCCTCCTCATATCCGGAGCTTCCATTGAACTGGCCGCCGCTGAACAGTCCCTTGATCTTTTTAAACTCCAGCGTAGCGTTCAGCTGCCGGGAATTGATGCAGTCATATTCAATGGCGTAGGCATTTCTCACAATCTTCACATGTTCCAGGCCGGGAACAGTTCTGTACATTGCATACTGTACATCTTCCGGCAGAGAACTGGACATGCCGCCCAGATACATTTCATTGGTGTAAAGTCCCTCCGGCTCCACAAACACCTGATGCCGGTTTTTATCGGGAAATTTTACCACCTTATCCTCAATAGACGGACAATATCTGGGACCTGTTCCCTCGATAGCCCCGGAGAACAGGGGAGAACGGTCCAGGTTATCCCGGATGATTCGATGGGTCTCCTCGTTGGTGTAGGTCAGCCAGCAGGATACCTGCTCCTTCTGCACCGATTCCGGATCTGTGGAAAAGGAAAAAGGCACCACTCTCTCATCGCCGAACTGCTCTTCCATTTTAGAGAAATCTATGCTTCTCTTATCCACCCGGGCCGGAGTTCCCGTCTTAAACCGGTACATCTCAATCCCGTTGGCTTTCAGAGAATCGGTGAGATGATTGGCCGCCTGAAGACCGTTGGGGCCGGTGTAGGTGCTCACATCCCCGTAAATACATCTCGCCTTCAGATAGGTTCCCGTGGCCAGCACCGCCGCCTTACAGTGGTAAACAGCTCCGGAAAAGGTCCTCACCCCGGTGAGCCTGCCGTCTTCCACTATGATCTCCGTCACTTCCGCCTGTCGGATGGTCAGATGATCCGTATTTTCCAGAGTTTTTCTCATCTCCCTGGTATAATTCTGCTTGTCCGCCTGAGCTCTCAGGGAGTGGACTGCCGGTCCCTTGGACTCGTTGAGCATTTTGGACTGGATAAAAGTCTTGTCAATGTTCTTTCCCATCTCTCCCCCGAGGGCGTCCAGCTCCCTCACCAGATGGCCCTTGGAGCTTCCCCCAATATTCGGGTTGCAGGGCATCAGGGCAATACTGTCCACGCTGACCGTAAACATGATGGTCTCCAGCCCCAGGCGGGCGCAGGCCAAAGCCGCCTCACAGCCGGCATGGCCCGCCCCAACCACTACAATATCATAGGTTTCTTCCACATTCGGCATATATTTATCTCTTCCTTCTACATTTATGTCAACCAATTTGACCCATTATTTTCCCATACAGAACTTGCTGAATATCTCGTTGACCAGATCATCCTCCACCGCTTCCCCGATAATGGTTCCCAGCTGCTCATAAGCGTTCATCAGATCAATGGAGTAAAAATCCTCCGGCATTCCGTCTTCGATGCTCTGCTTTACCATATTCAGGCTGGACAGCGTCTCCTCCAGGGCCGCCTTATGTCTCACATTGGTAATATAAACCTGGTCGTTGAAATTCAGCTCCCCGTGGTAAAACATAGCTTCTATCTCATTTTCCAGCCGGTCAATTCCCGTTTTTTCCTTTGCCGACACAGGAACCACCGTCATCTCTGAAACCGCTTCCAGCTCGCTGGCTGTCACTTTCTGGGGAAGATCTGTTTTATTCAGCAAAACCACACATTTCTTTCCCCGGATCAGATCCATGATCTGCCGGTCATTTTCATCCAGAGGACAGGAGGCGTCCACCACATAGATGATGAGATCCGCGTCCTCCGCCATGTGTTTTGCCCGGTCCACGCCGATTTTTTCCACCACGTCCTCCGTGTCCCGGATTCCCGCCGTGTCCACAATATTCAGACTGATTCCCCTCAGCCGGATGTGCTCCTCCAGAATATCCCTGGTGGTTCCCGCGATATCCGTCACAATGGCCCTCTCCTGCCCTAAAAGCACATTCATGAGGGAAGATTTTCCCGCGTTTGGTTTGCCCAGAATCACCGTCTTCACGCCTTCTGTCATAACCTTTCCGTCGTCTGCCGACCGGATCAGCTTCTCCGTCTCCTCCGCCAGGGGCCGGATCACTCCCATGAGCCGCTCCCCGTATCCGTCCAGGGAAATATGTTCCGGATCATCCAGGGCCGATTCGATAAACGCGATCTCGTAGAGAATTTTCTCCCTCATCTCCCGGATCTTTTCAGAAACAGATCCGTTTAACTGGCTCACCGATGATTTCAGAGCATACTGGTTCTGAGCGTTGATCACGTCGATGACTGCCTCCGCCTGAGACAGATCAATTCTGCCGCTTAAAAAGGCCCGTTTGGTGAACTCCCCCGGCTCCGCCGCCCTGGCCCCGTATTTAAGCACCGTCTCCAGAATCCTTTTCATCACCAGAACTCCGCCGTGGCAGTCAATCTCCACCGTGTCCTCCGCCGTGTAGCTGTGGGGACCTTTCATAATCAGCACCAGCACCTCGTCGATCTTCTCGTCCCCGTCGCAGATAAAACCGTAATAAATTCGGTGGGACTCCATCTTTTCCAGTTTTTTTCCATTTTTTCTGCGGAAGATCCGCCCGATCACATCAAAGGCTTCCTCTCCGCTGATCCTTACAATTCCGATTCCGGAACTGCTCATGGCTGTGGCAATTGCCGCAATAGTATCTGTCTTTTTCATAATCATCTCTTTCCGTCGCCCGGCAGGTGGCAGACCGTGCGGACACACATCAGTCCCCTGCCGGACCTGTCATACACAAAAAGCCAGGCTGAATGGGGCAGCCTGGCTTATCCGGCAGAATCAATCTGAACCAGCAGATCTTCCGCCGCCGTTATGTTCTTACTGCTGAGAAGCGGCAGCCTCGTTGTATCTTCCGCCTCTTCTGGTACCTTCTCTCTTTAAGAAGATCACCACGTGGCGGAACGGTTCCTCTCCTTCGCTCTTGGTGGTCACATACTTGTCATTCTGAAGAGAGGAATGAATAATCCGTCTCTCATAGGGATTCATCGGCTCCAGGGATACCGGCCGTCTCGTTCTCTTGACCTTGTAGGCGATGTTCTTCGCCAGCGTCTCCAGAGTCTCTTTTCTCCTCTCCCGGTAGTTCTCCGTATCCAGCTTTACCCGGATATGGCCCTCATCCTCCCTGTTTTTATTCACCACAAGGCTGGTGAGGTACTGAAGAGAATCCAGAGTCTGTCCCCGCTTTCCAATGAGAACGCCCATATCATTTCCTTCCATATTGATGGAAAGTTCCCGTTCCTCCTCGTTGTAAGCGGCAGTCAGACTTACTGACATATTCATCGTGTCAAAGATCTGGGTCAGGAAATCCATGGCAATGTCCTCTAAGGACATTTTCTTTTTTGCCCGGATGATTACCGGTCTGGCGCCGATTCCCAGAAAACCGGTGCT
>ERZ1643247.3485-NODE-3485-length-11070-cov-6.517839_pt1 | contig 11070 bp, 10 predicted proteins | sample MGYA00579264_ERZ1643247 | MGnify/ENA primary metagenome ERZ1643247 (study PRJEB29033, sample SAMEA4952262) | chicken gut metagenome | biome: Broiler Chicken; feature: Gastrointestinal Tract; material: Caecum | place: Ireland | collected 2018 | study: Broiler... | reverse complement strand
TTTCTGCCTGATTATTCAGTTGTTTTGACCTGCCCCGTTTTCCGCTGCCCTAAAAGCATTGATTTTACTGGTTTTTTCATGTTTTCTTATGGCAACGCTCTTTGCAGAGCAGCACGCATTGCCCTGCAAACGGAGTGTTTTTATTGCCAGCGCGTCGATTCAGCGGTTAAAATTGGTCCAGTGCGCGTGCTCGGCAACGGGGGGCTCGACGCCCTTCTCCTTCCCTGCCTGCAGGCAGCGAAGCAGCCAGGCCATGTTGCGGCCGATGTTGCGCATCGTCTGCAGCCCTTCCTCGTCCTCTTCCTTCTCGCCGGGGCGGAACACCATATTCCAGTATGTGGAGGACACCACCGGCATCTCATTATCGAGAAAATGCTTCTGGATGGCATCGAGCGAAGCGGAGGCGCCCGCCCGGCGCGCCGTAACCACAGCCGCGGCCGGTTTGTGCGCAAGCACACCGTTCGACGCCATGAACAGGCGATCCATGGCAGAGAGAAGCTGGCCGGAGGGATGCGCATAGTAGACCGGCGCGCCAAAGACAAAGCCGTCTGCTTTGGCAGCCCTCTCGAGCCACTCGTTCACGACATCGCCCTCAAACGCACAGCGGCCCGTTTCCCGGCAGCGGCCGCAGCCGATGCAGTCGCGGATCGGCTGCGCGCCCACCTGAAGAATCTCCGTCTCGATTCCCTCCCGTTCCAGAACCTTTGCAATTTCAGAAAGAGCCCGGAACGTGCAGCCCTTCGCACGCGGGCTGCCATTTCACAGCAAAACCTTCATGCTTTTATCTCCTTTCTGTTTGAAACCAAATGCCTTTCCCAAGCCTGCCCCGTTGCAAGCGCGGGAAGCGATCGTGCATTCGCCGCGCAAGCCGCGGCAAAGAGCAGACGCCGCGCGGCTCTCCCTGCCCCCGAGCGGTCAGCACCGCCGATCATGCCGCGAGAGACAGCACAGGACGGAAAATGCAGAAAGCCATCATGGGCAGACATGGCTTTGCTCAGATCATGAGCAGCGTACCGGCCACAAGGCACAGCAAGCCAACGGCCGCTTTCCGGGAAAGCTTTTCCCTGAACACCACATAGGAAAATGCGATCGTCACGAGAATGCTCAGCTTGTCAATGGGCACCACCACACTGGCGGGGCCATCTTGCAAAGCTTTGTAGTAGCAGAGCCAGGAAGCCCCCGTGGCAATACCGGAAAGGGCAATAAAGCCCAATTCTCTGCGGGGAATTTGCCTCACAAGCTTCCGCTTGCCCTTGACAAAGACAACCAGCCAAGCCATGCACAGCACCACAATGGTGCGCAAAGCGGTGCCGAGATTGGATTCCACGCCGGTGATGCCGATCTTTCCGAAAATCGACGTGAGGCTGGCAAACACAGCGGACAGAACGGCGTGGATCAGCCAGGCGCGTCCCTTCGCCGCCCCTGTGTCCTCCCTTTTTTGGATCATCAGCAGCGTGCCGACCGCAATGGCAGCCAGAGCAATGAGTTTCCAGACGCTGATCGGTTCCCCCAGCAGGAGGAAGGCCAGCAGGACCGTGAGCACAATGCTGCATTTGTCAATCGGCACCACCCGGTTGATGTTTCCAAGCTGCAGCGCACGGAAATAGCACAGCCACGACCCGCCGGTGGCCAGGCCCGACAAAATCAAAAAGCACCAGGTGTAAGGTGTGATGCCGGTTATCTGTGGGAATGACCCGGCAACAAACACCATGAACCAGGAAAAAGCAAGCACGACAATCGTGCGGATGGCTGTTGCCACATCGGAATCTGTTTCCCGAATGCCGCACTTGGCCAAAATGGCTGTGATGCCGGCAAAAAATGCCGAACCGACTGCAAAAATCATCCACATGACAAACGCCCCCTTCCGCAGCGATTCTTCCTGCAATATTCTATTAATATTCTATTATAGCCCTGTTTGCTGCACACTGCAATTTTTTGCTCAAGAAGAAAAAGCGACGTGTTGTCGTTTCCGCCCGCCATGTGGTATACTGTCCAATAACACGGTGAAAGGAGGCAGGGAAATGCAGGACAAAAACTGGTTCACCGTGGAACCCATCGACAGGGATACCTTTGCCATCAGCGAGTGGAAGCATTGGGAGGAAACACACTGCTATCTGCTCTGCGGCTCTGACCGGGCCCTTTTGATCGACACGGGTCTGGGTGTTTCCGACATCAAGCAGGTGGTGGATTCCCTGACCTCGCTCCCGATTCAGGTTGTGACGACGCACGTGCATTGGGATCACATTGGGGGCCACGGTCATTTCCGCGACATTGCTGTTCACGAATCGGAGGAACAATGGCTGGACGGCCATTTCCCACTCCCGCTGCAAGCGGTGAAAAAGGCCCTCACCAGCAGGCCCTGCGTATTCCCGGAGGGGTTCCGCCCGGAGGAATACCGGGTTTTTCAGGGAAAGCCTGCCGGACTTCTGCACGACGACGACCGGATCGACTTGGGAAACCGGGTGCTGACCGTTCTGCACACGCCGGGCCACTCCCCGGGGCACTGCTGCTTTTATGAGCCGGCGCGGAAGACGCTCTACACCGGCGACCTGATCTATGCCGGCTGCCTGGATGCCTTTTATCCGACAACCGATCCCCTTCTGTTCCGGCAATCGGTGCGGCGTCTCCTGCCGCTTGAGGTGGAACGCCTGCTCCCGGCACATCACCGGTTCCCGGCAGATCCTGGCCTGATCGCCCGCGTGGACCGCGCTTTTTCCGAGCTGGCAGACAAGGGCTGCCTGAAACAGGGCAGCGGGCTGTTTGACTTCGGAGAATTTCAAATTCATGTGTGAAAGTCGGACAGCCGCCCGGCTTTCCATCGAACTCTTTTCACAGGGAACGCCCCGGCGCGCAAAAACCCGCGCCGGGGCGTTCCCTGTGTGTCAAATCATGAGGCGTATTGTCTTTTGCTTTACGAAAGGCTGTTGTACTGCGCATCATCCACAGGCTCCAGCCACTCATTAGAGGCGCCTTCTGCGGAGATTTCAATGGCTACATGGGTAAACCACTCATCCGCACACGCGCCATGCCAGTGCTTGACCTCTGGCGCAATATACACAACATCGCCGGGATGCAGCTTTCTGGCGGGCTGCTGCCACTCCTGATACCAGCCCTCCCCGTCCGTGCAGAGCAGGATCTGGCCGCCGCCGTGGTGAATATGCCAGTTGTTGCGGCACTTCGGCTCAAATGTCACATTGTGCACGCCCACACCGTTCACGTTCAGCGGTTTGAGGTAGCTCCGGCCGATAAAGTACTGCGCATACGCGGTGTTGGGCTCCCCCAGGCCAAAGAGGGAATCGGAGGGCTGACCGCCTTCCTCCGCGTAAACCTCCCGAACCATGGGAAACACGGCCCACGCATTCGGCCAGCCCACATAGAAGGCAATGTGCGTGATGATTTCCACCATTTCTGTTTTTGTCACGCCGTGGTTCTTCGCATTCTGGATGTGATAGCGCAGAGAATTGTCCGTGATGCCCTTGGAGACCAGCGCGACGACCGTGATCATCGAGCGATCGCGCAGGGAAAGCTTGTCTTCCCGCGACCAGACCTCCCCGAACAGCACATCATCGTTGAGCTCTGCAAATTTGGGCGCCAAATCACCCAGTCCCTTTCTTCCTGCCGTCTGTTTCACCATTTTCTTTTCCCTCCATGCTAAATTTGAAAATGCATGTTTTCTCATTTTTTCAGCGCAAAAGTGACCGAGACGGAGCCGCTGCCCAGCGCGTCCTCCCAGCCGGAAAGATCCGCAATCTTTCCCAATCGCGTATAGCTCCAGGAATTGATGCCATAGAACAGGACAATCTGGCTGCCCTGATACAGCACAATATCACCCGGCTGTGTGGTGGTCTGCACATCGCTGGCCGGCAGGGAACGGCCGAGTGCTCCCACTTTCTCAAAGCCTGCGTAATCATCCATTTCAATGGTGAGGGAGCCTTGGGCAAGCAGCTCCTTGAGCGCCTGCGCACCGGTTGTGTCGGCAAAGTCAGCCTGAAACACTGCCCCGTTTACCGTGACAGTAAACACATTCTGAGCCATGGATTCCTCCCCTTCTTCTTCCTGCGGTGCGGCAGCGCTTGACGCTGTGCTGTTTGCATCCGCTGCATGCCCGTTTTCCGCGCCGGGATCTCCGCCCGACTGAGAAGCGGCTTCGCTGGACGCCGTTCTGTTTGCATTTGCCGGGTTCTCCGCGCCGGATTCTTCATTTGGCAGAGAAACTGTTTCACTGGACACTGTGCCTTTCTCCGAGGCTGGAGGTCCTTCCGTCCCGTCGGCACAGGCCGCCAGCCACAGCAATGACAGGCAGAGCAATCCTGCCAGCAACCGCTTTTTCATGTATATCCCCTTCACAGCTTTCCCGCATGCCTGTGCGGAATGGCCTTCTCTGTTACGCACAGCAATCCGCCTGCCGCGCCGTTCCGACGACAATCTTGCATTGGGCGCGATCATCATCCCGGATGATTTCCTCCACGGCGGGCACTTCGATGCGGCCGGCATACGGGTTCTTGATGCTGATGACCGGAGAGAGCAGCGTGGCCTGCACGTCGCTCTTTTCGAACGCAAGATCCGCGCTCTCCATGCGGCAATTCACGAGGCGCAGCCCTTTGCAGTAGCACAGCGGCTGCGTGCCGGTGATCGTGCAGTTTTCAAAGGTGACGTTTTCGCAATACCAGGCGAGGTATTCTCCTTTGATCACGCTGTTGCGCACCACCACGTTCTTCGCGTGCCAGAATGCGTCCTTGGTGTCAAAGCGGCAATGTTCAAACGTGGCATTCTCGATGTATTGAAAGGAATACTTGCCTTTGAACGTTACATCCCTGAACTGCAGATTCGTGGATCGCATCATGAAATATTCGCTTTCCGCGGTACAGTGCTCCATGGAAATGCCGTGCACCGACCAGCCGAATTCCGGGGAGACGATGTCGCAGTCCCGCATGGCAACATCACTGCACTCGCGCAGCGCCTTGATGCCGTGCAGCTTCGTGCCGGTGATGGTGATGTGGTGGGAATACCAGAGGGCGGCGCGGCAAAGCTCCGTCATCTCGCTGTCGCGAATCACAAGCCCCTCATCATGCCAGAAGGGATAACGCAGGTTAAAGAAGCAATCCTGCACTTCAATATCACTGCCCTCCTTGAAGGCGCTCTCGCCGTCGGCAGGGCCGTCAAATGCACAATGGATCACGCGGATATCTTTCTCACCGTACAATGCGCGTTCCGCATCAAAAGTTTGATTCTGAATGAGTTTCATCCATCATTCCTCCGTTACAAATGCGAAATTCAGTCCGCGGATGATGTACTTTCTTTTCCAATCTGATAGACCAGGTAATCAAGGCAGAAAATGCGTTTTTCCTCCTCGTGAACTCGATCCAGAAGCACTGCGCGCGTATCCGCCAGCAGCGCAAGCTGCTCCTCTGTGTTTCCCGCCTTCCGGCAGGAGAGAAAGTGCTCTATCTTCTTTGCCTCAAAACCGACCACCTGCAGGTTCAGGATCAGATCCTCAACTGTCATACGAGCTTCTTCCATATTTTTCTTCCTCTCTGCCTGCCGCACATATCCGCTTCTTTTTCCTCTATCAGTATAGAGAAAAGAAATAAAAATAGCAAATACTTATATTTTATAAATAATATAAGTTTTATCAATATTAATTTTTGCAAGACCCGCTGCACACAGGAAACTTCACATGATCCGGTTGTGTTTCTGCCTTCCTTCCTGTAAAATAATGACAGAGTGCAGGCAGTGTGCCGAGAAATCCGTTTTCTGTGAGGAGGCCAATGCGATGGATTTGCGCGTGTTACAATATTTTTTGGCGGTGGCTAGGGAACAGAGCATTTCTGCTGCGGCAGAAGCCCTGCATCTCTCCCAGCCGACGCTTTCCATCCAGCTGAAAGCCCTGGAACAGGAACTCGGAAAGCAGCTTTTGATCCGCAGGACGAAGGGTTCGCGCAAGGTGACGCTCACGGAGGAAGGGATGATCCTTCGCAAACGGGCGGAGGAAATTCTGGAACTCGTGCGGATCACAGAAAAGGAAATCTCCGTATCAGAGGAAGCAGTGGCGGGAGACGTGACAATTGGCGCGGGTGAATCGGACATGATCCGTATTTTTGCAAAGGCAGCCCGCAATCTGGGAAAGAAATATCCGGACATTCAGTACCATATGCTCAGCGGAAATTCTTCGTTTGTGAAGGAATATCTCGACAGAGGGCTGATCGATTTCGGCGTGGTGTATGGTCCGGTGGACACAAGTATTTACGCTTCCATGCGGATTCCCTTCCGCGACACCTGGGGGGTACTGATGCGCCGCGACTGCCCTCTGGCAGAAAAGACCTGCATTCAGCCGCAGGATCTCTGGGATAAACCGCTGATTCTTTCCGCCCAGAAATCGAGCACCACCCCGCTGGCTGTCTGGTTTCAGCGGGATGTGGAAAAGCTTCATGTGGTGGCGACCTACAATCTGGTGTTCAACGCCTCACTCATGGTAGAGGAAGGACTCGGCTATGCCATGTGCTTTGACAAGCTGATCAACGTCAGCGGGGACAGCGCGCTCTGTTTTCGCCCGCTATCCCCCAGAGTGGAAGCTGAAGCTTCTATCATTTGGAAACGGTATCAGGTGCTGTCAAAAGCGGCGCAGAAACTGATGGACGCACTGCAGGAATGCTGCACACTGGGCCTGAAATCCTAAATTTGGACAGCACAGAAGCGGCCGGCGATGCGTGTGCATCGCCGGCCGCTTCTCTGCTGAATGATAAATGGATCAATCTGTGTTTCCGCCGGTCTCCGCCGTGGCTGCTGCTGTTTGCAGAGGCCCGCCCGTTTCCTCCGCGCGGGGCACAGCCTTTTCCTTTTGCAGCAGGCGCTTATAGGTCAGGTCGATTCCCAGCGCGCCGAGCGGAGCCGTGATCAGAATGGCGAGCACAGCCACGGAGAGGACAATGGGGCCGCAGGACAGCCCCATGGACAGCGGCACGGAGCCAATTGCAGCCTGCACGGTGGCCTTTGGCAGATAAGCGATCATGCAGAACAGCCTTTCTCTCTTGGCAAGCCGCGTTTTGAGAAGGCACAGCGCAACACCGACGGAGCGGAAGACAAGTGCAAGCAAAATCATGAGAATCGCTGCCGCGCCGGCCTGCAGCGTGTAGCGAATATCCACGGCTGCACCCACCAGCACAAACAAAATGACTTCGGCCGCAAGCCAGAGCTTTCCGAATTTTTCGGAAAGGCGTTTGGAGACAAACGCGGTGCTCTTGAGCTTGACGGCGCAGGCCATGCTGACAACTGCCAGCAGCCCGGACACCGGCACCACACCCTTGAGCCACGTTTCCACGGCCATGAGAAGGAACGAAAGGCCCAGAATCACGATCACTTTCATGCTGTTGCGCACGCAATGGCGGTGCGCATACGCCGTCTCAAAAAACAGGCTGAGCAGCAAGCCGGCAGCTGCTCCCAGCGCGATGCCGAGCACAATCGACACAGGAATGCCGACAAAATCGAGCACATTCGCGCTGCCGCCCTGCGCCATGCGGACAAAGGTGGAAAACAGGACAATGACATAAATATCATCGCAGGACGCGCCTGCCATGATGAGCTGCGGGATGCTCTTTTCCGTGCCATATTTTGCATCCATCAGCTGCACCATGCGCGGCACCACGACAGCCGGGGAAACGGCGCCCAGCACGGCGCCCATGACGGCAGCCTCCATGTGTGAAACACCCAGAAGCATAGGGGCAAACAGGAAGAATGCCAGAATCTCGAAACTGGCGGGCAGGCAGGACATCAGGATAGCCGGGCGGCCCACCTTTTTCAAATCGGCCAGATTCAGGGAAAGCCCCGCCTTGAGCAGGATGATGATCAGCGCCATCTGCCGCAGGTCCGATGAAATGGAAAGGATGGATGGATCAAGCAGATTGAATACATACGGCCCGAGCAGGATGCCGGTCACCAGCATACCGATGATTCTCGGCAGGCGGATTTTCTGGCATAGCGCTGCCATGGCAAGGCCAAACAGGAAGATGAATGCGAGAGATGTCAACATTTTCGGTTCCTCCTCTGTACGCAAAAAAGCTGATGCCTTTCTGCGACAAAAAATCACAGAAGTCATCAGCTTTGTCAGCGGTTTAGGGATATCCCAGGGGAGAACTTCATTCCCGAACCGTATTATACCGCGGTATTCCACGTTTGTAAACAGGGATTGCTTGATTTTTCTGAAAGAAAACAGCGCGCCGGCCAGGAGAAACTGGACAGCGCGCTGTTTGAGCCTGTCTCTTAATATCCGATCATGGGGATCGCGTCCGGCTCCTGCTCGCAGGGCGGCTGTTCCCCGTTCTTGACGCGGTAAAGCGTGCGGGACGTCTCCAGCGCGGCCTCTGCCAGTTCCGGATACGGCTGCATGCACACATCCATCATGCCGATCTGATAGTTCTCGCCGTCAAACCGGCCCAGGCAGAACTGATCGTTGAACTGGAACCAATGCGCGCCCACGCCATACGGATGGGCAGCCGCCTTCTCCACAAAATGGCGCCACATGACGCCTCTTTCGTGCTGGTTCGTGACGCCCTTGAGGCCCGTGGCGGGAAGGCCGCGGTCCAGTGCGCCGCAGTGATATTCCCCGATGAGAATCGGCAAATCGACGCCCGCATTCTTTGCGAAGTCCATATCCCGCGTGGGATCGAAATCATAGCAGTTGATGGAGAAGACGTCGAAGTATTCCCACCCCTGCATCATGAGTGTATTGTACGCCTTCGACCAGCGAAGACCGAGGTTCAGGTGATTGGCGTCCACCGCACGGCATGCTTCCGCGGGGACGCGGATGTATTCCCGGATGAGGAAGGCGGAATACGCCCGAATGTCCTCTGCGGAACCGGGATAACGGGTGGAGCAGGCATCGATCGGCTGCTCCAGCGCCGAAAAATCAGCAAATGCCGTGCCCCAAACCTTGTTGAGCGCTTCCACCGTGCCATATTTTTCGCGCAGGAATTGAATCAGCCCTTTGCGGCAGCAGGTGGGAGCCGGGTTGTGCAGCACCTCATCGGCAATGGCCAGATCCTCCACAAAATTGAATTCCGGTTCATTGCGCAGGAAATACCCGATGAGCCACGGATCGTCCTTCCACGATTCGAGCTGCTTCGCGTATGACTGCGAACGCGCTGCATACTGTTCGGAAAGCACATCCGGAAAATCACGGAACACGAGTGTATCCGTCACAGGGAAATCAGGCAGCTCGCGCACATAAGCCACGCAGCCTTTTCCGTCATTTACATGAAGCTCCGGGAAATTGCCCTGGGAATTCAGTCCATGCCCTTTCAGGACATTGCAGGCAATCTGCGCCCAGCGCTCCACCCAGTCTTCCCCATACACGCGTTTCAGATTGAGGCCGATGTAATTCACCATCTTATAGCGATCCACCGGCATATAGGCAGCACGGCGTCCTTCCACGCGCTGGAAGCAATCCGCATACTGCGGGTCGTCCTCCGGCAGCCAGTCGCAGCACTGTTCAAAGCTGTCATAGCGGCCCCAGTCGCCGGGCTGCACAAGGCACGGCCCGATCGAGAAGAAATCACAGCCGTCCGGGTCAACAAGATGCCATCTGCCGTCCGGCGTCTTTTTCGTGGCAAAGAAGCCTGTCCCCTCGCTCAGCTTGCGCGTGGCATCACCGCCCCATCTGTTCCACTCCGGGAAGGGATAGTCGGCCTTCTGCTCCAGCTGCTCCAGTTTGCCGCGCAGCTCCTCGAGTGAATGGATTTTGCCGGGCCACTCCTTTTCCTTCCACTGGCCGAATTCGTCGACCAGCTTCTTTGACGGCATGGGAAACTCTTTCGGAAATTCGTCCGTGAGATGGAACTGTTCCAGCCGCACCTTCACATCATGGAAGGTCTTCTCCATGCCCAGCTCAAAGCGCACCACGTCGCTCCGCTCCGTGCGCTGGCCATGCACCACGAGTTTCAGCGTGCCGGGCGTGCGGTTGGTGAAAATGGTTCTGTTGTCGAGCAGATCCAAATCCAGACAAATCCTCGTTTTAAAGCGCGGAAGCAGGCCGAAGCGCATGCCCAGCCTCGGTTCCTCCGCACCCGCCACATAGCACCGGAACGCCATGGCGACAGAGTGATCCTCCAGGATCTCAACGTCCCCCACCACATACCGCTCCTTCGTGCCCACAAGGCCCGGAAGGCTGATGCCTCCCCCGGAAGCCCGCAGCAGCACAGTGCAGCCGTTTTCGTCTGCTTCCACGATGGAAGCTTCGCGTGCGTCTGCCTTGCGAAAATCAATCGTCATCGTTTTTGTCCTCCCTTTTGTGTGAAAAACGGGTTTGGGGCTTTTCCCTATCATCATATTCCAAAATAGAGAAAAAACAAGAGCGAAAACGACCGAAAATTGTGCAAAAGCTATTTTCTTTTGCATGACAAAAGCCCCGGATGCGATGCATCCGGGGCTTTTCCTGGCTCCCCAAGTTGGACTCGAACCAACGACCCTGCGATTAACAGTCGCATGCTCTACCGGCTGAGCTATTGAGGAATATTTGTGTTGGCATCTTCCTATTGTCCCGGGCCGCTTCCAGCCAAGTATCGTCGGCACGAGTGAGCTTAACTTCCGTGTTCGGAATGGGAACGGGTGGACCCTCACCGTCATCAACACCAACTTCAAAGCAAAACAACGTTTCACTTTGACTGCTGCTTCCTCAATTTCCTTTGGAAGCTTTCTTTGTCTGCCTTTCGGCATGGTGACCCGTGCGGGAATCGAACCCACGTTAACGGCGTGAGAGGCCGCTGTCTTAACCGCTTGACCAACGGGCCATATCGTCAGCTCAGGAGCCGGAGGGTTCCGGCCCCTCTCTGACCTTCTTTGGTGCACCATCAGGGACTCGAACCCGGGACACCCTGATTAAGAGTCAGGTGCTCTACCAACTGAGCTAATGGTGCAGACTTACGGCACGCTTGCGCTTTCCGCACTGCCTTATAAGAGCGTTTGTGCACTCTCAAAACCGGATAAAGATTTGAAGGGAAGCAGGGATGCGAACAAAATCCTGTAACCAAAAAGTATGGTCAAGCCCTCGGCCTATTAGTACTGCCAAGCTACATGCAT
>ERZ1643247.3482-NODE-3482-length-11075-cov-5.906443_pt1 | contig 11075 bp, 2 predicted proteins | sample MGYA00579264_ERZ1643247 | MGnify/ENA primary metagenome ERZ1643247 (study PRJEB29033, sample SAMEA4952262) | chicken gut metagenome | biome: Broiler Chicken; feature: Gastrointestinal Tract; material: Caecum | place: Ireland | collected 2018 | study: Broiler... | reverse complement strand
TTCCGTATTTGAAATTTGTTCCTATGCTTGTTGAACAAGATGTAATTTATTACGGCGCTGTTGATAATGAATATAGAGCTTTTGCTAGACCAAAAGAAAATACTGGAACTTCTCAAGAATTTAGTAAGGAAGATTTTGATAGCTACAATTCTAGACTTACTATTAATAATGAATATCAAAGAGATGAAAACGGTAATGTTTATTTAGGTCAAATTGCGAATGAAGGCGCAGACCCAACTTACTTTGTTTACTGCGAAACTATCTACTATGATAAAGCGGGCAATGAAGTTAGTGCAAATGATAACTATACAAGAGTAAAATTTACTTATTGGACTTCTTGGGACGATTTTTATAGCAAAAAACTTGATGGACTAAAATATTACTTTGTAAAAAATAAAGACAACGCGCACGGCAAACTTTGTAGTAAAGAATTTATCTACTTTTAAACAATTCTTTTAGGAGAAAAACAATGAAAAAATTATTTGGGGTTTTATGTGGTGTTATTTTAGCAGTCAGTGGGCTTTTGCTCACTGCCTGCGGTGACCCATATCAAAATATGACCATTGTTACAGATTTTACAACGCTTGAAATGTCGGTTGGCGAAGAACGTCAACTTACTGTTTCCGTGGAAGGAATTTCCGGCAGCGTTAGTTCTGAAGTGGATTTAAGCCCAGACGGAGATTTTATAACCGTTGTGTCTTCTGAAAGATTAAATGCGGGGCGTACTCGTTTTACTTTAAGAGCCCTTTCGGTAGGTGAAGGAAGCATTCTTATTACAACCAAAGAAGGAAGAAAAACAGCAAGTGTTCAAGTTAGAGTTAGCGAAAGTATACAAAGTTTTTCTAGAAATTCTTCTAACGCATTTATAGTAAGAGAAGACGGCTACGAAATGAATTTAAGCCCAAATAATTTATTTAATTTTACTCCTTCGGCAACCTCTCAGACGGATTTAAACTATTTTTACACAGTAGGAGATATAGATTACGAAGTAGATAGAATTGTAAGCGAAACCGTTTTAGAAGATGAACAAGAAGTTTTGTACGTGAGAGTGTACACGGCAGGCGGCGATGTATTTAACGTTTTAGGAACAAATTTCACTTTAAGAGCAGTTTCCGCATATAATTCAAGTTTAACTCAGACATTTACCGTAGATATTATTGAAGATATTGAAGTAGACGCATTAAGGCTTGTAGAGCGTGGCGGGCTTGGCATCGCAAACCCTGTTACAATAGTTCAAAAAGGTGAAACGGCTGGCGATGGCGAAGTGGCAAATTTAGAGCTAGTTTCAAATGACGCAACTAGAGCAAATGCTGTGGTTGAACTTACGCTAAATTCAAGTGCGGAAAATGTTGAAGTAACATGGTCGTCGGGTTTTTCAATTGTAGAAAACGAGACGCCACAAGACGCGGAGAACACTTTTAGTTTTAGAGTTCAAACGGTGTACGTTGGCGAAGATACTTTAACTATTACACTTAAATATGCCGATTACGAAGGTTATGAAGTAAAACTTGAATATGCAATAAACATTGTAAGCGCTCCAAATTCTATAAGTGTAAACGAACTTGAAGACAATGAAAAAATTCAACTTTACGATAATAACTACAACGTTACAATTGCAAGCGTAAATTTGACACCTATCATATATTCAACGGATTCAACTTTTACAAGAGTGCTTGTAGATTTCTGTGACGCGAATGGAAATAGAATAGATAACTGGACGGACTATCTTACACTTAGCTATCAAAACATATCTCGCGTACCAAATGAAAACGGCTATGTAGTGCTTTCGGCTTCGGATTTCCAAAACAATGCGCTTCGTTCGCCTTTAACCCTTCTTGGTAAAAAGGTTTATGATGGCACTGATGGAATATATATTCGCTTTGAAGTTTCAAGTGAGTATATATCTGCTGGCGACCATGTTCAAAAGACTTATGAAATTGAAATTGTTCCAGGCGCGGAAGAATTTGAAGTTAATTATCCAATTAATCAAGATAAAATTTATTTAGATTTAAACGCAGAAGACCCTGTTAAAGTATTTGACGGTTTTACAGTTTCTTCTTCAACTTCTGAAAACGTTTACATAGGGTTATTTACTTACCGCTATTCAAATGCAAACTATTTCACAGTTGAACAGGTGATAGAAGACGGCGAGCCGCAGCTAGCAGTTAAAATTACTCCACTTGCCGTAGGTAGTGGTGGACGAGTTACCATATATTTGCCAAACGGCCGTTCCGCCGTGCTTAATGTTGACGTAGAAGCTTCTGTAACTAGCCAAAGTTTTGGCGTGGAAATGAACGATAACATTGTAAGTTTTCAAGAAGACGCGCTAACTAATACATTTAGCATGACCTTAATGGACAGGAAAAACTATGCTGAAACTATGTTTAGGTTCTTAGTTTCTCCAACTGTTGCAACGTTATATTCTGGGGGAATTGACTATACTGTTGATGATACCGAAATGGCGTCTTTTGAATGTGAATATTCAAATTTAACTAACGTTATAACCTTTATTCCATATCTTGCAGACGGCGTTTACGTATCGGAATTTACTATAAAGTTTACCGTAACTTTGGAGAAGATAGAAGATTTTGTAATTTCTGATGAAACTCAAACAATAGAATACACGGTAAACGTAAAATGTTATGTTCCAATTGCTAGTTTAAGTTTTAGTCAGGAAGATAGCTCTGGAAACTTTCAAAGTGTTTCAAGGCTTCCTATTTATAATTTATACGCAGGAGAAGGTGGCGTAGGATACTACTATGGAATAACAAACAACTATTCTAGAATACTTGTTTATCCTACTGTAACGCTCTCTTCCGGTGTAACTTTAAAGGAAGATGAGTTAATAGAATATATAAATGCAGTTGACAACAACACTAGCTACTATTTTAGAAGTTCCATAGAAGAAGGGAATTTAAACGTAGTAGACGGAATTAGTCAGGGCGCTGATGAAACGGAATATTCTAATAGACTTTTAAATTTTGGTAGCTATAATATAGACCAAAACGATTTAAGTTTAAGAGTTATCTGTAATTCAGAAACTATTGCAAGCGATACAAGAGATTATTGGTTCTCCTTTAACTTAAATTTGATGGGAATAGATTATTACACTGTAATAACCTTAGAACTTCAAGATTTTACAAGGTTAAATTCCATTGGTCTTTACGATTATCAAAGCACAATTTACTTAGACGATAGAAATACAAGTTATTCTTCTGGATATTTTATTAATCCAACAGAAGCAGATTGCAGAGAGTTCGATTTAAAATTTATTCCAGATGATACAACGAATATAAACATTATTAGTACAACAAAAACTGATACTGAAATAAGTATTTACTATAACAGCACATATGGCGCTGGCAGCGGAAGACTTTACTTTGTACCAAAAGATTGGTACACCACAGATGAAGATGAAGCAAACGATTTCATAGAAAACTCATCTGATTTGCAATACATTACAATTATTGCAAGCAACGGAACAGAAGAACACCCAATTTATATAAATTCTGCTGAAGAGTTTATTGAAATGGCTTCTTCAACAGAAGGGCTTTCAAGACACTATGCAATATCTACAATAATAGATTTTAGCGGTATAAATTTAACTACTTTCGGCGTGTTTAGGGGCTCTATTGTGGGAACAAACTCTTCTGCCGGAATAACAAATTTAACTATTACTAACCCTAGGGCTATTGGAGAAGAATCATATTTAGGCTTGTTTGCTTACATAGAAGAAGGTGCTTATATAGAAAACCTAACTATTTCTGGCAAACTTGTATCTAATAGCACGAATGCTAAGTACATAGGGCTTATTTGCGGCGAAAATAGGGGGGATATAAGAAATGTTTCTGTTTCTCTTTTAAATGATACGTCTAAAAATGAAAGGCTTAGCGTTAATTCAGAAGGAAACGTTTACATTGGTATTATAGCTGGTAGGTCTAGCGGTAATATAACGAATTCTAACGGAAAATATTTAGTTAACGTTAGAGATAGCTTTAACGTTATAAATGCAAACGCGCTTCAAACGGGTGCAATTGGCGTTTACGTAGGCGGTGTTGTTGGCTACAACACTGGAAATGTTACATTAAACGATTCAAGCTATTCCGTAACCGGTGAAAACGACTTTACCTTTAAAGGAAACCTTAGAGCCACAAATGCAAAAGCCGTGGGCGGAGTTGCCGGTATAAATGCTGGAATATTATCTGGATTAAAAACGTCTGGCAACGTTATTAATACAGAATCTGGCGAAAATGTTGGCGGACTTGCAGGACTTAACGCTTATATAGACAATGAAACTAACCAAAATTTAGCTGGAACAATAGAAAACTCTCTTACAAGAACATATGTAGAAGCAAGCAACTTTGTTGGCGGACTTGCTGGCAAGAATACCTTCTCGTCTGACGCTACTAACGACGTTACAGGTGTAATACAGAATAACGTAATTCAACTGACCTTTGACGGCGAATTGAAGCATTTAATTTGCGCAAGGGCAGGCGAAAACGCCTATACTTTTGCGGGAGATGATACAGCTGAGAGTTTAGCGGCTTCCAACAAGGCATATTACTACGAGCAGTTCCCAGAGGTAGACCCTGAAACAGGAAGATATACTAATGGCCCAATTTACTTTTTAAGCGAAGTTAACGGCTTAGATTACAAAATGGGAGCCTTTGAATTTGCCGTAGAAACAATTGAAATAGACACAAATAAATCTTTCAATTTGCTTGCAAGTGAAAACGAAGAAGCAACAGACGTTGTAAGTTATCTTTTCTACTATTTAGCGGAAAATGCTTCTTATCAATCATTAATTACAGAACTTAACATTCAAGATTTCCAAAATTTCCCAATTCAGTTTAAAAGTCCAGAAAATATTAACCTTTATTCTGGCAATACAAAAATTTTAACTTTTGAAGAAGACGGAAAAATAAGGCTTTGGGGAACGGGTCTTGTTGAAATTACAGCCACTTCTATTTTGAACACAAGCATTCGAAAAACCGTTTACGTTTATGTGTTTAACTATGCTGAAAATTTCAACATAAAACTTTATAACGACACCTATCTTTCAAACGATAGCACGTCTTACATAGGCATTAATATTGGAAAATCCATAGAGTTAAACTTAGAATATTCTGCACCAGATATAACTTCTGTTAATGGTCAGCCAATAACGGACGAATACGGTATACCAATTGCCGTTGAACTTGTAAAAAACACAGATTTTACAGCAAATGTAAGTATAACTGTTGATGAAACAGAGCAAAACTATATTTCTTCTAGTTTAATAGGACAATCTTTACTACTTAGAGCTGATAGCGATTACGACGGGCCAATAGACTTAAATGTAACACCAAAATATCAGTTCCAAGTTAATGGTAATAACTATAATTTAGATTTTGCCTTCTTAAAAAATAGTAACGAATACAATGCTATTATTAGAGTTGAAAAGGGTACAACGGAAATACTTTTAAATACGGCGGAAATATCCATTGAGCCAACAGACGAGTTTACCGTTAGCTTAGAAAGGTGGATAACGGACGACGAAAACGATTATATTGAAATATCGTTTGCCAAAGTTGGAGAAACTGGAACAGATGCTTCGCTATTTAATATATTATCTAGCACTTTAACCTCTGAGACAATTGAAAACACAAACAGAGTTATTTACAGATATTCAGATAGTATAAAGCCAAGCTTTACGTTTAGATTTAATTATTTTAATCATAGCACAAACTATGAAGGCGTATACTACATTAATTTCACAGCGGAAAACGGATATAGGCAAACGCTTGTTGTAAATATTGGAACACAAAGTATTACAAATATCACATATAAAAATTATTACGACATAGACGTTTCTAACTTCAATAACACGGCAGAGCCTTTGTCCGATGTAAGCCCAGACGGCGACAACTTGCTTGAAATTTTGGTATATCCAAACATTGCAGATTACGACTATATAGAAATTACAAACAGTGAAGAAAATTACTCAAATGGTAACGAAGCTATATTCTCGCTTTCTGAAATTAATGATAAAAACCAAGTAGTAGATATATTTGGCGCTGAAAGCATAGACGGCGGAATTAGAATTCCTAAGAGTAGAATTAACCAAGACGGAAAAATCTATGTAAAATATAACATTTCATCAAAAGCGCAAGACGGTTCACAGGCTGTGTTTAACATTACGGCTTATAAAGATGGCGTTATACAAAAAACTACGTCTTGCCCAGTTCGCGTTAGAATTAAAGACGGCGTTTACGTAACAATTATAGGGAAAGAAGACGCTATTCAAGGCGAGAGCGTATTTGTTGCAAAAGGCCTTACCTATAACTTAGACGTACAAATTGTAGGCTTTGAACAAGATGAAGTTCACTTCGACAGCACAAACGAACAGTATGCATCTATTAGAAATATAGACGGCAACTTCGTGTTAGTTATAAATTCTACTATAAATTATCCACAAAATTCTGTTGGCTATGATGTGGAAATAGATTGTTACGGTCAAAAGACTATAGACGGAAGAGTTTATACAAGTGGTGTAAGAACGCTTCGTTTAACAATTGTAGATTACGTAATTCTATCCGACAATATAGTTCCTTATTCTTTCCAAGATAATAACCAAAACGCAAATATCGTTATTAGAGATGCAGAATCGGAGACTGTAAACGTATCCATTGGCAATAGAACGGACTTAGCTGTTCAATTTGTAAATGGCAATACAATAGAATATAACACACAAGACGTTAATATTGTTCAAAGAGTTACAGCACTTGAACAAACGTTAGCGCAAAACGGCAGATGGTTTATTACAGACATAAGCACGGGCGATAGAATTGAAATAGGGCAAAATAGCCTTCCAAGCAATATGTATTATAGAATGGAATATAACACATCTAGCAATTTATACAGCATTATTCCACTCTACATAAATAGCGCGGATAATACAAATTACTATTTAAGCTTTGAAGTGTACTACACTTATAGAAACGGTGCTGTGCAAGTAGTTCAAGCTAGCGAAAGTGAAGATTATGAAAACTTCAACACAGATTTCTTAATTGAAGCTTATCAAAGTGGTAACGAAAACAATGAGATTCCTATTTCAAACTATAGCGAACTTATGAACATGCAAGCTGGTGCGTACTACATTCTTGTAGACGATATAACACTTGAAGAAGGCTTTACACCTATAACTACTGCAATAGCAGGCTTTAATGGTAATGGTCACACAATTACGTTTAGAGCAAATTGGAGTGTGGACGGTCTTCAATATGTAGGTTTATTTGATGTAATTCAAGAAAACGCATTAGTTAGAAACTTAAAACTTGCTTTCAACAGTGCTGCTAACACAAATATAACGGTTACAAACACAAATGAAACAAGCTACTTTGGTTTCCTTGCAGGTAGAAACTTAGGTGCTATAACAAACTGCGAACTTGTTTCTACGGAAAATAACGTTTACGTTTCTATGAATCCAAATTCAAATACTACAACTTATGTGGCAGGCTTAGTAGGCTTAAATGAAGGCTATATTAGCAACTCCCGAGTTGTAACAAACTTAGTGGTAAGAAGGTCTAATTTAGCTGGGCTTGTAGGTGTGAACGAAGGTAGCATAGCAAGTAGTTATGTAAAAGATTCTAACCTAACAAATGAAAGCACAATTTCTAGCACAAATAAAACTGCTGGACTTGTTGTAGAAAACGGAACGTCTATTAGTTCCGACGTTGAAGTTGGCGGGCTTGACACTCCACAAATTTTAACAAGCTTTGTTTCTGGAACGGATTCTAGTTACATCTATGCAGATGAAGTGAACAAAATTTGGTCTAACGTAGAAGTGTCGGGCTTTGTATACAACAACTTTGGTGCTATATCAGATTGTTATTCAAACGTTCCTATTAACTCACAATCAGTTCGTGCGGGCTTTGCATTTAACAATGCGGGCGTTATACAGAACAGTTATTCAACAAGCACATTCCTAAGCCAAAACAGCCAAACAGACTATGGTTTTGTTTATATGAATAGCTCCTCAAATCAAGCTGGAACTATAAAGGACTGTAATTACTTATTAGGAAATAAAAACAACGGCATATTTGTTTCCAACATTGAAGGCTTACAGGCTTTAACAGAACTTGATTTTAGCAATCAAAATTACTTTGCAACCTTTGCCATGTCGGAACAGACGGAAAAGACGAAGGGTGTATGGTTCTATCCAAACGCAAGCGAAGAAGACGACTTTAAGTTAAACGGCGAGTCTCAAAGCTTTACTTATGGCAGACCTGAACTAGTTGCACCTAATATTATAGTAAATACTAGTCAGGTGCTTGAAGGCTCTACCACAGATACTTCTACCGGAGAAGAGATATATCACTACTCTGGTGGAGAAGAGCAGGGTTCTAAATATAATCCGTATATTATAACTTCGGCTCAAAACTTTGAAGGTAGAATTCTTGAAACTAACGTAAATAATAGGAACAACAAGTATTACAGATTTGTTAAAAATATAGACTATGAAGCAGAAGGAATTCTTTCATCAGCTCTATATAAAACTACCTTTATTGGAGATATAGAAGGTAACGGCGTTACAATATCCGGCCTTGTTATAGATACTCGTGAGAACTTAAACTACGGCGGACTTTTTGCAAAGGTTGGAGAAGGGCTTGCCTATGTTGGTTCAATTAAAAACTTAAATGTAAACCCTAAATATATCAACATGCCTAACACGTCGGCAGTGGGAACTGTTGCCGGAGCGCTTGAAGGCGGATTCCTATTCAATGTTAAAGTAAATGGCTACGAATATGACACAAACGGCATAGTTATAGTAGGAAGAAATGCTGTGGGCGGCGTAGTTGGTATTGCGTTAAATACATATAAAATGTATAATGTAGAAAGCTCAGTTTCTGCAAGCGCAACGTACCGCTCTATAAACGCAGGCAATTCATTCAGATTCTACTCGCCATATTCTGGTAGCATTACAGGCATATCCTATGCCGGTGTTATAGCTGGAATTATAGAAGGCGAAGGTAGAGTTCGCTATGTAAACGTTACGGAAACGGCAAGAGCGCTTGGTGAAGTTGCAGGATTATACTTTGGTAGAATTGGCACTAACTCTAATGTATCTAATTTAGATATAGAACTAGTTTCTGGGCAGTTTGTAAATGCGGCTTACTATGGCGGCGTTCTAGCGGGCGAAGTTGCAGGCGTTGTAGATAACATAACAATCACAGGTAGCTCGGCAAACTTCTTTAGGTACGTACCTAGCGTTCCATCAGCAGTTGGTGGCGTGGCTGGATATATGTCTAACGGTAGCATTCAAAACGTTAACGTATATGTAGACTTAGTGTTCCCAAGCATTCAAGTTGTTGGAGGCGTGGTTGGAGAAATGATAGGCGGCACAATTTCTAACGCGCATAAAACAGGGGCTATTACATCTATGGCAATAGCGGGCGGAATTGTTGGCTATTTAAACGAAAGTTGTCTTAACGATTCAACGGTAACAAAACGTAATGTTACCATAGAAAATTCAAGAGTTACAAACGGCAGTGTTGCAGTATCTAACGATAACTTCCTATCCGCATATGTAGGTGGAATTGTTGGATTAAACGAATATGACGACGACGTTGAAATAATTCCAGAAACTTATCCAGAGCGTGAAATTGTTAACTGCTATGCCGAAGTTTCACTTGAAATTCGCTCAACTATGTATAACGGCTTAATGAATGCTGCTATGGGCGGAATTGTAGGCGCGTCTTACGACGATTCCACAAGAACGCAAAATAGTTCAAGCGGTATTGCAATCTATAACAACGATTTCAAAAACGTATACATGCCAGAGAATTCAATTAGTGAAGATTACCAAACCGCTAGCGGCGAACTTGTTTATTTTAGTAGTAATTGTACTTATACTATAAACATTCAAAACTATCGTGACGGCGGACAGATAAACGTATACTACGGCGGCATAATTGGTCTTGGCAATGTGTATGCTTCAAGGCTATTAGTCTCAGGCGATAGCTACACACTTCAAACAAATAATGATATTTACTATTATTTTGAAAGTGCTCTTGATGAAGACGGAATAGAACGTAGAGATTTAACCCACACTACAAGTATTATTAATTTCACTATTTGGGAAGCTGGAGACCCCGAATTTAAAAATATTCAGGAGACTGATATTGTAGTTGAAGGACAATATAATAATAAAACGCTTGTTGAAATTGAAGCGGGCAATTAATAAAAATCCACCATTTGTGAAGTGAACCCAATTTTTGCTCTGCAAAAATAAAAACCACTTTAATAAAAGTGCCTCCTATGATACAATTATCATAGGAGGTATTTTTATGGCTAGTAAAGGACAAAAATTTAATTCTTACTCACCAGAACTAAAACAAGAAATTTTAAATAAATACTTTAATCAAAATCAATCGTATTCTTCTCTTGCTTTGGAATATAGTGTTTCTAAAGGTACAATTAAAACTTGGGTTTTTAAAACTAAGAATGGCAACAATATATCTTAGATAACCGTGGCAGACCTAAAAAAGAAGAAAATATAGACTACAAGGAAAGATATGATAAAAAATATACAAATAAAAATATAAAGATTTTCTTTATTCTTCTTTTCCATAAAAATATTTTATGTTTTTATTTAAGAATTTATTAATATTATTTTAATTAAAAATTAAAAAATAAATTTTAAATTCTAAAAAATAATTTTTATTAAAATATAAAAAAATTTTATTTTAAAAAATCATTGAAATCACAATCATACTTTATATCAGTTTTTTTATCATTATTAATTTCCATATTGTTAATATGTTTAAACATTAATAAAAACGCTTTTGCTGTTTGAGTTGCATCGTATAGGGCGGTATGCCTTTCTTGATTTTTTGAATGAAGATTATAATATTTTAAGATATTATCTAAAGAACATCTATCAAAATCAATTTTACCACTTAATTTAAGTAATAAAGCCATGGTAGCTGTATCTATTGCATTTCTTGAAAATATCTTATCATAACTTAATGAATCATTTGTTAAATTAGAAGATGAGCCATGGCCATTATCGGCAAACATTTTTTTAACAAAAG
>ERZ1643247.3481-NODE-3481-length-11075-cov-6.411887_pt1 | contig 11075 bp, 12 predicted proteins | sample MGYA00579264_ERZ1643247 | MGnify/ENA primary metagenome ERZ1643247 (study PRJEB29033, sample SAMEA4952262) | chicken gut metagenome | biome: Broiler Chicken; feature: Gastrointestinal Tract; material: Caecum | place: Ireland | collected 2018 | study: Broiler... | reverse complement strand
TCCACTTCATCAATGCCGGTGTTGGCGGACGGCCCATTGGCGGTAAGGGGCCGTAAGGTGGGGACATTCAGTGTGACAGACCCAGTGTTCGCCGCAGGCACCACAGCCGGTTCCACTTCTGCTGCGGAGGCGGTCACGCCTACCAGGAGGGTGAAAACCAAGGCTGTCATCAGCAGGCTCAAGACTCTGCTTACCTTCTTTACGCTCTTTCTCACGGTCTTTTTTACGTCTTTCATGGATAAACACTCCTTGAATAAAATTTAAGGGCGGCTTTCGCCGTCCTTATTTCTTGGTTATTGGTTGCGCGTCCCCCGGGTTGTACCACTCAAATTCGATAGGTGGAGGATTTTTTATTTTCTTCACTTCTTCGAGGGAGAGGCCCAACACTAGGACCGCAGTTGCCGCTGAGTAGTCCTTCACCACCTTGTGCTGGTAGGGCTTCCCTTCCCCGTAAGTTGTGTATTTGATGTTAGGGTGTCGGTTCAGGTCGTACTTTAGGTCCATGATAGGCAGCTCCCCACGAATCAGCAGCAGAGAATACCGGTTATCCAGCAGCCGGATTTCGTCCGGTGTCATCAGCTCTCGCCCTAGCTGTTGCTCATTTTTTGTCCAGCTTCCATTTCTTCCTTTGGATTGGCCGTAGGTGTTGGTCCGAATGGTTTCCTTCCCCAGTAGCTTGGAGAGGTACTCATGGGTGCTGCTTTCATTACCACCTAGATACAGCAGCTCATCGCAGTTGTTGACGATACTCTGCCACTGCTTTTCAAATATAGCCTTTAACTGGCTCAGGTCTTGCAGGACAATGCTGGCGGAAATCAGGTACTTCCGAAACGTAGCCAGACGCTTCTCAAAGTCACGGGGCAATGTGATATTCGCAAACTCGTCCATCAAGAAATGGAGGGGGACCTTCAGTTTCCCATGCTCATTCCCGTATGCGTAGAGAATCTCAAACATCTGTCCGTATAGGAGACTCACAAAGAAGTTCAGGCTGGTATCAGCAACCGGGGTCACAGCGAAAATCACGGTTTTTGTCTCCGCCGCTGTAAGCAACCCCAGTTCATCCTCTGTGGTGCTGGAGAGCCATCCGATACTGGTAAGGTTAAATTTGCTCAGGCGGGAAAGCAGAGTAATCTGGATGCTCTGCAACGTCTTGGTAGCGCCGGAATGGTAAGCCCGGTAGTGCTTGAGGGCAATATGTTCCGGGTGGTCTTCTTCGAGGTTGTCAAACAACTTGTCAATCGGGCTTTTTGTGCCTTTCCCATCCCCAGTGATTGCCATATTCCGCACCATGTACTGAATCATGGGGAAGTTCTGTTCACGGGGCGGGGCAAAATAGAAAAGATAATAGGCCAGAGCAGCCAGTAGTTCTTTGGCTGTATCGTCCCATATCTGTTCTCCTCGGGTCGCACCATCCTGTGTGGTAGCTTTCCAGAAATTCTCCACCATCTGGTCCACATCATCATCGTCCTCCAAGTACACAAAGGGGTTATACCGGCTAGAGGCGTCCGGGTCTACTAAATTCAGCACTCGGATGCGGTATCCTTTTTTGTTCTGAAGAAAGTTGCCGGTTGCTCGGAGGATTTCGCCGCTAGGGTCCAACACCACATAGGAAATTTCCCCTTGGAGAAGGTTTGGTATGACATAGCCTCTGGATTTACCTGTACCTGCTGCGCCAATAAGCATAACGTTGGTGGTCCTCTGGTGCCGGTAAAGCTCCCTTTCGGAGTTTCCCATGGCCACGTTCCGAGTGAGAATCATGTTTTGAAACGGGTGACTGCTGTCCCGGTATTTGCGGTCAATCAGGCGAGCATTCCCCCATCTGGCAGAGCCATACTCTTCCCCTTTGCGAAACCCTTTGCCTGCGGACACTGCCATTGCGAAAATCACGAAATAGAAGAGCAACACTGCAAGAACAGTCCCAAGAGATTCGGGAACCCAGCGAACTGCGAACGGGTGCTCCATCCCCCAAGAGAGTGCTTCCGTAATTCCTCTCAGCCCGGCGCTGCGTCCTGGGGCAATTTGCAAACCAGTCCAGATTGCCAGAATGGCCCCTACAGCGCCCATCACGATAAGAAGAAGCCGGTTGTTCTGTTTTCTATTCATCGACTCATTTCCTCATGCGAAGGAAAGAGCCGCGCTCCCAGCTTTTCCAAGGTTAATTCCATCGTGTCACACATTCTCCGGCTGGTATTCAGTGCGCAAGCAACCGATTCCCTCATCTCTGCCCCCGTTTTCACGCTTGGAGGGAAAGCCTCCTTTGGAAGTGGCATCAACTGGTCCCCGGTATCCAAACCGAAATAAGTGGAAACGAGATAGGCAGCCATATATGCCTCAAAATTCGCCTGGGGGGACCGGGTATATTCCGATGCTTGGGTAAAAAAGTAATGGGCCGTTTCCCGGAGAAGGGCAGCTCTTGTCTCCTGGGAGTTAAGTCCATCCTGTATCCACACCTCATTGATTTTGGGTATGTACGCTGCCTCTAAGCCATCCGGCAGGTCCTCTCGAACCAGGATGTTAAACAACCTACTGTTGGAAATGCTGCGGATAATGTCCAAATCATCGACCGATAATAACGGTCTGTCCTCTTGGCGGCAGGTGGTCTGGGACACATCGAAAACCTTTGTGGCATTGTGATATGTCACCTGTTGCCCGTTTCGCTCTACGACCCGAGGAACCAATATGTCAATGCTATTGCTTCCCTTCTTTATGTGTTCCCCCATGGCCGCCCACTGGTCAAACGTCTTCAGACACTTTGCCGATGGCATTTGATTATATATCAATGCAGCATTGAACACACCCGCTCCCAGGGTACCCCCTGGCTGCGCCAAACTAAACCGACACAGCACAGAAAGGAACTTTTTAAACTCCGGCCCATTGGCCCAAGTTTCCACAATAATACTGTCACTTTGATTTTCGAGTTTTTCTCGCATTTGCTTCATCCATGCGCCAAACTGCTTTTGCGTGGATACTTCATGCTGTGAGGCATGCTCTGCTGCCTTCTGGACATAAGCCTGAGCAGCTGCTTGCGACGAACTATCCCACTTCAAGTCAATCACCTCCCCAACGTCTGTTCCTTCGCTATCTCACGGATATACTCCATCCCTTGCCTGTCCTTTTCCTCCCTGGTAAGGGGGGCTGTCTCTTTTCCTTTGTCCCGTAGGGCTTCAATCTGTGCTCGGACAGATGGGCGGGACTCCTGGGAGTAGGCTTCAGTTTTGTCTCCCGTGTAAACCTCCGTGATAGAGATTCCCTTTTTGATACTGCCGGAGATGCTCTCGGACCGAGGAGCGCGTTGTTTCATCTCCGGGATTGTAGGGTTTATGGGTTCTTCCTCTATTTGCAGAGAAGCATTTGCCCGCTCTCGTTCCTCCAGGCCAGCAATGAAGGCATCATTGAGGATTTGCCGCCTATCTTCCGGCTCCACATAATCCACAGGAGGGACCGTTTCATACTCTCCAACGGGTTCATGGGCCACGGCCTTTTCTTCCTCTTGAACGAAGCTGCTCCCTTGCACAGCGTTGATATTGTTAATCTCTATGATGTTGTTCACTGTGAAAACGTCATCACGGGCCACAAACACCGTGAAAATGCGCTCCCCCTCTTTATGGGACAAGTCCATACAGACTGTTGCATAGCAAAGACCTGCCTCTTCTGCTGCGGCAGTGAATTTTGCATTGTCTTTTTCCTGTAAATTGAATTGGGCTAGCCCCCTACCACGACGGAGCATCTCTTCCACCTTGACCTGTCCTTGGGTAGGCAACTCTTGGTTCTGTAGTCCTGACAGGAATCCCATCATGGCTGCATTATCGAACCTGGAGCGCTGCCCAAACCGAGTAGCTTCATCCACGAAACGGAGGACATATGTAATTCCGCTTAGAGTAATGCGGAAGATTGCTTCAGTAGCTTCAACCGCTTCGTTCAAAGTTCTCGCCCTCTTTCCTTATGGTATTGTTTCAGGGTTACAACCTGTTGGATTGCTTCCTCTTTTTCACGGTCTACCTGGCCCTGTACTATAGAACATCGTTTCAGGATGTCTCTACACAAAAATTTCTCACGGATAAGGGGCCTTGCCTCTTGTTCAAGAGACACGATTTTCTCCTGAACCTTTGCTTGTGCTTCAGGAGGAATTTGTGTCAACTCCCTTTTTAGATACCACTTCTCTTTGTTGATGGAGTGAACCTTTTTATCAAGCTCTGTGAGGTACTCCTGTAGCTGGCCCGCCGTTTCAATGCGGTTTCGAGTCAAGAGAACTGCCTGCTGGGAATATTGGTTGAGCCTTCGCAGCTCTTTTCGCAAGTCCACACTAGGATACTTCGGATAGCGCTCCCGTTGTACCGCTCGCAAGAGGTAACGATACTGCACATAAGTTTGCCACATATTTCTCTGAGAGTACCGCCGAACAAAGTAAGTTAGAAATCTGTCGACAGAACGGGAATAATCCCGCTCTGATTTCCAACTTCCATAATAAGCGTGACCCACGGGACTATGTGTTTCAGCCCCTCTTTTTTTACTCTCCCAAGAAGCCGCTTGTTGTCGCACCTTTTGCCGGATTCGCTTCTGAATATCCTCCTCTCTGTAGCCTCCCACAAATTTATAGAGCCGGAAAAACTTTCTGCCTTCTGGTGCAATGGCGGGATACTTTCCATCCAGCTTCACACGATACCCCATTTCTTGAAGCACCTGGTAAAACTCCTTTAGAGATTCCGCAACTTCAATGGCTTTATCTATATCCGAGTAGATAATATTGTGGATGGTAGGATAGGAAGGGTTCTCCGCATGATGTTGCTCTGGGTACGAACGATACCTTCTGTCCTTGGGAACCCTCACCACAGACAGCTTGTATTTCTCGCAGAGCAGGTCCGACAGTTTTCGGATACGGTCATAATACTCAGAGTTTGGCTCATGGTACTTGTGACCATCCAGGAAAGAAACCGAGTTGATGACGAAGTGATTATGGATATGCAACCTGTCCACATGGGTAGTGACAACAACCTCGAAATCCTCCCCATAAAGCTGCTGGGCAAGCTCCACACCAATCTGGTGGGCCTGTTGTGGGGTGACCTCCCCGGGTGCGAAGGATTGCTCCATGTGATACCCTTGGCGCCCTGTTTCTTTTCCAAATCGCTTCTTTGTGGATGCCATATCATGGTAGATTTCTTCAGCAACATCGTTTACGACATTCAGGGTGGTAACCCATCTACCGTTTTCCGTCTTTGCAGGGTTCATCACATACTTGATTGTTTTATCAAGACGGTTCGTCGCCCATATCTTCGTCGTGGCCATTCTCCGGTTCCAACACCCCTTTCTCTATCTCCCGGATTTTTTTCGAACCAACAGGGCCATGGTGTGGTACTCGTGTCCGTCAATCGTGCCGGTAGAGTTGGCGACAAAAGCTATTTGGTTCAAGTTATTTCCGATTTGCTTTAACTCTTTCATCATTCTGAAATAATCCAAAGGAGGAAGAGTTTTTGGCTTGTAGCCATGTAAAAGTTTTCGAAGATATGCTGATTTCGAAAGCCCACAGGCCTTTGCGTTATCTGCTAATAACCGATTGTCACTTTCAGAAATTCTGAAATTAAACCACCCTTTCATGCCGGCCCTTCTTTCCTTTGCTATGGAATCACCTGCGATTGTTTTCATGCGGCAGCATTTCCTCACGCAGAGCGTGAATTCTATGGAGGGTTTTAGGGGGTCCCCCCTAACCAGCTGCATTTGTGTATACAAATGCGATGCTGGCTATCCATATCCCCCTACGGGTGGATATGGAAAAGAGCCTTCGGCATTAAAACGGGCCGCCGACAGACGAATCTAAATCCGAGGTGGGTTCACAAGATTCCGCCTCCCGTAACGCCGCCTGTTCATATTCTTTGTACTTTCCTGCAAGGTACTTTCGCACGTCAAGCGACACTTTCTTCAAGTACATTTTTTCGAGATACTTCTCTAACTCCAACTCAAGATGAGAGCCTTTCTCCTCCAAAGAAATTGCCAGCGCTTCCCATTTGTATTCTGGAAAATGCAGCATCACAGTGATTTTTTTGCTTTGTCTTGGCATAGTCTAGCGCTCCTTTTTAGAAGATTCAGGTTGTATTTTGACTTATATATTCGGTTCGTCCAAGTCATCCATGCCTTCATCAACGAACAAAAAAGATAATTGGCCCGTTTCCCTATCCTCCCTAGTGGAAAGAACAATGGGTTCCGGCCCTTGCTCTGGCGTGGATTCTATTTCCTTTCTCTCCTCATATCGCTGCTGGAAAGCACAGCGTATGGGCCACCCACCAAGTTGGTACATTGGTGTTTTCCAGTGGGACCACTCCTCCATTGTCAGTGAATTTCCATGGATAACTACGGCGGGGATGCCATATAGGGAGAGCTGTAAATAGGTCATGTGGACACAGCGGATGTCAACATCAACAGCTTGAGCCAAGAGCTGTTTCTGATAGTTATACCCCTGTTGCTTCATAGCCTGAGCAAACCCCAGGAGCATTGTGCCGCTGCCGGTGGCGGGTTCCAGAATGGAACAATACCCGTGCTTTTCTATAATTCGTCCCACGTCAATGGCTGTGATGTCTCCCATAAAATCGCTCAAGTGCTGCGGGGTGAAAAACTGCCCTGTGTAGTGATTGTGCAACTCCAGGTCGTGGAAAACCTCCCCCAAAACGTCCCCCGGGCGGTCGCTTTTATCCTCTAGTGCTAAGACTAGCTCAGAAAACATGCAGACAAAACTCTCCATCTCTTGCTTGGAATAGCGAGACACAATAGAGAGATACTCCTTTTCCCGTTCGTCCCAAGACTCCTGGTCCACCGCATTGCTTACGGAAATGGCTGAAATTGCCAAAAAATCATCAAAAACTTTCCAGGTGGAATGGATGCTCCCCATCCTCTGAATAAGCTCCTCCAGGTTCTTCTTGTGAGCCTCCATAGTTTAACTCTCCCTGAGAATGATGGCCGGAGCAGCAGCCCGGACCAGTTCTTCAGCTCTGCATCCATGTTGGATGAATGCCTCTCGCAGTTTTGGCCACTCTTCCTTGGGACTCGTGTTTCGCACAACATCTTTCTGAAATTCACAGGCACCTATGCTGTTATACGGACATTTTGTTTTTTCGCACTTTCTCACTTTCACATCCATCTTCCTTTCAAAGCGACACCTCCATCTGTCTCTCTAGGGGCAGAGGCGTTAGCGCTTGGGCAATATCTTCAAACTCTTGCAGGCGGTCTTCTACGAACATCTTCTGTGTCTCTGGAATATCCCTGTCCTCCATCACTGTTCTAGCCTGTCTGCGGTTGCCATACTCTCCAACCCGTAAACGCACTTCCGGCGCTTCGTGGGTTAGCAAGTGGTCCTTCTCTGCTTGGGAAAGCAGAGGGACTATTTTTTTCAAAAATTCCGGCTGATTCCAACATCGTGCCACCAGGATGGATTGAGCTGGACGGTCTTTGCGCTGTGCAATGTGGTAAAGAATATTGGCATCTGTCTCGTGGTCCGCCATACAGCGCAGCACCAAAGGGGAACAGTAATCAGCCACATATTCCCTCACAAGCTGAGATGAATCCGTAGCTAACACCCGATGCACACTCTCGTCCCCTGCAAGAGCTACCGCAGCCCGGACCATCTCGTTCTCATCTCCCAGCAGGCGGTTCCACACCTCTGGCCCGCTGTGCTGCGCCACAAGCATCTTTTTTCTGGGGTCACTGCTTGTGGTCCACGCCTCACGCAAAGCTGTATAAAACTCTTCCTGGGCCGCAGCGCCGCCCGCCCATTCTGGGACTTTTTCCGGCCACACCCATGTGCCATCCTTCAGAAATGTATCATTAAAGCGTTCTCTCTCTGCCTCTGTGTAGCCCTTCTCCTGGTTCATATTTGTGGCAGCTTACAGCTCCATTTCCTCCTCCCTATCATCCATTTGTTGTTCCTCATCCGGTTGCTCAAATGCGGACAGGCGTTCCAATAGGCTCCCGGCTTTCGCAACCATCTCTTCGGTTCCACCATACGATTTGACCTCTTCCAGCAGCTCGTGCAACCCCATGGTGTCGCCCTGGCGGATGTTCTCAGCAACAAAACGGGCCATATCCTCTCTGGTACCAACAGAGACACTCTCCGCGTCATACACCAGCGCCAAGTCGTGAATGGCCCCTCCCAGGTCAATCAGCTCTTCTTCTTTGACTTCTTCCCGCACAGCTTCTAGCTGCCCATTCTCTACTACAAAATCGCATATCTGATTGGCTTCTTTTATGGCCTGGAAAAGAATTGTGGGGTTATCCTTGATTTCCTCTGCCCAGCTCTGAATATAGGCTTTGTTGTTTTCGGAGATTTCCTCTGGCACTTTTGCCCCTGCTTCTGACAGCAAAAAAGCTCCGGCCATTTCTGCCCGAAGCTCTTCTACAGCATACTCTTCTTTTGTCGATTCATTCTCCAACCCCCGGCCTAGTCTCTTTTCCACCCCAGTGGAGTGGGCGCACTCGTGATACAGGGTGTCGTAATACGCCAGCTCACTGGTAAAATTCTCTTTAGGCGGCATGGTGATGCTGTCCGTATTAGGGGAGTAGTAAGCGCTGGAACCTTCATGGAACGTGATGCTTTCCTGCTCCATGTACCTCTGCGCAAACCGGTGAAGCAACTCATTTTGATAAATAGGGGGAGCGTGGTGCGCCTGAGGTAGCTCTGGAACCCCTTCAATCTGAGTCCCATTAAAAACGGTGTACACTTGGCTGCACGGCTTCAGGAACTTCTCTTTTCCCGGGTTTTTCTCCAAAAGGCGAGATGCTTCAGCCCAGGAAAGTTTCTTCTTGGTTTCCACATCATATACACACCAAAATTCAATGTGACAACCTTTGGAACCTTTCTTGACCTGCCAGCCTTTCTCCTGGGCCTGCTTATAGGTACACCAGCGAGGGTCGGGATAGTTTTTCTCCATGGCAACCGCCCAAAGAATCACAGCGTTCAATCCACGATACCTGGTCCCGGTGATAGGGTTCTGGTGCGAACCGAACACTGGGACTTTATCTACCCAGGGCTGGTTCCAGGGGAGCTTTTTCTCATTCAGGGACTTCACAAAAAGTGCCACCAACGCTTCTCTAGCCTTGTTGGTCTTCTTGGTCATACACAATCACCTCTCCAGGGGATTCATCGAACACTGGCTCGCCCTCTTCCGGAATCACAATACCGTTTTTTTCCAGAAAGTCACAAAAAAGGTCGATTCCTCGCTTTGCTGGATTCATCTGCTTCCTCCTTTCAGATAACCGTAACTGGTTCCGTTTTTTAGAAAACCATATCATCGTCATCCAGTTCTTGCCAATAATCTTCACCGTTCTCCAACCCTGACACTGTATCAAACAAGGGCAGCGAGTAGTCCGCAATGGGTAAAGAATATTCTGTAAAAGGCAAAACCTGTTCCGTGCCCACCTCAACATTTTGCTCCGACTCGAAAAGGCCCATATCGGCAAACTCGTTGTCAGAAACGAGAGTGCCGTCACCCGTGCGAAACATCATCGGCATATCGTTGCTATCCGCATAGTACAAGAACTCATTCGTTGCATAGGCTAGTCTGGCTATTTCGCCGTGGAAGTAAATGAAATACGGCACAGAGCGCTCACTGTTGATTGCTGGATACTTTTTGAGTTCATCAACGAAATTTTGGAGTTCGGGACAAATATAGTGTACAGTCAGCGTCCCCCCTCTCATTGCGGGAAATCCTCTCCACCATGTCTTTCAGCGCATCATCAGGTGTAGGTTGATAGCCGGACCAGCCAACAGCAGTGATTTGGAACGGTGAAACCGCTCCACCTTCCTCTTTGAAAACCCGTGTATTGTGGAAAACCGGGCATAGACTTGTCAGGTCATCGCCCGAATTGAACCGCTCCGTTATATCTGCATTGATGATAAAATGGTTGCCTTCCAGGTTGAAATCGAGAATCTTAATTGTAACCCCTCTCTTTCCAAATCCAGGCTCTCCCGCATTGTGTCATTGCCGGGCGGTTCAACGTCGGTGTCTTATCCTACATCATCAAGGCACCAGAGTCCCCGGTAATGGCAACACCGGCATAGAAATCGGATTAGAACAGCCCTGGATTTCCAGGCCGGTTCTTCACATTCCGACCTCTCTCATAACTCACCCAGCTCCTCTTCTTGTTCTGGGCTGCCCACCTCTGGGCCAAAAAACTCAGGAACCTCCCTAAAACCAATCACGTCACAGTAATAGGCCTTGTCCTTCCTGTTTTGGTGCAGAACCACCACGTCAGAAACCGACATGGAGTGTCCCCGGAAGTCTTCAGGGATAGCCAGATTGAACTCTGCATAGAGGTCTTCCAAGAGTTCTTCCAATGTTTCTCCTTCGTGTAATGGCCCTGTGTACACTCTCTCATAATGGGAAGGCTCCACCTTTAGCCCTTCTTTCTGGAGCTTCTCATAGGGCTGGAACCGATACATGAGCATATCCGGGTCCAACTTCATTTGGTAGATGGAAAACGAATCTGCCTCGAGAGGGATGTCATATCCCCTACCATCTGCGGCAACCTTTTCCCGTTCCTTGATAACCCGATAGGGAGCGTCTCGCCCCTGCTCAGACTCCTGCTTGGCTAAAACAACGGGAATGTTGTGTTCCACCAGCCGTTGAAAAACACTTTGCCAGGCTAGGCTGCTGCCGGTTACTTTCATTCGGCCCATGCCAGGAATGTCAGCCGTCAGAATCTTAGACCGCAGCGCTGGCGCAACGGTACGGGCATCTTCTCCATAGAACGTCATGTATTCTCCTACTTGCACACCGGCTACTTTTCCCGGATGGTGAACCTTTAGCTCTTGATATGCCACCACATTTGGGGCTACAAGGTCAGCATCGACATATTCCTGTGGATTCTCGCCGGTTACGCTGTGTTGCCCTTCTTGCAGCACACCGCCGGAAACAAGCTCGGCTTCAGGAATGTCAACCAGTTCTTCCACAGTAAGGTCTTGTAATCCGTCAAAGCACATTCCCTCAAGGCTGGTATATTGCCGCCCATCAAATGGTTTTCCCTCTACATAGCGCTCTATGCGGAAGTTCACAAGGTCTGCAATCACCTGCAAATGTACTTTGTTGGAGGAG
>ERZ1643247.3480-NODE-3480-length-11075-cov-33.817967_pt1 | contig 11075 bp, 9 predicted proteins | sample MGYA00579264_ERZ1643247 | MGnify/ENA primary metagenome ERZ1643247 (study PRJEB29033, sample SAMEA4952262) | chicken gut metagenome | biome: Broiler Chicken; feature: Gastrointestinal Tract; material: Caecum | place: Ireland | collected 2018 | study: Broiler... | reverse complement strand
GCTTCTTCCCGCTCCTGTCTGATATGTTTCTCCTGATCGTATTCAAAAATACTCATCGCTTTCGCCTCCGCCCTGTGCTTCGTCAAAAAATCCTTTAGAACATCTTCCGCAATACACTCATCGATTGCCCGCTCCACAGCCTCCGCCAATGGCTGCTCTTTTGAATACAGGCGGATCTTATCCGTGTATACTGCGTAATCCTTAAGCGTCCTGCACGCCTCCTTAAGCCTGCTGTTATTTGACCCTGAAATATTGAGCATCACTGCTTCCAGTTCCAGTTTCGGGTTCTTCACCTTTATCCTGTACATATCCGACAGTCTCAGCAGCGTCTCCTCCGGCATATCTTTTTCCCCATTGTAGAAGATAACAAACTCCGGCGGCGGAATCTGCACGACCTTGGTTCCGTACAGGTTCTCGTTCCTCGTCATTCCCGCATAAAGCTGGGAAATATAGATAAGGAAACGCAACGGAAGGTTCGGGTTATAGGTGGACTGATGTTCATACAGGGAAAGTCTCCCGTCAATCAAAAATGACAGATCGTTTTTCATCGACATATAAACAGCGTTCTCAAGTGTATTGATTTCCAATTGTTCCGGATCTGTGTAGTGCTTTCCTGTCATCGCATTGTACAGTTCCAGCAGGTTCTTCTTGTCTTCAAATACCATGATAAACACAGTGGATTTAAAGGTTCTGTTTACAGTTGTTTCATTTGCCATATGTCAGCCTCCTTTTTCTGTTGTAGTGCAGAGAGGCTGCTTCATTCTTTCTTCTGTTCTGAAAACCTCTCTGCTATATCAATTGGGGACAAAAGCATTGAGATTTTCCTGAATGTAGTTAGAAATGATGAAATGGCGAAATGCCTTTCAGAAACAAAAACATGCCGGAATGTATTAATGCTTTGGCTATATCATAGCACAGAGGCAGGCGGGATTCCAGATGATTTTTTATCTAACCTGTTTTTCAAAACCTTATTGACTTTTTTTCGCCGCAGTGCTATACAGTATTTAGAAAGATTTCTAAATAGTTTGGAAAGGAAGTGGACGATTGAGTTTTGCCGAGACGTTTAAAGCGTTATCCGACCCGGTACGCCGCGAAATACTGGAGATGTTGAAAAACGGCAGGCTCTCTGCCGGAGACATAGCCGCGAACTTTGACATGACGCAGGCAACCGTCTCCTATCACCTGAAAATTCTGAAAAAGGCTGATCTGGTCCGCGAGACGCGGGAAAAGAATTTTATCTATTATGAATTAAATCTGACCGTGCTAGAGGAAGTCATGGTCTGGCTGTCAGATCTGAAAGGAGAGAATTAAACGATGGAGAATATAAAAAAATATAAAATAACAATTATCATTACAACGCTGATCACACTGCTGCCAATCCTTTTCGGCCTCATCGTATGGAACCAGCTGCCCGAACAAATTGCAACACACTGGGGTGCAGACGGACAGGCTGACGGATACTCGGGAAAAGCATTTGCTGTATTCGGCATGCCCTGTATTCTTGCCGTACTGCAGCTGTTTGTCTCCTTTATTACCCTTAATGACCCGAAGCGGCGAAACATCCACAAAAAGCCACTCACGCTGGCGCTCTGGATCATCCCGGTAATGTCGCTTATCGTAAACAGTATTACTTACGCAATCGCCCTCGGCATGGACATAGATGTAGGGATTGTTGTTTCTATACTGATTGGCATCCTCTTCATCGTCCTCGGGAACTATATGCCAAAGCTCCAGCAGAACTACACAATCGGCATCCGCGTCCCGTGGACGCTGAACAGCACGGAAAACTGGAACCGGACACATCGGCTGGGCGGAAAGACGTTTATACTGGGCGGCTTCCTCCTGATCATCACGGGCTTTCTGGGCAGTATGATGGGCGATTACGGGACACTTGCCGCAATCATCGTGATTGTATTGATCTGCTCGGGAGTGCCGGCAGTGTATTCGTTCTGGCTGTTCAAAAGAGGAATATAAATTCCTTATCCGGGATGTCAAAGTATCCGCCAAAACAAATTCAGACTGACCTGATATGTCAGTCTGAACGTTATCCATATCTGTGAAGTTATTTTAATACAGGGCAGTACATTACTCGTTATCTGCGTTGATATCTGTGAGCTCGATACCATAGGTAACATATCCGCTGTAGTGTACTCCCTTCTGGATAACAAGATTATCCGCTGTTGAATCCGGATAATTCAGAGATGCCGGGCGGAGTTCATAATTCATTGTGCCGTCTTCCGTGAAAGAAGCAAGCTCCATGCCTCTGATCTGATTCTCAAGGGCGCCCATTTTGAACTCGCCGTCTGTACCTTTGACATATAATGTCATCATGTACTCTTTCCCCGTCTCTTCATTTGTGCCTTCCAGATATAATCTGCCGAAAGTACCGTTTCCTCTGTCGAGTGTTACGGAGATTTTCTCGCCTTCCGGTATGTATTTAACATCGCTTGCCGTGATCGGCACCTGAGTATTTTCAGTAGCGCTGAGTGCTACAGTCTCGGGAACTGTCACTGTATAAACCGGATCATTTGCCACGTACAGGCTCAGATCTGTTCTTCCGGATGTCGTATTTGCCGCATTTACCGGCACGGAACCAAACATTGATACTGCTGCTAAAAGTGCTGCTCCAAATGCAATTTTTCTCATAAGACCTTCTCCTTTCAGTCTGCTGTCAGATCACATGCAAATCCGCCTTGACTACAGCGCCGTTCATCGGCGTCATTGTGTCGTCCATGGAATAGGTAGAAATATTCAGATGTATTTCATAGTCCCCGGGATCAAGGGGCTGCGACACCTCGAATTCTCTGACAGCCTTGCCGGGCTCTATCAGATCAGATTCGTAAATCGGCGCCTCCTCATCATCTACAGTAATAGTATACTTAAAATAACATTCATTATCTTCCGGGTTGGCCAATGTTATATTCCATATATTTTCTCCGGCAGGTACTGTAATATCTCCATACCCCGGAATCTTTATTCCCGTCTGCCCTTCAGACAGATCTTTTATATCGCCATCCCAGTCTTCTGCGTCTTCATCGAAAACAATTCCCCTGCTGTCCTGATTTTCTTCATTGCCTCTGGACGTCGCAAAATTCCATATCGCAATAGATAACACGGCAATAACCGCAACAATAATAACTGTCAGGACAATCCAGAGGACCACCCTTTTATTTCTATGTTTCTGCATATAATCTGTACACTTCTTTCGTTATTTATCTAGATTAGTATTTGGCCTTTTCTGCATTCTTGACGATGATCACACTTAAACCGCCTGCCGCGCAGACAAGGGCCAGAGGAAATCCGTCCGCGTCTTTACCCGCATCCGGCACGTCCGCGCCGGAAATCAGGGAAGCGCTTATTCTTCATCCGTCACTTCAATCCCAAAGGTTATGCTGCCTGTATATGCCACGCCATACTCATATCTTCCACCGATCACCGGCTTGATCTGATACTGTTTTGTAGCATTTTCAGTGAATGATAAAACTTCCTTTCCAACGCCTGACGCTCCTGTAGAAGCATTCGTCTCGATGAGTTCTCCATCATCAGAAATAATCTGGTAGCGCAGAGTTGTTCTCGGCGAAGTATCCGCCTCGACAATCATCTGATCCTTGTATTTATCTGTGCCCGCAATCGTCACAGAAATCTTTTTGCCTTCCGGCAGATTTCTGATATCAGAGGCAGTAACATCTACATATGTACCTTCATTTCCCATGGACACAGAAGACGGAATAGTCACCGTATACTCCGGTTCCGCTGTCAGCGTCACACTGATCTGCTGTTCCTGGCTCGTCTCCTGCTCTGCGGCCAAAGCCGTACCCGGAACCGCCGCACACACTGCCGCCATCATAAATAAGGCGATTATTCTTTTCTTCATAGACAGATTCCTCCTGTTATGTAACGAATCAGTTATTCATAAGGATCAATAAGGCCTTTTGATCATTGTCCATTGTATCAGGGAATATACTTCCTGTAATTAAATCCATGTGAAATGTATGTAAAACCACATCACCAATTAGTTAATTTTTATACTTTCTTTATAAATATAGGATTGCCTCTGCAACAGCCATATGTTATATTTGATTCACCTAAATTCAGACGGCAGACAGTTATCACACCATATCATATCCATGCCGCAGAATTTCATAAACAAGTCTATGTCTCACAATTCACGAGACAGAATTCATCAGCTTGAGACACTCATAAACATATGCTATTATTAAGAAAGGGAAAAGCCTATGACAAATGAACTGACAAAAGATATCGCACTTGCCAACGGAAAGGCTCGTTACGACGCCTATTGCAAACGGATACTTGCGAATAAATCGATCCTCACGTGGATACTAAAATTTACAGTGTCCGAGTTTGCTGAAATGACTTTTTCTCAAATCCGAAACTGTATTGATGGGGATCCTGAAATCTCATCGGAACGAATAGAACCCGGATATACAAATAGCAGAATAACCGGAGAAATGAATGAGGACAAAATTCCTGATGAAGGTGCCGTCTTCTTCGACATCCGCTTTTCTGTCCGGATCGGGGAAATCCACCGACAGATTAAACTTATCATCAACATAGAGGCACAGAAAGATTTCTATCCCGGATATGATATTGTAACTCGCGGCATTTTCTATGGATCCAGATTGATATCATCACAACTCGGAACAGAATTCTCGTACTCTCATTATGATGATATTAAAAAAGTCTATTCTATATGGATCTGTATGAATGCCCCTGCAACAATCGGTAACGCCATATCAAAGTACAGTATAAAGAAAACCGATTATGTTTCAGGTATACCCGACCGGGTAAAGGGATACGATAAACTATCTGTAATTATAATATGCCTGAATGAGACATCCGAAAACCAATCACAGTTGACAGCTATGCTTAATACACTGCTGTCATCCAGATTACCAGTAAAGGAAAAAATTCAGAATCTAGAAAATAAATTTCAAATCAAAGTCAACAATGATCTCGGAAAGGAGCTGAATCAAATGTGTAATTTAAGTGATCTGGTAGAAGAAAGAGGAATGGAAAAAGGTAAAAGTCTGATGATAATCACCATGATCCAAAAAAAATGCCAAAAGAACAAAACACTTGAAGAGACTGCTGCTGAGCTTGAAGAAAATGCAGATGAGATACGGGATATCTACCGGCTGGTGCGGAAATATCCTGGAGAGTCAAGTGAAAGTATCCTCCGTAGATGGCGTGGAGAGAATTAAATCTCTATTATATAATTTACAGTCATGACTAATAATAAAATTTTATTATAAAAACATACAAAACCAATCAGCTATAGTGGAACGGGAAGGCATTTCCCAAATTTCCACTGTATCTGATTGGTTTTCTCATATCTTATATCTGTTTAAGTTCCCGACAAGGGGTAATTCTATCTTCCGTACAGTTCTGTCACTCTTGCGATCTCTTTTACCGTCGCTTTATCGAACTGTCCTTTCTTCATTCTCCATACCCAGTTTCCGCCGAGTGTGGACGGAATATTGATACGCGCCTCGCTGCCAAGATTCAGGTAATCCTGCATAGGAATTACACACAGATCGGCAACACTGCTCATCGCCATGGCGATGAAGTCTTTCGTCAGCGTATCCTCATCAAGTCTTTCCTTGCACATATATTCTTTTGCAAAATTTCTGGCGTCTTTTCCGACTTCATGGTACCAGCCTCTTGTCGTATCATTGTCGTGAGTACCAGTGTAGACTACACAGTTAGTCGGATAAGTATGGGGCAGATAGTTGGAGGACTCACGGGCGTCGAATGCGAACTGGAGCACTTTCATACCCGGGAATCCGCTGTCTTTTAAAAGCTGGAGCACGCTTGGCGTAAGGAAACCAAGGTCTTCGGCGATGATCGCCGGTCTGCCAAGCTTCGCCTCAATGGCGCGGAACAGATCCATTCCCGGTCCCGGCATCCATTTGCCGTTTACGGCTGTATCTTCACCGTACGGAATTGCGTAATACTCATCGAAGCCGCGGAAATGATCGATACGCACCACATCATAAAGCTTGAAACAGTACTCAATCCTTTTGATCCACCACTCATACCCTGTCTTTTTGTGATAATCCCAGTCATAGAGAGGGTTTCCCCAGAGCTGTCCTGTTGCGGAAAATGCATCCGGCGGACATCCTGCCACTCCGGTCGGCTCATTGTTCTCGTCAAACTGGAACATCTCGGGAGCAGCCCATGTATCCGCGCTGTCAAACGCCACATAGATCGGGATATCACCGATGATCTGAATGCCTTTCTCATTCGCATATGCGTGAAGCTTTTTCCACTGCTTATCAAATTCATACTGCTGGAATTTGTAGAATCCGATCTCCTCCGCGAGTTTTTCTCTCGCTTCTGCCAGTGCGTCTGCCTCGCGGTTCTTCAAAGGTACATCCCATTCGTTCCAGCTCACTCCGCCTTTGCTGTCCTTTATGGCCATATACAGGCTGTAGTCGTCCAGCCAGAATGCCTGATCCGTGACAAACTTCACATAGTCTTCTTCGTCTTCGCCGCCCTTTTCACAGAAACGGTCATATGCTTTTTTCAGTGCTTTAAATCTGGAATTATAGATTTTCTCATAATCGATGCAGTCTGCCTGATCACCGAAATCATATGCCTTGCACTCTTTCTTCGTCAGAAGTCCTTCTTTGATGAGCGTCTTCAGGTCGATAAAATACGGATTGCCGGCGAACGTGGAGAAAGACTGGTACGGGGAATCCCCGTAACCAGTCGGTCCAAGCGGAAGTATCTGCCAGTAACTCTGGCCCGCCTCTTTTAACATATCCACGAATTTATACGCATCCTTTGAGAAACATCCGATTCCGTACTTTGACGGAAGGGAAAATATCGGTAATAAGATTCCGCTTGCTCTTTTCATTTCTTTTTTTCCTTTCTTCTACTACTGCAGACGCCAGATGTCTCTGTTGTACTCTTCGATGGTACGGTCAGATGAGAAGAATCCTGCTTTCGCAATATTGACCAGAGCCATCTTCGCCCACGTTTTTCTGTCTGCGTATGCCGCAAGGGCTTTTTCTTTTGTCTCTTTATAAGAATCAAAGTCTAAGAATGTCATGAACCAGTCTTTGTTGATCAGCTCATTTTTCAGGCGTGTCAGGTTTTCCTCGCAGCCGACTTTCAGCATCTCATCACTTGTGATGAAGTCAACCGCTGCTTTGATCGCCTCATTGTTCTCATAGTAATCTTTCGCAACATAATCAGCCTTTGCGTAATGCTCGATCACTTCATCGCTGGACGCGCCGAATACAAAGATATTGTCGTCGCCTACAGCCTCGTGGATCTCTACGTTTGCTCCGTCCTCTGTTCCAAGAGTCACGGCGCCGTTGAGCATGAACTTCATATTTCCTGTTCCGCTGGCCTCTTTGGAAGCAAGGGAGATCTGCTCGGAAATATCACATGCAGGGATCAGCTTGCCGGCCTTTGTCACATTGTAGTTCTCTACCATGACAACTCTCAGGTATTTGTTTACCTCAGGATCATTGTTGATGATCTCCTGCAGGCAGAGGATCAGGTGAATAATATCTTTCGCGATCACGTAAGCCGGAGCTGCTTTCGCACCGAAGATCGCTGTCACCGGAGCTGCCGGAATCTTTCCTGCCTTGATCTCCAGATATTTATCAATGATATACAGTGCGTTCAGCTGCTGACGTTTGTACTCGTGGAGACGTTTTACCTGAATGTCAAAGATTGTATCCGGGCTTACTTCCAGTCCCTGAGTCTCACGCAGGTAAGCACAGAGATCTTCTTTATTCTTGTGCTTGATCTCGAGCAGTTTATCAAGGACTTTGTCATCATCTTTGTACGCCAGAAGTTTCTCAAGCTCTGCGGCGTCTTTCTTGTATCCCTTTCCGATCGTCTCGTCCAACAGGGCGGTCAGACGCGGATTGCAGTGAATGAGCCAGCGTCGGAATGTGATTCCGTTTGTCTTATTGTTGAACTTCTCCGGATAAATCTTGTAGAAGTTGTTCAGCTCAGAGTTCTTGAGGATCTCTGTGTGCAGCGCTGCAACACCGTTTACACTGAATCCGTAGTGGATATCGATATGAGCCATATGCACTGTGTCATTGCGGTCGATGATGGCAACGCTCTCATCCTCGTATTTTCTTCTTACTTTGTCATCCAGCACCTCGATGATCGGCATAAGCTGGGGAACCACTTTCTTCAGGTAGTCTACCGGCCATTTTTCAAGCGCCTCGGCAAGAATGGTATGGTTTGTATATGCACATGTTCTGGAAACCACATCGATAGCGTCGTCCATATCCATGCCTCTCTCCATAAGCAGACGGATCAGTTCCGGGATCACCATAGTCGGATGTGTATCGTTGATCTGGATCACCGCGTAATCCGGCAGGTCATACAGGTTGCTTCCCTTTGCCGTGCACTCGTCGAGAATGAGCTGCGCGCCGCTGCTTACCATGAAGTACTGCTGGTAGATACGGAGCAGTCTTCCCTGCTCATCGCTGTCGTCCGGATAAAGGAACAGCGTCAGGTTCTTCTGGATGTCTTCTTTATTGAAATCAATTCCGTCTTCCACGATAGACTCGTCAACAGAGTCAATATCGAAAAGATGAAGTTTATTTGTCTTGTTATTGTAGCCTGTCACTTCGATGTCATACATTCTCGCATTGACATTGAGCCCTTTAAACTGCACCGGATATACTGTGTCAGTCTTCTTAAGCCATGATTTCTCCTCGATCCACGGATTCGGAGTCTCCTTCTGCAGATGATTTTCGAATTCCTGCTTGAACAGACCGAGATGATAGTTCAGACCGATTCCGTCTCCCGCAAGACCAAGTGTTGCGATAGAGTCAAGGAAGCAAGCAGCCAGACGTCCCAGCCCGCCGTTTCCAAGTGACGGCTCCGGCTCTACTTCTTCGATCTCACAGATGTCTTTGCCATTCTTCTCCAGCATCTCTTTTACTTCCTGATAGATGCCTAAGTTTATCATATTGTTGGAGAGCAGCTTTCCGATCAGGAACTCTGCTGAAATGTAATAAAGTTTCTTCTTGCTGTCTGTGCGCTCTTTTTCTGCCGCCATCTCCTGTACGATAGTGAGCAGTCCGTCATAGATTTCTTTGTTGGAAGCCTGTGCGACCGGCTTTCCAAGGTACGCTTCTACCTTTTCCTGAATGTTCATGATAGTAGTTCTCCTTTCAAAAAAAGAATCCATATGTCTTATCTCTATGATTCGCATTATAGTACCAATTCTACAGAATTTCTTGCAATATACTTTCCTTTTATTGTACAATACTATCATCGACAGTTCCGCCATAGCTGAGCGCCTGTTTATGAGCAAAGAAGCGGCGCAGCCGCAGTAAGCACGCCAGTGCGGCTTTGCGAATGGCGCCGGCTGAACTGTTATATATTATTAAAGAGGCCTGTTATGAATCTGAATGAATACCAGAATTACCACGAAACAAAATCGCACACGACAGCGGAATTTCCATACAACACATATCTCTGCTCCATTCCCCAGGACTTTCCTCACGTCCCCCTCCACTGGCACGCAGAGCTGGAGCTCATCGTCATCAAAAAAGGGAAGGGAATTGTATCTGCTGATCTGGAGAAGCGTTCTGTCACATCCGGGGATATCGTCCTTATCCGCCCCGGGCAGCTCCACTCCATCGAACAGGATCAGACATATACCATGGAGTACGAAAATATCATATTAAAGCCGGAACTGCTTATATCCGGCGATAATGATCTGTGCGCTGTCCGTTTCATCCTTCCCTTTATAAACGGAGAGATTCCTTCCGAGACTTTCCTGACGCCCGCCCTGTCCTATTACAAAGACGTCTCAGAGTGCATTCGGCAGATTGACCTGCTCTGCGACGCCAGGACAGAGGGTTACCAGCTCGCGGTAAAAGGGCTTCTCTTTCAGTTCTTCTATCTGCTCATCTCCAACAGGCAGAAAAAAGAGACCGCGTCTGTGTCCCAGACGAAGTCTCTTGAAAAAATGAAGACTATATTAAAATATGTGGAAGAGCATTATTCAGAGCACATCACTATCGACGATATGGCGGCTCTCACCTACTACAGCAAATCCCATTTCATGAAATTCTTCAAGCAGCATATGGGAACAGGATTCATCGAATATCTCAATGACTACCGCCTGACAATGGCGGAGCGACTGCTGAAGTCTTCAGACGCCTCTGTCCTTGAAATTGCGGAGCAGAGCGGATTTGACAATCTTTCCTACTTTAACCGGATCTTTAAACGGAAGTACGGGATGTCGCCGGGGAAATGGCGTTCTGCCGATAATTCTCTCCATACCATTTAACAAAATCCCCGAAAACCTTTTCTTCCGCTGCAGCCCGGACTTTTGCCGCATCATCCAGAGAATCATATCCGCCGAGATAGTAGCATTTCTTTTTAAACATGATCTGGGCGATCCACTTATGCCGCTTTGAGCTGTAATACACTCCGCGCACACCGCTTGTATTTGTCTTATACATCGTATCCGTCCGGAGCATCTCAAGACAGGTTCCCTCTGTGTAATGGAGATTCTTCTGAGGACTGCGCCGGCAGCCGCAGCTTGTCGTGGTACCGCTCTGCAGATTAGACTGCCTGACGTCCACCGTATTGCCGCAGTCACATTTGCAGTGCCAGATATGAAATCCTTTTTCCTTGCGGGCATAAGAAAGAACCGTAAGACTGCCGAACCGTTTCCCGACCCAGTCCTTCAACGGCGGTTTCCTTCCGCAGCCGCAGCTTCTCGTACTGCCCGTGACCAGCCTCCTCTTTGTGACCTCAGTTACATTTCCGCAGTCACAGCGGCATACCCACAGAGGATTGCCGTCTTTCGCCCTGTTCTCCGACTTTCTCAGAACTGTAAGCTTTCCGAATCTGAGACCGGTCAGATCTCTTCCCACAGTCACCGGAGACTCCTCGCATCCACAGCTGTAAATGGCTCCGGGTTTCAGCTTCCGGCTCTCGACGAGGATCTCCTGTCCGCAGTCACAGCGGCATTTCCAGACGACAGCATTGCGGACACGCTCCGCTGTAGGCTCCAGCACAGTCAGTTTTCCGATCCGGAGGCCGGTCAGATCTTTATA
>ERZ1643247.3478-NODE-3478-length-11079-cov-59.634434_pt1 | contig 11079 bp, 8 predicted proteins | sample MGYA00579264_ERZ1643247 | MGnify/ENA primary metagenome ERZ1643247 (study PRJEB29033, sample SAMEA4952262) | chicken gut metagenome | biome: Broiler Chicken; feature: Gastrointestinal Tract; material: Caecum | place: Ireland | collected 2018 | study: Broiler... | reverse complement strand
GCATATGGTGAAGTATTTGTTCAGCACGTCGAAGGACGCCGCGGTGCCGCCCCTGCGCGCCGATACGATCGCCGCGCCCGGCTTGCCGGCGAACGCCGCCCCGCCCGCATAGAAGGCGCGGTCGAGAAGGGACAGAACCTGCCCCGCGGGGTGTGCGTAGTACACGGGCGAGCCGAACACGAAGCCGTCGGCCGTTTTCGCCTTTTCGGCGAGCTCGCTCGCCGCGTCGTTAAAGACGCATTTGCCCGTTTCCCTGCACTTGCGGCAGGCGATGCAATCCTGCACGGGCTTTGTACCCGTTTGGAAAATTTCCGTTTCGATGCCCTCTTCTTCCAGCGCTTTGGCGACCTCGCAGAGGGCGGTATAGGTGCAGCCGTGCGCGCGCGGACTGCCGTTGACAAGCAAAACTTTCATGGATATGTACCTCCGATAGGAATGTTTGCGGGGACACATGAGGAATGCGCCGCGGTTCAGGCGAACCGACCCGGAGCGGGAACGCTCCAAACGGCGGATCGGGTCATTCCTGCACCTTCTCCGCAATTTCGCCGCCGCACTCGGTGCAGAACTTTTCGTCCCCTTCCGCCCTGCGGCCGCATTTGGAGCAGACGCGGTACTTTTCGACGATCTTGCCGCCGCATTCGGGGCAGAATTTGACGTTCGGTTCCGCCTTGCGCCCGCATTTGGAACAGACGCGTGCCTCCTCCTTTGCCTTTTGCTCGGCTTCCTTCGCCTTCTGCTCGGCGGCTTGCGCCTCCTCTTTCTTCTTTTTGCGCTCTTCGGCTGCCTCCTTCACGCGGTCTGCCGCATCTTCGGCGAGTTCCTGCACCTTCTCTTCCGCCGCCTCTTTGGCGCGGTCGGCCGCATCCTCCTTCGCCTTGTCCCAAAGCTCGGAAATCCCCTTTTTCAGGTTATCAAAAAATCCCATCTCTGCCTCCCTTATAAATTTTAATTCGGGTCAGAAACCGCACGGCACGCATTCGGCGGAGCGGCATGCCCATATTTGCAAAGGGAACTGCCACATTGCGGCAATTCCCTTTCTTTCAGGCTATACGATATTGCTTATAAATTACTTTCTCGGATTCTGGATGTTCGCCCTTGCAGCCGCCAGACGCGCGATCGGGACGCGGTAAGGCGAGCAGGAAACATAGTTCAGACCGATGTTGTGGCAGAACTCGATGGACGAAGGATCGCCGCCGTGCTCGCCGCAGATACCGAAGTGCATGGTCGGACGGGTCGCTTTACCCATCTTGACAGCCATATCCATCAGTTTGCCAACGCCGATCGTGTCGAGGCGGGCGAACGGGTCGGATTCGTAGATCTTGTTCTCGTAGTACGCGGGCAGGAATTTGCCGGCGTCGTCGCGCGAGAAGCCGAAGGTCATCTGCGTCAAGTCGTTCGTGCCGAAGCAGAAGAACTCCGCTTCCTTCGCCATTTCGTCGGCGGTGAGCGCCGCGCGCGGGATCTCGATCATCGTGCCGACTTCGTACTTCAAATCGCTCTTCGCATCCGCGATGAGCTTATCCGCAACTTCGACGACGATCTTCTTGACGAACGCGAGCTCTTTGACTTCGCCCGTCAGCGGGATCATGATCTCGGGAACGATGTTCCAATCGGGGTGCTTTTTCTTGACGTTGATCGCCGCTTTGATGACCGCGGAGGTCTGCATGCGCGCGATTTCGGGATAGGTGACCGTCAGGCGGCAGCCGCGGTGACCCATCATCGGGTTGAACTCGTGCAGGTCGGCGATGATCTGTTTGATCTGCGCGACCGTCTTGTTCTGCGCCTTCGCCAAAGCCTTGATATCCTCTTCCGCCGTGGGAACGAACTCATGCAGAGGGGGATCGAGGAAACGGATGGTTACGGGGTAGCCGCCCAGCGCCTCGTAGAGTTTTTCGAAGTCAGACTGCTGCATCGGCTCGATCTTCGCAAGAGCGGCCTCGCGCTCTTCGACGGTATCGGAGCAGATCATCTCGCGGAACGCAGCGATACGGTCAGCCTCAAAGAACATATGCTCGGTGCGGCAAAGGCCGATGCCCTGCGCGCCGAATGCGGCGGCCTGCTTCGCATCCGCGGGGGTATCCGCGTTGGTGCGGACAGCCATCGCCTTATATTTGTCGGACAGCTCCATGATGCGGCCGAAGTAACCGGAGGAGGTATCCGCAGCGACCGTCGGGATGCCTTCGCCGTAGATGTTACCGGTGGAGCCGTCGAGGGAGATGACGTCGCCCTCTTTATAAACTTTTCCGGCGAGGGTGAACTGTTTGTTCTCCTCGTCCATCTTGATGTCGCCGCAGCCGGAAACGCAGCAGGTACCCATGCCGCGCGCAACGACCGCCGCGTGCGAGGTCATACCGCCGCGCACGGTCAAAATGCCCTGCGCATAGTGCATGCCCTCGATATCCTCAGGGGAGGTTTCCAATCTTACCAAAACGACCTTTTCGCCTTTCTTGCCCTGCTCGACGGCATCTTCCGCCGTGAACACGATCTTACCGGTAGCGGCACCGGGGGAGGCGGGCAGCGCTTTGCCGACGGGGACCGCCTTTTTCAGGGCAGCGGCGTCGAACTGCGGGTGCAGGAGCGCATCGAGCGTTTTCGGATCGATCTGCATGAGCGCTTCCTTCTCGGTGATCATGCCCTCGTCGATGAGGTCGCACGCGATCTTGATCGCCGCGGCAGCCGTGCGCTTGCCGTTGCGGGTCTGGAGCATATAGAGGTGCTTGTCCTCGATGGTGAACTCCATGTCCTGCATATCTTTATAGTGATTTTCCAAAGTGTTGCAGATGCCCTGGAACTGCTCGTACACTTCGGGCATGATCTCTTTCATCTTGTCGATGGGCATCGGGGTGCGGATACCGGCAACGACGTCCTCGCCCTGCGCGTTCATGAGGAACTCGCCCATGAGCTTCTTTTCGCCCGTTGCAGGGTTACGCGTGAACGCAACGCCCGTACCGGAGGTGTCGCCCATGTTGCCGAACGCCATCATCTGCACGTTGACAGCGGTGCCCCAGCTGTACGGGATGTCGTTCTGCATACGATAGTAGTTGGCGCGGGGGTTGTCCCACGAACGGAAGACCGCCTTGATGGCGCCGAACAGCTGTTCCTTCGGGTCGGTCGGGAATTCCGCGCCGATCTTCGCTTTATATTCCGCCTTGAACTGACCTGCGAGCTCTTTGAGATCTTCCGCCGTCAGCTCGACGTCCTGCGTGACGCCCTTCTTTTCCTTCATCGCGTCGATGAGCTGCTCGAAATATTTTTTGCCGACTTCCATAACGACGTCCGAATACATCTGGATGAAGCGGCGATAGCAGTCGTATGCCCAACGGGGGTTGCCGGATTTGGCGGCGAGCGTCTCCACGACTTCCTCGTTCAGACCGAGGTTGAGGATGGTGTCCATCATGCCCGGCATGGAAGCGCGCGCGCCCGAACGGACGGAAACGAGCAGAGGGTTCTCCTTGTCGCCGAACTTTTTGCCGCAGATCTTTTCCATCTTGGCGATGTATTCCATGATCTCCGCCTGGATTTCGGGGTTGATCTGGCGCCCGTCTTCATAATACTGCGTGCACGCTTCGGTGGAGATGGTAAAGCCCTGCGGAACAGGCAGACCCATGCCCGTCATTTCCGCGAGGTTCGCGCCCTTGCCGCCGAGGAGTTCGCGCATCTTTGCATTGCCTTCCGAGAAAAGGTAGCAATATTTTTTTGCCATAAAAAATGTTTCCTCCTGATAAGATTGGAATTTTTCTTGCCTTGCTAACGCTTCTATTTTAATATAATTCGGGTTAAAATTCAAGTGAAAACCCATTCTTTTTGAAATTTTTTGCAACTATTTTGCTTTTGCCGCCGAAAGCGGCGGCAAACAGCCCGTTCCGCGGCTGCGGAAAAATCCTCCGCGGCGCTTCTGACCGCCCTGCAACCGCCCGCAGCGGGAGCCGCGGGGCGCGAACCCGAAAAAAAGGAGCGGAAACACAGGCAAAAGGTTTCCGCTCCCTGCGCCGGTCAGGCGCTCTTTTTGATGAGTTCGGGCTTTGCGGTGCCGAGCACGCAGTCGCGCGTGATCTTCACCTCGCTGATGTCGCCGTCCGTCGGGATTTCGTACATGACGTCGGTCATCAGGTTTTCGATGATGGTGCGCAGTCCCCTCGCGCCCGTTTTCAGCTTGATGGCGGTATTTGCGATCTCGCTGACCGCCGAAGGCTCGAAGGAGAGCTTCACCCCGTCCATGCCGATGAGCTTCTGATACTGCTTGATGAGCGCGTTCTTCGGCTCGGTCAGGATTTTGACGAGCGCCGTTTCGTCCAGCGGAAGCAGGCTGACCACGATGGGAATACGCCCGACAAATTCGGGAATCAGACCGAATTTCGTCAGATCCTGCGGCTTTACGTCGTCGAACATGCGGTAATCCATCTCGTCGCTGCTCTTGACGGTGCGTCCGAATCCGAGGGATGTGTTATCCAGCCGCGACTGCACGATCTTATCCAACCCCACGAACGCGCCGCCGCAGATGAACAGGATGCTCGTCGTGTCGATGCGCATGCACTCCTGCTGGGGGTGCTTTCTGCCGCCCTGCGGAGGCACGCTGGCGACCGTGCTTTCGATGATCTTCAACAGCGCCTGCTGCACGCCCTCGCCGGATACGTCGCGCGTGATGGACACGTTTTCGCCCTTGCGCGCGATTTTATCAATCTCGTCGATGTAGATGATGCCGCGCTGCGCCTTTTCGATGTCGTAGTCGGCGTTCTGGATAAGCTTTAAGAGGATGTTTTCGACGTCCTCGCCGACGTAACCCGCCTCGGTGAGGGTGGTCGCGTCCGTCGTGGCGAAGGGAACGTTGAGAATTTTCGCGAGCGTGCGCGCCAGAAGCGTTTTGCCGCAGCCCGTGGGGCCGAGCAGGAGAATATTGCTCTTTTCGATCTCCACGCCGTCGTCGTCCGAAAGCTCGCTGTTGATGCGCTTGTAGTGGTTGTACACCGCGACGGAGAGTACCTTTTTCGCCTTGTCCTGCCCGACGATGTATTTATCCAGTTCCGCCTTGATTTCGGCGGGTTTTTTGAGTTCGACCGTGCCGGAGGGTTTCTCCTGCGTGCCCTTGATTTCCTCGCTGCAGATCTCGACGCATTCGTCGCAGATGGCGAGACCATTGGGGCCGGTGATCATGACCTTCGCACGGCTCTTCGGTTTGCCGCAGAAAGAGCAGAATTGTTCTTCGTCTTTCATATTTTTCCTCCTTTGCGCAGAAATCCTGCGCGGATGGGATTCCGTTGGATTGGGTTCGGGCGACGTTTGCGCCGGTCGGCGCAGCCTTCGCCCCGCAGGGAGCCCCCCTGCCGCGCCTTTGCATCCTTCGGCGCGGGGATATACCGCGGATTGCGGCGGTAAATCCCTTATAAACCGCAAAAATTTCTTTCAGTTTGTGAAAGAAATTTTTCGCGTAAGTCGGCTATCTCTTATAGAATACCTGGTCGATGAGGCCGTAAGCCTTCGCCTCTTCGGCGGAAAGGTAATTGTCGCGGTCGGTGTCGCGCTCGATCTCGGCGATGCTCCTGCCCGTGTTTTCGGAGAGGATGCGGTTCATCTTCTCCTTGATTTTGAGGATGTGCTCCGCCTGGATTTTGATGTCGCTCGCCTGTCCCTGCGCGCCGCCCAAAGGCTGATGGATCATTACCTCGCTGTTGGGGAGGGCGAACCGTTTGCCCTTTGCGCCGCTGGAGAGCAGGAACGCGCCCATGCTCGCAGCCATGCCGACGCAGATGGTCGACACGTCGCAATGCACATACTGCATCGTATCGTAGATGGCAAGCCCCGCCGAAACACTGCCGCCCGGGCTGTTGATGTACAGGCTGATGTCCTTGTTCATATCCTTCGCTTCGAGGTAGATCAGCTGCGCGACGATGGTGTTTGCCATGCCGTCGTTGATCTCGCCCGAAAGGAAGATGATGCGGTCTTCGAGCAAGCGCGAATAGATGTCGTACGAACGCTCGCCCCTGCCCGACTGCTCCACGACCATCGGAATCAGATTCATTTTTATATCACTCATACTAAACTCCAATTATTCCTTCACGAAAACCTCGGCAAGCTGTTGCCTGCGGTTTTCCGTGATTTGAGGGGAAACCCGAACGGCTTTCCCCTTGTTGCACGTCGCAACAAGGCGACGGAGGGCAGGCGGTGCGCGTAGCTTGCCGCCAAGCCCTCGTACACTTGTTGCTCCTCTTCCCCAAAAATCTCACACCGCTCCGCGCGTTGCGATTTTCGGGGACCCCGTTTATTTAATGGCACACATTTTATTCAATGCCGCAACTCCACCCTTTCCGTAAGGCAAGGGGTTGCCAAATAGGGTTGCGCTGCGGAAAATTGCGATTCCCCTTGCGCAAATTATTATTAAAATATAAATCCTTAATACTCACGGAAAATCGCAACGCAGTGAGATTTTCGTGAATAAGGTAAAATTACTCCGCTTTGTCTTCCGCCTTTTTGGTCGTCTTCTTCGCCGCAGGCTTCTTGGCGGGTTTCTCTTCCGCAGCCGCGTCGTCCTTCTTGGCGGCAACCTTTTTCGTTGCAGGCTTCTTGGCAGGCTTCTCTTCCGCTACAGCGTCATCCTTCTTGGCAGCCGTCTTCTTCGCAGCAGGCTTCTTGGCGGGTTTTTCCTCCGCGTCCGCCGCGAGGTTGTTGTTCTCCTTCAAAAAGTCGAACAGCTTGTTGATGACGATGTCGTTGGCGATGTACTCGCGCTGCGAATCGTCCACGTCCTTTTTATACTCTTCGAGCGGCTTGTTCGCCTTTTCCGCGAACTCCGCGATCTTGGCTTCGATTTCGGCGTCCTCGGCTTTGATGTTCTCCTCGCGGATGATCTTGTCGATGACGAGCTGGCTCTTGACGGTATCCGCCGCCTGTGCGCGGTAGCCTTCGCGGAAGTCGTGCATGTTGCTGCCCATGTATTTGAGGTAGTCCGCGAGCTTCAGACCGCCGTACTGCATGCCCAAACGGTATTCGGCGTTGCGCACCATGATGTCGATCTGGTTCTCGATCATCGCGTCGGGGATTTCGACCTCGGCGGTTTCGGTGATCGCCTTGACGATGTTGTTCTCCGTCTCCGCGTCGCCCTTTTCCTTCGCCTGCTTTTCGAGGCGCTCGCGCGTCTGCTTTTTGTATTCCTCGACCGTTTCAACGCCCGCCGCGTCCTTGATGAACTCGTCGTTCACTTCGGGCAGTTCCTTCTTTTCGAGCTTGTTGAGCTTGACGGCGAACACGGCGTCCTTGCCTTTCAGGTTCTCCGCCTGGTAGTCCTCGGGGAATTTGACGTTGACGTCCTTCTCCTCGCCGACCTTCATGCCCGCGACCTGCTCTTCGAAGCCGGGGATGAACGAGCCGCTGCCCAGAACGAGCGGATAATTCTCGCTGGTGCCGCCCTCGAACTTTTCGCCGTCGACGCTGCCGGAGAAGTCGATGGTCGCCGTGTCGCCGTTTTCGGCGGCGCGTTCGGTGACTTCGACGAGGCGGGAGTTGCGCTCCTGCAGGCGCTTCAGATCCGCTTCGACGTCTTCGTCCTTTACATTATACTCCACTTTCCGGATGTTTATACCCTTGTACGCGCCGAGCTTGACGTCCGGCTTGACGGGCGCCTTTGCCGAAAGGACGGCGCCCTCGTCGGAGATGTCCTCCACCGACAGTTCGGGCTGACCGACGACGGTATAGTTGTCCTTTTCCTTTTCGATGATGTCGTAATAATGTTCGGAGAACAGATCGTTGAGCGCATCCTCATAGAACACGCCCTTGCCGTAGTTAAGCTCGATGACGTGCTTGGGCGCCTTGCCCTTGCGGAAACCGTTGACAAAATACCTGCCGCGGGTCTGCTGATACGCCTTCATGTTGGCGGCGTCCCACTCCGCCTTGTCAAACGTCATGGTTACTTTGACGGTGCTCTTCTCGGAAGGCTCGATCGTGTACTTCATAATCCTTTCTCCTATAAATTAAGAAAATCTTTATTATACGTTACAGTATTTTAGCACAAACGAAAAGTTTTGCAAAGCGTTTTTGCATTAAATTTTTCTTTTGTTGATCCGGAATGATTATTCTTTGCCCCTTCCGGCGCGATAATAAAGTTTTTGTTCTCTCCGCGCTGCGGAAAACGCGCCCCCGAATCATTCGGGAGCGCGCAGTCATTATAATAATAAGGTTATGCGGCGAGGGCTTCGGAACCCGCATCGCCGTTTGTACCGGCGGAAACCGCCTCGTAGCCGAACGTGCCGCTCGCCGTAGCCGTGATGTCGGCGGCATAGTTGGTTGTTTTACCCGTAGGCTCGCCCCAATCATCGAGGACGTCGACCGAAACCGCGCCTTTAACGACCGCTTCAGCGTTGAACGACGAAAGTTTCATATTTTTATCCGTCTTGACTGTTACAGACAATGTAGCCGTTTGAATTTCAATGGCTGCAAGCGTTGACGATACAGGGACGAAAGTCCAGCCGTTCGACTGCGCAACCATCGCAATCGTCAAATCGTATAGCGTAGCAACGGGGAAATACCAAAGGAACGTATTGAGCATTGTCCCAATCGATGCGTATGTAAGCTTCATCCCCATCAAATCGACATTGGCAAGCAATGGATCGACAACATTTGCAACAGAAACCTCTCCCAAAGCCTTTATATTGGCTTCCGGAGTATTTTCATCCGGCAATCCGACAATGGCTCCGTCCGCGCCGACCTCTACCTCCATAGCCAAAAGAAGCTTAAGAGAATCCATACTTATAGGTGAGTTAATAGCGATTCCGGTGACAATACGCAATATTTTGTTCACCTCTTCTTTCGAATTGGTCTTTTCGATGATCTCGTTCAGTACATCAAACAAACCGCTAAATGTAATTCCGTCGGCAAAAATTGCCGCAGTCCAAGCCATTGCGATGTCATCTTCCGTAGCGTCTTCAGCAACATCGCTTCCATCCGGCGCCGTTTCAGGAAGAATCCCTTTCAAGATGCTGCCGACCGTATTGGTTTCATCCGCCAAATAATCATTGATTTGCTGCCAACCAGCCTTCACTTGCTCGGTATCCAAGTTAAAGCTATATTCATAGCCGCTGTTGTCCGACAGCGGTTGAGCGGTTCCTGTAAAAATGCTGTCAATACCGTCAATACCTGCAAAAAGACTCCAGATGTCGTCAAATACCGTCAACGTTTTGGACAAATAACTCATCGCTTCGTCGAGCGTATATGTATCGGAAACGCTCTCGTCGATCGTCGTCGGAGTAGCAACGCCCTCCGCATCGGTGACAGTCGTCGAGCCCTTTGCGCTCGCGTTCAGCGTGACGGAAAATCCTTCCGCTTCGCTGATTTGCTCCAAAATCGTACGGGCAAAAACCTTCGCGTCGACGGGTTGCAGAGGTTCGTCTTCCTCGTTATCGCCGGTGTTGTCGCCGGTGTTGTCGCCGGTGTTGTCGCCGGTGTTGTCGCCTCCCTGCTCGGTATCGTTACCGTTGCCGTTGTTCGGGTCTTTATTCGTTTCCTCGCAGGCGACCATCGCAAACGCCATTGCCAGCGCTAAAATCAGCGCCAAAAGTGCCGTTAAAAACTTTTTCATACATTCCTCCGTTTTTTGAGTTCCGTATGATAGTATCATATTTTGTCACTATTGTCAATAAAAATCATGACAATATATTACATTGAATCCGCAAAACAGTCATCGACCGGTGCCTTTATTACTTCCGACACTTTTTTATGAAGAAAATTGTTGAAATATTTCGACGGGCGAGAACAAAACGCCGGAATCCGATCGACGCAGGGGCTAAAAAAGGATAAAAAAGGCGAAGAATGAAAATCTTCGCCCTTTGCGTCCATAAATTTATGCAGTTATCCGTCGGCTTCCTCGTCCATGGTTTCGAGCAAAAAACTTACCGGTCGGAATCCGTCGTTGCAGGAAATCATTGCCGACTTTTTATTCTTCATCCACCCGTCGTAAAAGTTTTCGCCGCCGTGCGCAAGCGCCATTACAAAAGCGGAGATGCTTTCCCAAGCGCTTTCGCAAAAATCCTGCGGTCTTTTCCAGCCGTTTGCGATGAAAATTTGACCTTCCTGCATATCGCAGGCGTGCAAAACAGGATTTTCGTACTTTTCGATCAGGTCTGGATAGCGCGCCGTTTTCATTACGGTAATCTTAACTTTTTTCAATGCCGAAAACCTCCGTAAAAGAGCCTTTTTGCCGAATCTGCCAACGATAAACCAAACCCCGGTCTGCAAAGCGAGACGCACTTTTTTGCGCAATCTGCCGCAGGCGCCTTCCGAATCGCCCTTTCTGCCTCAATTCCGCGAACATTTTTCCGCATCGACGGCGAGCGTGAACATCAGCACGAGCAGAGCGTTTTGCGGGTCGACAACGTTCAAAACATATGTATCCGTCCAATTCCAGATTTCCTTGCCGATTTTCGCAACGAGCGCGCCGCGGGCATCGACGATGCTGTAATCCCATTCGAGGAAGCTCCCCTGCACCTGCCAGCCGCTGCAATCGATGGTGTACTGCGGTTTGAACCAAGTCCACTTTTTGCGGATGCAACCCATATAGCGATCGCCCAGATACAGCTCGAATTTCGGGAGCCAGGTGAACACCTTCTCCTTGACCGTGCCGGCATAATTGCCCGCCGCATCGAAAATTCGCAGGCAATGCCCCCACGAAAGCTGCCCCTTGACGGTATAGGCGACCGTTCCGTTTTCGTAATAGATGTCGTAGCTGTCGAACCACGAAAAAAAACGCTGTTTGAACAATAATTTCATTATATTTTTCCCTTTTCCGCGAAGTACGGGCCGAGCCCGCACGCCGTTTCGTGCGTGACGACATACGTCCATCCGAAATTTTTGCCGACGACGAACACCTCCGCTTCGTCGGCGAGGTCGAGGCTCTTCAAATCGGACGGACAACGGAGGAAGGAGTACACAATGTTTTTGCCGCCGCCGTTGAACCCGCTTTCCCGCGCGATGAACGCGCCCGCTTTATCCGCTCTGTCGAACGCGGCGGACGCCGCCTCGCGTTCCAGATGCTTCGCTTCGCCCCAGGTAAAAACGTGCCACAAAAAACAGCCGGGCGCATCGACGCCCTCCGCC
>ERZ1643247.3477-NODE-3477-length-11080-cov-3.742494_pt1 | contig 11080 bp, 6 predicted proteins | sample MGYA00579264_ERZ1643247 | MGnify/ENA primary metagenome ERZ1643247 (study PRJEB29033, sample SAMEA4952262) | chicken gut metagenome | biome: Broiler Chicken; feature: Gastrointestinal Tract; material: Caecum | place: Ireland | collected 2018 | study: Broiler... | reverse complement strand
CCAAATAATCGCTCAGCAACAATTCATTGAAGGTTGAAGGGGCTTCTACATAATAAGTGGACATGTGGGTATTGAAGTAGCTTTGATGGTTGTCAGAAAAGATAAATTGCCCTGAGTGACCAATTTCGTGAATCAAGGTATAGACATCTGACAAACGCCCTGTCCAGCTCATGAGAATGTATGGGTGAACCTTGTATGGGTCTGCAGCATAGCCGCCTGAATCTTTATTGGCATTAGCAGCAAAATCCACCCAGCGCTCTTCTTGGTAGCGGGCAACTTTCTGACTGTATTCCTCACCCAGCGGAGCAACGGATTTCATCACCAAATCATAGGCATCGTCAATGCTGACGTGAGGGTTTAAATCGCTATCCAAATCCAATTTCCAATCAGCAAAGGTCATTTTTGACAAGCCATTCACTTTTGCCACGTGTTTGAGGTATTTTTGTGCAATCGGCGCAAACTCTGTCATAATGAGATCAATTTGGCGGTCAAACATATCGCGGTCCACTTCTTGTTCGGCAAGGAGGTAGTCAAAAACAGAGTCGTACCCCCGCATATCCGCCATGATTTTTTCAGATTTGACCTGTGCCAAATAAGCACTTGCTGCGGCATTTTGGTGTTTTCTAAGCCCAGCTGAGAAAGAGCGGAAGGCATTTTCACGAACATCAGCGTCTTCATGATTTTGATAGAAATTTTCATAAGTGACAAAAGAGTTGCGGTAGGTTTTGCCGTTCACTTCAAAATCGTCCATTTCAAAATCACCTGCACGCATTTTAGTGTAAATGTCTTGCGGTGCGTTGAAAACTTCGGCCAGATTAGTCAAGGTTTTTTCGACTTCTGGTGAGATAAAGTGTTTCTTTTGGATTTTAGCTTGGCGAATGGCTGCGCTAAAATGTGGGTTGGCTTCTAATTCGTCCAAGATAGCTAAATCAGCAGTCGCAAGAGCCGTATCAAAAAAGCTGAGTGCCACATTAGCCTTGGTCATAAAGTCTGCCCCTGCCTGTGCGATTTGGGCAAATGATTCATCGCTGAAATCCGTTGTCTGCGGCATAAAAGCGTAGTTATCGATATGGCTCATCTCGATGTAAATCTGCTCAATCTCATACAAAGCACGTGTAAAATCATCAGCAGTTTCCAAGCGTCCCTCGTAATTGCGCTTAAAGACGTTAATATCTTCTAATGTTTTTTCAATACTTCGTAAAAAATCCTCGCGGTCTTGATAGAGTGCTGTCAAATCCCATAATTCATTTTCAGGAAAATCCGAACGTTTTTTCAATTCCATAGGTCATCTCCAATCATTTTAGTTCTTATCCTCAAAAGTATATCAAAAATCTAGAGCTTATCCTAGTAACACAGGCTATACGGCAAAAAGATTTAAAAAAATCAGAAAATTTATAAAAGCAAGGATAATCATTAGAAAATGGGTTACTTTTCCTTACAAAAAGTGGTATGATATAGGGGTACGTTTGTAACAAAGGATTCCAATCCGAACAAAAAGGAGTGAAGAGAGTGACAGTCAAAAAATTGGAAAATAATAACACTCGGTCGATAATGACAGAAGAAGTCAAAGTGTTAAAACAAATCCTTGACGATACAACCCATCAAATGGTTGGCGATGAGGTGTTTGCCAAAATTCAAAATATCGCCGACTTATCAGCAAGCTCTGAATACGTCAAACTTGAAAAATTAGTAGCTCAATTAACGAATGATGAAGATGTGGATTTTGCGTATGAGATTAACTACCAAAACAACATGGGCAAGGATTACCTTGGCAAACTTTCTCTAACGGTTGACATGGTTTCAGAAAGCGACAACGCCAAAGAAATTCTTGAAAACGTGAACGTGGTTCCTGTATTAACCGCTCACCCAACGCAAGTGCAACGTAAAACCGTTTTGGAGTTGACCAACCACATTCATGATTTGTTGCGTAAGTACCGCGATGTTAAGGCTGGTGTTGTCAACCGTAACAAATGGTACACGGATTTACGCCGTTACATTGAAATCATCATGCAAACGGATATTATTCGTGAGAAAAAATTGACGGTTAAAAATGAAATCACCAACGTGATGGAGTATTACAATACCTCTTTGATTCAAGCCATCACAAAATTAACATCAGAATACAAGCACTTAGCCGCTGAAAAAGGCCTTGATTTGGACAATCCAAAACCAATCACCATGGGAATGTGGATTGGGGGCGACCGTGATGGAAACCCATACGTTACAGCAGAAACTCTGCAACTTTCTGCCACTGTCCAAAGTGAAGTTATTCTTAACTACTACATCGAAAAATTAACAGGTCTTTATCGTACCTTCTCACTTTCTACAACTCTTACAGACATCAGTCCTGAAGTGGAAAAATTGGCTGAATTATCAACAGATAAATCGATTTATCGTGAAAATGAGCCTTACCGTAAAGCCTTCCATTACATTCAGTTGAAATTGATTCAAACCTTGTTGGAATTAAAAGCTGGACCAGGCATTTCACAACGTGTCTTGGAAAGCAGCAACAACATTAGTTTTGGGGTTTACACAAGCACCAACAATGCTAGTGTTGTCAGCAAGTATTTGCAAGAGAAATTCTCTCGCGTGTCTTCTGAACTTCAAAATGAAATTCCAAGCTACAAAACGGCCCAAGAATTTAAAGATGATTTACTCTTAATCAAGCAATCATTGTTAGATAATGGCGATGAGGCTATGCTAACAGGTGATTTCAGCGAGTTGCTCCAAGCAGTTGATGTTTTTGGTTTCTACCTTGCAACCATTGATATGCGTCAAGATTCAAGCGTCAACGAAGCTTGTGTGGCAGAATTGTTACGATCAGCAAACGTTGTGGATAATTACAGTGAGCTTCCAGAAGAGAAAAAAATCAAGATTTTGCTTAAAGAACTGACTGAGGACCCTCGTACCTTATCTTCAGCAAATGCTGAGAAGTCAGAACTCCTGCAAAAAGAATTGGCTATCTTTAAAACCGCTCGTTACCTTAAAGACAAACTAGGCGAAGAAGTCATCAAACAACACATTATCTCACACACTGAAAGCGTGTCTGATATGTTTGAATTAGCGGTTATGTTAAAAGAAGTTGGTTTGATTGATAACCAAAAAGCGCGTGTTCAAATTGTTCCTCTCTTTGAAACCATCGAAGACCTTGAAAATTCACGTGGCATTATGGAAGAATACCTTGATTACGACATCGTGCGCCGTTGGATTGCAGCTAACAAAGGCTACCAAGAAGTCATGCTTGGTTACTCAGATAGTAATAAAGACGGCGGTTACTTGTCATCTGTTTGGACACTTTACAAGGCTCAAAACGAATTGACTCGTATCGGAACAGAACGTGGTATTAAAGTAACCTTCATTCATGGTCGTGGTGGTACAGTCGGCCGTGGAGGTGGTCCATCATATGAAGCCATTACATCCCAACCATTTGGTTCGATTAAAGACCGCATCCGCTTGACAGAGCAAGGGGAAATCATTGAAAACAAATACGGTAATAAAGACGTTGCCTACTACAACCTTGAAATGTTGGTGTCAGCAACCATTGACCGTATTGTAACACGCATGATTACGGATGCTAATGAAATCGATGAGTTCCGTGCAACAATGGACGACATTGTTAGCTATTCAAATACAGTTTACCGTGATTTGGTCTTTGGCAATCCGCATTTCTATGATTATTTCTTTGAAGCAAGCCCAATTAAAGAAGTTTCAAGTTTGAATATCGGTTCACGTCCAGCTGCTCGTAAAACCATCACTGAAATTTCAGGCCTTCGTGCGATTCCGTGGGTATTCTCATGGTCACAAAGTCGAGTGATGTTCCCAGGCTGGTATGGTGTCGGTTCTGCCTTCAAACACTTTATTGACGCTGATGAGGGTAACTTGGCGAAATTGCAACACATGTATGACAAATGGCCATTCTTCCATTCTCTCCTCTCAAATGTAGATATGGTTCTTTCAAAATCAAACATGAACATTGCTTTCCAATACGCTCAATTGGCTGAAGATGAAGACGTGCGTGATGTCTTTAACACCATTCTTGACGAATGGCAACTCACTAAAAATGTTATTTTAGCTATTGAACAACACGAAGATTTATTGGAAACCAATCCATCTCTTCGTGCCAGCCTTGATTACCGTTTGCCATACTTCAACGTCTTAAACTACATTCAAATTGAATTGATTAAACGTTTACGCCACGATGAGTTGGACGAAGATTACGAAAAACTCATTCACACCACTATCAACGGTATTGCAACTGGTTTGCGTAACTCAGGCTGATCATAAAGCAAGATGAAGCAGCACTTCTTGGTTAAGTCCAAGGGGTGCTTTTTTACTTTGGCTCAGACTTTGGCAAGACTTGCTAGACTTTTACTTTTTTTTAGCTTAGAAAGATGGTATAATGGCAGATGGTTATTACATCCAGAGATCATATGTCTTAATAGGAGCGTTTATGAATATTTCGAAGAGGCATTTACTGAATTATTCAATCCTTGTGCCTTATTTAATTTTATCTGTGATTGGTTTGATTGTCATTTATTCGACCACAAGCCCATCCCTTGTCCAATACGGGTTGAACCCTTTTCGGTCAGTTCTTAACCAAGGAATGTATTGGGGCATCAGTTTAGCTGCTATCTTTTTCATTTATAAATTACGTTTAGACTTCTTGAAAAATCCAAAAGTCCTGACAACGACTATGATCGTTGAAGTTGTTCTCTTGTTAATTGCGCGTTTCTTTACGCGAACGGTTAACGGGGCGCACGGTTGGATTGTGATTGGTCCCATTAGTTTTCAACCAGCAGAATACCTGAAAATCATCATTGTCTGGCTGTTGGCTTATACGTTTTCACGGCGCCAGAAAGAAATTGAAATCTATGATTACCAAGCCTTGACCAAGCGGCGTTGGATACCAAGGCGTTGGAGTGATTTAAAAGATTGGCGCGTGTATTCGCTAGGGATGATTATGCTGGTCGCAGCACAGCCTGACCTTGGAAATGCAGCTATCATCGTTTTGACTGGCTTGATCATGTATTCAGTCAGTGGGGTAGCTTACCGTTGGTTTTCTGCTATTTTGATTACCGTCACGACCTTATCAGCTGGATTTTTAGGCTTAATCTTTGCCATTGGTGTGGAAACCATGGAAAAAGTGCCCATCTTTGGTTATGTTGCCAAACGTTTCAGTGCCTTTTTCAATCCTTTTGATGACTTGACCAACGCAGGACACCAGCTAGCTCATTCTTACTATGCCATGAGTAATGGTGGTTGGTTTGGTAGAGGTTTGGGGAATTCCATTGAAAAAGGTGGTTATCTTCCTGAGGCGACAACCGATTTTGTCTTTTCCATTGTCATGGAAGAATTAGGTTTGATTGGAGCAGGACTTATTCTTGCTTTGCTGTTCTTCTTGATTTTACGTATCATGCACGTGGGGATTAAGGCTAAAAATCCTTTCAATGCCATGATTGCACTAGGAATTGGTGGCATGATTTTGATGCAAACCTTTGTCAATATCGGTGGTATCTCAGGCTTGATTCCATCAACAGGGGTTACTTTCCCATTCTTATCCCAAGGGGGAAATAGCTTGTTGGTGCTCTCGGTTGCCATTGGTTTTGTGCTCAATATTGATGCCAATGAAAAACGTGAAGAGATTATCAGAGAAGCAGAAGCAGAACTCCAAGCACAAAACACCAATCACCCCTATGCAGATAATGTCATTGATTTGGATCAATTGTTCCATAATGACTAAATGATTTTTTGACCAAAGCAAGTATTTTGTCTTGCTTTGGTTATTTTTTTGAAAGAAATAACATTGGGAAATCGCTTGATTTTAAGGGATTTACAGGCATTCTTGAAAATTTAGACGCATAAGAAATAGTTAAATGCTTGCAATTCCTTTATAATTTGATAAAATAGTAGGGTAAGGTTAGACTGTATTGCCTACCGTCTATCTATAAAATATATTTTATTGGAGGCTTTTACCCAAATGGCAAAAGAAAAATACGATCGTAGTAAACCACACGTTAACATTGGTACAATCGGACACGTTGACCATGGTAAAACTACTTTGACAGCTGCAATTACAACAGTTCTTGCTCGTCGTCTTCCAAGCGCAGTTAACCAACCAAAAGACTACGCTTCTATCGATGCTGCTCCTGAAGAACGCGAACGCGGTATCACAATCAACACTGCACACGTTGAGTACGAAACTGCTAAACGTCACTACGCTCACATCGACGCTCCAGGACACGCGGACTACGTTAAAAACATGATCACTGGTGCTGCCCAAATGGATGGTGCTATCCTTGTAGTAGCTTCAACTGACGGTCCAATGCCACAAACACGTGAACACATCCTTCTTTCACGTCAAGTAGGTGTTAAATACCTTATCGTCTTCATGAACAAAATCGACCTTGTTGATGACGAAGAATTGCTTGAATTGGTTGAAATGGAAATCCGTGACCTTCTTTCAGAATACGATTTCCCAGGTGACGATCTTCCAGTTATCCAAGGTTCAGCTCTTAAAGCCCTTGAAGGTGACACTCACTACGAAGACATCATCATGGAATTGATGGACACTGTTGATGAATACATTCCAGAACCAGAACGTGATACTGACAAACCATTGCTTCTTCCAGTCGAAGACGTATTCTCAATCACTGGTCGTGGTACTGTAGCATCAGGACGTATCGACCGTGGTACTGTTAAAGTCAACGACGAAGTTGAAATCGTTGGTATCCGTGACGACATCCAAAAAGCTGTTGTTACTGGTGTTGAAATGTTCCGTAAACAACTTGATGAAGGTCTTGCAGGGGACAACGTTGGTGTGCTTCTTCGTGGTATCCAACGTGATGAAATCGAACGTGGTCAAGTTCTTGCTAAACCAGGTTCAATCCACCCACACACTAAATTCAAAGGTGAAGTTTACATCCTTACTAAAGAAGAAGGTGGACGCCACACTCCATTCTTCAACAACTACCGTCCTCAGTTCTACTTCCGTACAACTGACGTTACAGGTTCAATCGAACTTCCAGCAGGTACTGAAATGGTAATGCCTGGTGATAACGTAACTATCGACGTTGAATTGATTCACCCAATCGCCGTTGAACAAGGTACTACATTCTCAATCCGTGAAGGTGGACGTACTGTTGGTTCAGGTATCGTTTCAGAAATCGAAGCTTAATTTGAATTAACTAATTAAGTTCCCAGATAACAATTATTTAGTCAGATAGTAATTGTGGAGAGTCCCGTTAGGGGCTCTTTTTTTGTGACTTTCCTCTCTAAAAATAGTGTCGAACCTTTCAAACCTGCAGAAAATATGATAAAATAAGGAGTAAAAAAAAATAGAAGAGGTATGTGAAATGTCACGTAAACCATTTATCGCTGGTAACTGGAAAATGAACAAAAATCCAGAAGAAGCTAAAGCATTTGTTGAAGCAGTAGCTTCTAAATTGCCTTCATCAGAACTTGTTGAAGCTGGTATCGCAGCTCCTGCACTTGACCTTTCAACAGTTCTTGCTGCAGCTAAAGGTTCAGAACTTAAAGTTGCTGCTGAAAACTGCTACTTTGAAAATGCTGGTGCTTTCACTGGTGAAAACAGCCCTAAAGTATTGTCTGAAATGGGAACTGACTACGTTGTAATCGGTCACTCAGAACGTCGTGAATACTTCCACGAAACAGATGAAGACATCAACAAAAAAGCAAAAGCTATCTTTGCTAACGGTATGCTTCCAATCATCTGCTGTGGTGAAACTCTTGAAACTTACGAAGCAGGTAAAGCTGCAGAATTCGTAGGTGGACAAGTTTCAGCTGCTCTTGCTGGCTTGACTGACGAACAAGTTTCTTCACTTGTTATCGCATACGAACCAATCTGGGCTATCGGTACTGGTAAATCAGCTAGCCAAGACGACGCACAAAAAATGTGTAAAGTTGTTCGTGACACAGTTGCAGCAGACTTCGGTCAAGCAGTAGCTGACAAAGTTCGCGTTCAATACGGTGGTTCAGTTAAACCTGAAAACGTTGCAGCATACATGGCTTGCCCAGACGTTGACGGTGCCCTTGTTGGTGGTGCTTCACTTGAACCAGAAAGCTTCCTTGCTCTTCTTGACTTCGTTAAATAATCAAGAAACGTTGAAGCATAATAAATGGCCTGTTTTTAGCAGGTCATTTTTTGTATCAAAAAAACCTTGGAAACCAATTTCCAAGGTTTTCTTTTATTGGCGTCCCAATAATCTTTTTACTTGTTGGATGGCCTTGTATCTAAGCGGTCGAGGGTAATAGCGGAAAGTTCCCATCTTACGTGTGATATAGCCATTGTAGTTTTGTTTGAAGCGTAAAACACCATCTGAACCATCAAAATTTCCAGTGATACCAAGCAAATTATAATTGGTAATGCCGCGTTTGATGGCTTGCAACATAACGTATTCCTGAAGCAAGGCAGGTGCGTAGAATTTATTAAATTCTGGATAAGAGCCTGAGAATAGGTAGACAGCTTCTTGTTTGGTGTAAACAAAGAGGCTACCTGCCAAGGTTACGTGTTGTGTTCCGTATTTGGCAATAAATGCTTTGGCTTCTGCAATACGAACGTCAAAGGTGTCGGATTGGCTGGCTAATTCGCGCAGCTGATTTTGTTTCTTCTCAGAATGAGGATTTTTCTCCAAATCAGCTTTGAGTTTAGCTATTCTTTGCTTAAGTTTGCCTTGGTCATTTTCTAGATGATTTAGATAATCTTGAAAATTAAGGCTTGCTACCATAAATTCACAAGAATCCCCAAAACTGTCGTAAAAATCTTGATAATATTCAAGGGATTTGTCCATGTAATCTCGACGGTCTGAGGTAGCAGAAGTGATTTCTTTAAAAAGAGGCAATTCCTCTCGGTCAAGCTTTCTTAGCGTAATGCCAAAGGTCTTGGCTTTCTTAACCAATGGACGTCCTTTTTTGCTGAAGGATTTGAGCAGGGATTTGTCATCTAAGTCTGTCAAATCCTTGAGGTAATGCCAATCAGGTTCGCCACCAGGGTAGCCAGTCAAAAGCCCGTCATGCTGGTAACCAAGCGAGAGAAAATCCTCTAACAAGGCGGTTTGCTCTTGGTCAGTTGGCTTGCCATCGGTGTCGAATTGTTGGTAAGTGTCGTAGGGTTTCACCAATAATTCAAGGGCACCGTTTTCTTTGGCGTAGGTCTGCAATTCCTGATAAAAGGCTTTTAAATAGCGTTTATCGCGTGAAACGGGACCGGAATTGATTTCCATGTGCAAGCCCCCTGTCATTGGCAAGCTAAAAAGGATAGCAGCTACTTGCAATTGCCCTTGGTCTTTAAAGCCAAGATAGGCAACCTGATAACCACGTTTGCTGAGCAGCTCCGCCATTTCGCTAGATTGCATGAATGATTTGTAGGGAACGCTGTTACAAAAAGTCCTAAAAACGTCTTTTTCAATAATCTCAAGAGGCATTAATGGCCATTTCTCCTTTGTTTGCGAATGTTGTAAGCAAGGTTAGATAGCCCATAAAGAGCACGATTGACAGGAATGTTGAATTCGCCAATGAACTCTTCGATGGTTGGGTTGAAGTTTGTTTTAAATTTGGTTAAACCGTCGTCAAGTGTCCCTTCAACACCACCCATATTTGCCCAAATGATGCCATCAGCGTAGGCATCTTCAAAAGCTTTTGGATAGAGTGAATATTGTGGGTAGAATTTTTTGAATTCATCATTCATACCAGCGTAAAGCATTTCCATGACGTTGCCAAATGATACAGACAAGATACCTGCAATAATGAGTTCATCTGGGTATTTTTGAACGAATTCTTCAAATTCTGCAATGTATTTTGTGACAGAATTCTTTTGTTGGGTTAATTTGGTCAAACGTTTTTTCTGGTTTTCTTTTGTTTCTGCTAAATCTTTTTCAATTTGAGCAAGTTGTTCTTTGTATTCCGCTAGGCGTTTTGATAAATTAACTTTGGCAAGGTGAAGGTAAGCATCATCACCGTAAGTTTCCATCATTTTGCGGAAATAATCTTCGTTACGAAGAGCAACCCCTTTACGATTTTCTGTAAGAGCAACGACGTCTGCAAAGGCTTTGACATCATCGATGCTTCCACGGCTAGTTATTACACCACGGTGAATCGCATCTTTCATCAAGCGTTTGGTGTGCTTAGGAAATGTTGCAGTCATGTCTTCTTGGGTATAGACATTGGCTTGGTAACGCGGTTGAATGCTTTCAGCAATCGTTGTTGTGCGTCCAGTCCATTCACAACCTGCAGCCTTCAAGTTTTCGATAGCCGTAAGGGTTTCTGCATTTTCTTCCACGTTTTCACCGATTTTGTATTGTTTGAGCAACAAAGCTGGGTCAATTTTGATGAAGAGGGCACGTTTGGTTTTTCCGAATTTTTTGAGTGAGTTGATGACAAAGGCAACTAATTCTTTGTCACTGTAATCCATAATGGGTCCGCGAGGAATGTAAAGCATGGTGAAGCCAAGTGGCAAGGATTTGATGAGAACAGATGCTGATGCCACTAATTGGCCATCTTTGTAGAAACCAAGACGTTCATTGTCCCAGTTGTCCTTGATTTTTGCCCAATTAGATGATTGCAACAGATTGGTTTGGTCACTTGCTTTGGCAAATTGGTCGTGTTCTTCAGCAGAAATGCCGATTTTATAGCTATACATTATTTTAAAACCCACTTTCTAAGGGCGTAAGCAACGCCGCTTTCTTCATTTGATTTGGTGATATATTTGGCAATTTGTTTGAGTTCTGGTGTGCCATTTTCCATGACAACAGGATTGCCGACTGCCTCCAACATGGCTCGGTCATTTTCAGCATCACCGATGGCCATTGTTTGGTCAAGGCTAAGTCCCATTTTTTCAGCAAGGTGTGTGATGGCATTACCTTTACTGGCTGTTTTGTTTAAGATTTCCAAATAAAATGGTGTTGATTTCACGATTGTGTATTTGTCGTAAAATTCTTGTGGGATTTTAGCAATAGCTGCATCAAGAATTTCAGGCTCATCGATAAACATCATTTTAATGATTTCCTTGTCGCCCATTTCTTCTGGTGTGCGGTAGTAAATAGGCATATTGACCAAGGTTGATTCG
>ERZ1643247.3476-NODE-3476-length-11084-cov-3.558256_pt1 | contig 11084 bp, 8 predicted proteins | sample MGYA00579264_ERZ1643247 | MGnify/ENA primary metagenome ERZ1643247 (study PRJEB29033, sample SAMEA4952262) | chicken gut metagenome | biome: Broiler Chicken; feature: Gastrointestinal Tract; material: Caecum | place: Ireland | collected 2018 | study: Broiler... | reverse complement strand
CTATTTCTTCCAAGATGGAAGAAGTACTGACTCTGTTGCAGAGTATCAAAGGTTATAGTTTGGCTGCGCGTGTGCGTGACAATTTTATCTCCGAAAAGCAATTGGCATCACCGGAGATCATGTTTTCCGTTCGCTTCCTGCGTCCGAACCTGACTCATTCTATGGATTTGTATTATGGCGCCTGGGCGGTTCTGGACCCCACCCGCAATATGGTGGACGCATTTGAATGTACGGATGGAAAGCCATGGGGAGAATCTCCTTTGACGGTACGTCCTGACGAAAGTATTTTATATGGTAATGACGATGCCCTGAAGAAAGCGGAACGTGCTAAAATGTTTATGAACAGAGACCGTCGTCTGTACGAGTCTGTCAACCATTCTATGATGGCCAATTTTGTCGATGACGGGTTTAAAGACGAAGAGGTTCAGGTGAACGAATCAAATAATAAAGGACCTACCGGTTTCAGCGCTCTCAAATATGTCCAACCTACGGATGTGACACCCGGATACAGTACTGTTTCGGATGCAGATATCGTTGTACTGCGTTACGCTCATGTATTGTTGATGATAGCCGAAGCCGAAAACGAAGCACACGGAGCTACCACAACAGCCTTGAATGCTATTAATGAAGTAAGGACACGTTCGGGACAACCGGCCATCGAAGCCGGTATCTCACAAGACGATCTTCGTGAACGTATCCGGAACGAATGGCGTATTGAAACTTGTTTTGAAGGGCTGCGTTACTTCCAGTTGAAACGATGGAAGTTGATGGATAAACGGGTGAACGGGGTAGAAGATCCTGCTTATCCGGGATACATCAAGGTGTATAAACCTGCATTTGAATTTTTCCCGATTCCACAGTCCGAAATAGATAAAGCGGGCGGTGTATTGAAACAGGACCCGGCGTATGAATGACAATCTGTACACCGAAGATATGACTTGTAACTAAACTCACCGTTGATAATAAAGATAATAAGCCGACGGAACGTATCATTCTTCATAAAGAAGAAATACGTTGCCGTCGGCTTTTTATAACCGATTAGGTTTCACTTCATAGTCCGGTAGAGTTGCCTCAGGACATCACTTGCGATATTCTGAATCAGTCGTACCAATGTGTAGTTTCTATTGGGACGAGATTACAGCCAGATAGCTCCTCCTTCGGCATCTCCGGCCTTATAGGTATAGGTTATGAATTCTTCCAGAGCTTCTTTCCAAGTCAGGTTGAAAGTTTCCATGATGGAGTGTACGGTACGGTTGCTGCCCTCGTCGAGACTGTCTTCGCCCACTTTCTCTAAGTTTGCTTCTTCATCTATATCGATAAATTCTTCCCGACTCCAGAATACAACGACCGGCAGATTCAGGTTAATATCCCATGTTCCCCGTTGTATCAATACCCCGGAAGGTTTGTAGAAAGGATCGAAAGTACCGGTCTGCGGATTTTTTTTGGATTCGTAACCGTGATACAGCCGGACTTTTAGATCGAACTCTTTGCGGTCTTTCAAGAAACGGATAATTCCTTTTAACCCTACCGGATTGTCCCGTCCCGTGATTTCGGCCTCTCCGCTGTGATAGGTCTTATCCCAGGGGGTAGTGTCTACATAGAGATAGTCTATCAGCTTCTGTGGATCGTTGTCGTCAGCTTCTATCTGTCCGTCGAAGGTTGGCTTTATATTTTCCGGCGTGAAGAAGTGCTGGTGTATGTTCTCTTGCCCGTTTTCCACAAACTGGTTATTCATCAGTTCGCCTTTGGCATTGTAGTAATAGATAAACATCAGATAGACGGGAGCAGGCGTAAAGCGTCCTTGATTTTTATATTCCCCGTTTTTCTGTACATAGAACTTCTTCTGGCTACCTTCTGCCAGTGTCCAGCCTTGTCCGGCCTTCAGTTCATAGGTAATGTCCTGTATTCTTTTTATATGTTGGGCAGGAGATTCGGGATTCTGATGCGGACCACCGTTGGTCTGTATCTCGTTCCAGTCGGCATGCAGGTGGCATTCTACCAGTCGGACCGTTACTTTGGCCGGGTCTTCATGCAACTTGTTTTTTGTTTCGTCTTCGGGAATCACCGGATCTTTGGTGCAACTATTAAACAATAAGACAAGAAAGGCCCCCGTCAGGAGCATTAAGATGGTTTTAGATGTAATTGTTTTCATTTTTCTTTCAATTGGTTTGTTGATATTATACAATGAATAAAAATCATAGTCAGAAGTTCCAGTTCAGTGTGCAACGTATGTCACGTCCCATATCATGCGCATAGTAGCGTGAGCGGTTGGTATATTCCTTATATTCCCTGTTGAGGAGGTTGTCTGCTGTCACAGTCAGTGTTAGTTTGTTTCCGTATTTTACGGGACACTCCATACTGGCTTCCGCTCCGAAAAGATGATAGGCGGGAGGGGTATATGGAATAAGGTCGGTTGCCGGATTAAAACGGTTTTGTTTCGCTACAAATTTGTGGCGGGCAGTCAGGCGAAACAGGATGTGTGACTTTGTTTGGTGCGTCCATGCCAGTTCATGACTGAGGTGGAAAGAAGGAATATAAGGGAGGTAATTCCCGGTTCCTTGTTCGTTTGCCCGGATAAAGGAGGCGATCAGATGATACTCCCAGGAGGCGGCAGGCATAAAGCGGAAGTCAAAATCCGCTCCTCTGAAAAAGGCGGGTGTCTGCCGGTACCGGAATACCGGATAAGTGCCTGAAATGACAGTGATGTTCTCTTTTAGCGGTTCATCATAAATATACCCCTTTATCCATTGCAGATAGCTGTCCAGACGGATATGGAACACTTTGTCCCGGTAGCTGACCGAGGTTATCCACTTGTGGCTTCGTTCGGCATTCATGGAGGCGTCTCCCCGGACAAACATGCCTGATCCTAATTCATTTCCGTTGCTGTACAGCTCGTGCACATGCGGGGCTCTCCATGTCAGTGCGAAGTTGGATGTAAGCTCCCAGTATTTTGAAAGTCGGTAGTGCCCGCCCAGGCCATACGTGAAATTACAGAATTTTCTGTTTCCCCCATAATAGTTTCCGGTCCAGTCATATCCGCCGGCACGTGTCTCTTGCCTATCCAGGCGAATTCCAGCTTCTACGGCGGTTCTTTCATACCGGTATTTCTGTATGCCGTACGCGCCTGCCTGCATTTCTGTGTAGTTGGGAATGACGGGGACGATTCCCGTCCCTGCTTTGCTGTGATTGTCGGTGAATATCATTTGTCCCCCGATTTCGGTCTGCCATGGCCCATAATCCAGTTTCCAACGGAAAGTATTTTGGATAGAACTCAGCAGCAATGCGACGGCCGGTATATCCGAATGATTCATCCGGCGGATGCGATTCTCCCGGCGGTCGTCTTTCTGCCAGGAAGTTTGCCAGTAAAAGACACCTGCCGCACCTGCATTGTATCTGACTTTTCCGATGGCAGTTCTATGGACAACTTTTTGGTAGGGGTAAGAGATATGCCGTGTAAAAGGGTCTGTATATACCGGACGTCCCAAGCGGATACGTTCGGCAAGCAGGTCCTCACTTCCCATCTGTGCACCGAACATCACTCCCGTCTGTTCGTCGAAGTGGCTGTATATTCCTTCGATCCGTAATCGCCCGCTGTCATATCCCGCAGATGCAGAGAAGTGTAATCCTCTGGTTCCGGTATTGTTGAGCAAATAATGTGCCGTAGAGCGGTCTCCCGAATTTGAATAGGTCCCTTGCATACGCCAGGCGATGTTTCTGAGGAAAGGTAGTGTACCTTCCAGGCTTCCGGTTGCCGCATAGCGATGCCCGTTACTTCCGTAGAATGTGGCGATTCTGCCTTTGGGGTGTTCCTGCCCGAAAGCCAAAGGGGGCTGTTCCATCACGATAATACCTCCCAAGGCATCCGAACCGTACCTTACTCCGTCCGCGCCTTTTATGACCAGAATATTACCGCTTTCGTTTATATCTACTTCGGGGGCATGGTCTGTCGCCCATTGTTGCCCCGTCTGGCGCGCACCGTTATTGATGATCAGGATGCGGTTGCCATGCATTCCATGAATGACGGGTTTGGATACTGTTGTTCCTGTGCTGAGAGAACTGACACCACTGATCCGTTCCAGCAATGTGGCAAGCGAACTGCCTGCCGCACGATGGATTTCGGAGGAAGAGATCCGGTTACTTACGGCTCCTGCCGTTATTCCCGGACGCCCTGCGGTGATGACGACTTCTTCCAGATGTTGTACCGGAAATGTGACAGGAACAGTATCTCTCTGTGTTCCCGCATGTTGGTGCAGCGTTTGTGCGTATAGTCCCGTGCCGGATGTGGCATACAGGCATGCAACATACAGGTACACATGTTTGAAATATGTTTCGAATATCATATTTTACATGTATAGTAAGTCTATGTCCGGGAAATATTCCTTTGGATTTTTTCCCGGGTAGTTTCAAAAAATAATGGGGTTTAGAGAGAAATGTTATACTGTCACAAAGGGAGGGGCACGGAGGGAATGAAAGATAAGGGAAGTCGTGAAGCTCCTTTCTTCCTGCTGAAGATATCCCACCGGAACGCTTACCGGCAAGCAAATATATTCAAAGTTTTCGGCTTCAGTGAAGGGGGAGAGAGTAAAAAGGCAAATTGCACAACCTTCCTCCGGATTGCATCTGTGCTGTACACCGGAAGACATGCACTCAGACCGGTCATGTGTATGGAGTGTTTTTATCCAAAAGAATGGCATGAGAGTCAACAGCAACAGATATGCTGCCAAAACTCGGTTCTTCTGTATATGTTTTACCCTTTTCATTTGTCCGGCAAATATCGGTTTTTATGCGGTAGTGTACAATACCTATATGTAGGTATATCCCTTTTAGATATTGTCCGGAGGATAAGAACCTGGTCGGTTACTCTATGCCGTATATACAAGTTACCGGAAATAGGGTAAGTACCCTAATTCCGACAATGGGAGACAAAGTGGGTTCATTATGCCATGATTGAAGCGTAAACCAGAATTCCTATTGTTGTAAGTAGCCCTACGTAGATCGTGATTTCCGTATGTTTCACTTTTCCAAAAGAAGCGCCTCTTGCTGTTTTCTTAAGTAAATAACACATGAATGCCGCTCCGCAGCATCCTATGAGGTCGCCCGGATAATGCACTCCCAGGTAAATGCGCGTATAGCAATTCAGCGTGGCCCATAAAAGAATGAAAAGGCTCAGCCATCGTTTGCGGAACAGGAAGACCAGAAAGAATGCCAGTCCGAAAGAATTGGAGGCATGGCAGGATGGAAAGCCGTAACGTCCGCCCCGGTAGTTGTTTACAATGTGGACGAGGTCGGAGATGGGATTTGCCGGATTGGACGGTCGCAGGCGTTCTACGGCAGGGCGTATCAGACTGGCACAAACTTGATCGGCAAAGAGGATGGTGAGTGCGATGGCAGTTAGGCAGCATAGTGTTATTTTCCAATTGAAGTTCTTTAGCAGAACATACAGGATACTGGCATACATCGGTACCCAAATCCATTTTCCGGTGAAAGTACTCATGAAATAATCACCAAAGGCATTGTGAAATCCGTTGAGGTATAGCAGTAGATTCTGGTCTGTGTTGACCAGTAACTGGATCATGTCGTTAGTCATATCATTTTGGGGTTAAGAGGGTGGTTATCGTTTAGCCAAGTCGTCATACAACTTTTGCAGGTATGCTTTGGCTTTGGGTAAATTCTCTCCTTTATGTGTTCCTTCATCTGAGACGATGGAGTTCGATTCGCAGTTGAATACGACCTCATTCTCCGGTGTCATCATTCCGAAAGCATTTGGAAAGGTGAAGAATCCGAAGTGAGGTGAGTTCGGATTAAGCATGTTTTTACTAAAGATAAACTCTTCGTGCGGTAATCCGAGTTGTCCCAACAGTGTGGCGGCAATGTCAATCTGCGAGCCGTAAGTACCTATCTGTCTGGGCTCTTTTACGGCACCTCCTATGAAAATCAGCGGAATCCGATAGCGGTCTACGGTCAGGTTGTCTATGTCCTGCGGATAGGCTCCCAGATGATCGGGAACCAATACGATTACCGTATTTTTCCATAAGGGAGTCTCTTTGAACTGACGTACAAAGTCGCCGGCACAACTGTCTGCATAGGCAAAAGCGTTTAGTCTGGGATTTTCCAATCGTCGGAACGGGACTTCGAACGGTTCATGACTGCTTGAAGTCTGCAATATCTTCATAAAGGGTTTTTGGGGTGTATGCTGTTTCAAGTCGTCCAGCAGACGGTTGAACACCACATGGTCATGCGCTCCCCATTTGCTGAGACGTTCGGAAAGCGGGAAATCTTTATCCGAAACGATGTTGTCTATTCCTGCCTGGATCAGGTAAGAGCGCATGTTGGTAAAATCGGCGTCACCTCCGTAATAGTATTGCAGGTCGTATCCTGCTTTCTTCAGGCTGCCGGGGATCGAAGGCAAGTGTTGCGTTTTCTTTGGATACTTCATAATACTGGTAGTCGGTTGTGCCGGATAACCACTGATGATGGCTGCCAGTCCACGGTCGGTGCGGAAGCTGTTGGCAAAGAAATGAGTGAACAATACCCCTTCACGTCCGAACTGATCCATGTTGATTGCCACATTGGACTCTCCTCCGAGGGTTTCCATCAGTTTGGACGAAAAGCTTTCAAGTATGATTAATATCACGTTCGGGCGTTCGGTCGTGAAGAGTTGTGGGATGCTGTCAGTGGGGGCAACCGGCTGGTCTTTGAGTTCGGCAAAGAGTTTGTCTGCCTCTTCGGCTGGCATGAATCGATATTGCTTGTCGAAATTGTCCTGGCGTGACAATGACTCCATCAGGCTGAAACAAGGATTGATAGCCGCATGGTTCAACCGCTGATTACTGCTGAAGTAGGCTTTGCTCAGGTTCATGGTCGACACCGTGAAACCTCCCCGTATCGGGATGAACAGGAGGGCGGTGGCAAGTAGCAATACTCCGGATACACTCAACCGGTGAAAAGGTATTTTTACCGGTTGTTTTTGATAAATCAGTACCCGGTAGAATATCAGGTAAAGTAAAGCCGCATAGACAGCCATTGCGGCCAGTCCTGCCATCACGACCCAAATGCTGACACTGGCCAAAGCATCTTTGGGCGAGGAGAAGAGGTAGAACAGCGGAGTGGCATCCAAGCGGAATCCCCAGTATTCATACAGTCCCAGGTCACCGATAAAGATGCAGGAAAGCAGAATGGCGATTATCATGAAATATCCCCGGCGTATCTGGCGGATAACCGCCGGCTGTATCCAGACCGATGCGATCAGCAATAGTCCGGGAATGGCAGTCAGATATCCGGCAAGTGAAAAATCTAACGGAAGTCCGTGTCCCATTACAGAGAAATAATCAGTCCATGACACCTTATTATATAAGGTATGGTAGTAACCCATGAAAATTGGTTTCTGGAGGACGAATATGAGGACAAAAAGAAAATAAGTCGTAACGAATTGGATAAGTCTTCTCTTCATAAACTCTATACTTAAAAAGATTGAACGGTCGCAAAGGTACGATTCTTTTCTTTATCTTTGCGCATTAACTGTGGTAAAACAGAGAGATATATGGCAAAAATCGCAAAGAAACTTACCGAACTGATAGGCCATACTCCATTGATGGAGTTGTCCGGTTATAGTCGTAAATACGGCCTTCAAGAGAATATAGTTGCTAAACTGGAGTCGTTTAACCCTGCCGGAAGCGTAAAGGACCGCGTGGCACTTTCGATGATTGAGGATGCCGAAGAGAGAGGAGTGCTGCAACCCGGTGCCACTATCATCGAGCCTACCAGTGGCAATACCGGTGTGGGACTGGCGATGGTGGCCACTATCAAAGGGTATCGCCTTATACTGACCATGCCCGAAACCATGAGCCTGGAACGCCGTAATCTGTTGAAGGCATTGGGAGCCCAGATTGTTTTGACTAACGGACAGAAGGGAATGGCCGGTTCCATTGCCAAGGCAGAGGAACTGAAAAAGTCGATTCCTGGTTCGGTCATTCTGCAACAGTTTGAGAATCCTGCGAATACCGAAGTCCATGCTCGGTCTACCGGTGAAGAAATCTGGCAGGATACGGACGGAGAAGTGGCTGTATTCGTGGCGGGAGTAGGAACCGGAGGTACTGTTTGCGGGGTGGCCCGTGCATTAAAAAAACATAATCCGAATGTATATATAGTAGCTGTAGAGCCCGCATCCTCTCCGGTACTCGAAGGCGGGAAAGCAGCTTCACACCGTATACAGGGGATCGGAGCGAATTTCGTGCCCGGCATTTACGATGCTTCGGTTGTGGACGAAGTCATGCCTGTGCCCGATGATGAAGCGATTCGTGGCGGACGAGAATTGGCCTCGACAGAAGGATTGTTGGTGGGAATTTCTTCCGGAGCAGTTGTTTATGCAGCCCGTCAACTGGCCGGACGTCCGGAATTTAAAGGAAAAATGATTGTGACTCTGTTGCCGGATACCGGCGAACGCTATCTAACCACCGAGTTATTCGCATTTGACGCTTATCCGTTGGACTGAAAAGAATATCTGCGATTGTCTGATATTTTATAATATTCGCTTTTAATATACTATTTATGAATCGAAAAACTATCATGATTCCCTTTCGAGAAAGAGAAGGGGTGAGGAGGAAGTTCCTCTTTCTTCTTTTTTCCTGCCTCTTGTCTGTTTCCCTTTCTGCCCAGACCTATCAGGAACTTTCTGAAAAGGCTGTGGAGTGTGTCGGAAAAGACAGTCTGGTACAAGCTGAAGACCTCCTGAAACAAGCCTTGAAACTGGAGCCGAAGAACGCCCATAATGCTCTGCTGTTCTCCAATCTCGGCTTGGTACAACGCAAGTTGGGACGTTATAATGATGCTGTCGAGTCGTATACTTATGCACTCAACATTGCTCCGCTTGCCGTACCTATTTTGTTGAATCGTGCTGCCATTTATCTGGAACAGGGTATGCAGGACAAGGCTTATGTGGACTATTGCCAGGTGATGGATGTAGATAAGAAGAATACGGAGGCGCTGTTGATGAGGGCGTATATTTATATGTTGCGACGGGATTCAGCGTTTGCTCGAAATCGATCCGAAGAACTATAACGGACGTCTCGGATTGGCGACTCTGGAACAGAAAGAAAATAAGTTCCGTGAAGCTCTGGATATCCTGAACCAATTACTGGTGGAGTTTCCCGAAGATGCGGTTTTGTATGTAGCTCGTGCCGATGTGGAGCGGGATATGAAACATGATGATCTTGCATTGGTCGATCTGGACGAGGCCATTCGCTTGGCGCCCGACTCGATCGATGCCTATCTGTTGCGGGGTGACATTTATCTCGATCAGAAAAAGAAATCGCTGGCAAAAGCGGACTTCGAAAAAGCTATTTCGCTGGGAGTGCCTCCTGCCGATGTTCACGAACAGATGCAACAATGCAAATAATCCGGAAAAATAAGAGTCCTAAAACTTGACTTTTGTTATTGATTGTCGTATCTTTGTCTGCGTAATCATAAACTATATTCAGATTAAAATACAGTAAAAGGGGGAAGCTGACAGCTTCTCCCTTTTTTCGTACTTATTCTTTTCATCGGCCCGGAAAGCCGGTGTACGTGGGGAAAAGTCAGGTTTGGGGCGGATGAAAGTCTGGCTTTCCAACCCAAACAGAAGGTTGCTTCGACCCGGACAGACGCCATCTTCCGATAAAGATGAAGCTTTGTTCTGCTATATTACAATATATGTTACGGGAATATCTCCTATTGTAATTGGCAGCTCCTCTATTCGGTTAATAAAACATAAAAATGCTATTGACAAAATTCAGCTGGGGTTTCCGTTTTTGCTATACGAACTGACGGATCAGGGCAACAAAATCTTTTCCGTACTTTTTCTTTTTATATTCACCAATCCCGTTGATGTTACCGAAGGCTTCGACTGTCGTGGGACGTGACAGACAGAGCAGATGCAATACTTTATCCGACAATACGATGTAAGCCGGGAGTGCCTCCTGATCGGCCAACTGTTTGCGTAATGCGCGCAATGCTTCGAACAGGTCTTCTTCTTTGCTTCTGCTTTCTTCTGCCCATGCTTGTGTGGGGGTGGCTGCACTCTTTTTTCTTCTTTTGGCAGTTGCAGGCTCTTCTCTGCGGATGACAACCAGCATTGCCTTTTTACGGCCGAAAAGAACGTCACTGCCGCTCCCTGTTATTTTCAGGTGATTGTTTTCGTTGTAGGCTATCTCGAAGTAACCCATTTGCAGCATTTGCAACAGATAATCCTGCCAGTCACGTGCGGGGATGTCTCTTCCGGCTCCGAACGTTTTCAATTCTGTATATGCTTTTTCTGTGATTTCAGTCGTTGGGTTTCCCCTCAGAATGTCTATCAGGAGAGTGATGCTTACCTGCTGGTTGGTGCGGGCAATGGCACTTAAGGCTTTCTGGACGATGATGGTGCCGTCGAACCGCTCGGGTGGATTTCGGCATACATCACAGTTGCCACAATCTTCCGTAGTCGTTTCGCCGAAATAACTTAAGAGGATACGCCGCCGGCAGATGTCGGATTCGGCATATTGTTGCATCCGGTTTAATTTTTCCAGATTGATATTCTGTTGGTTACTCTCCGTTGCAAACTTTGTCAGCAGAATCAAGTCACCCAATGAGTAGAACAGGATAGTGTCGCTTGCCATGCCGTCGCGTCCGGCACGGCCGATTTCCTGATAAAAGCTTTCGATGCTTTTAGGTAGGTTATAATGTATCACCCAGCGCACATTTGATTTGTCGATACCCATTCCGAAAGCGATAGTGGCACATACCACCTCTATCCGGTCGTTGATGAAGTCGTCCTGTGTCTCGTTGCGTTGCCGGGCGGACAATCCGGCATGATACACACCGCAACGGATGCCGTGCTTTTGCAGCATCTGTGCCACTGTTTCGGTCTTACTACGGCTCATGCAGTAGACGATTCCGCTTTCCCCCCTGTGACGGGTAATGAAATCTACGATCGCTTTACTTTTCTCCTTGGGTTGATAGCCTCTTTTTACAGACAGGCTCAGGTTGGGGCGGTCGAACGATGAAATAAATATTTGCGGTTGTCTCAATTGCAACTGGCGGACGATATCCTCCCTGGTAATTTTATCTGC
>ERZ1643247.3474-NODE-3474-length-11087-cov-7.588289_pt1 | contig 11087 bp, 11 predicted proteins | sample MGYA00579264_ERZ1643247 | MGnify/ENA primary metagenome ERZ1643247 (study PRJEB29033, sample SAMEA4952262) | chicken gut metagenome | biome: Broiler Chicken; feature: Gastrointestinal Tract; material: Caecum | place: Ireland | collected 2018 | study: Broiler... | reverse complement strand
CCGAAGCGGAGGCAGCCGCAAAGAAGGCGGAAGAAGAAAAGAAGAAAGCCGAAGCAGAGGCAGCTGCAAAGAAGGCGGAAGAAGAGAAGAAGAAAGCCGAAGCGGAGGCAGCTGCAAAGAAGGCGGAAGAAGAAAAGAAGAAAGCCGAAGCGGAGGCAGCTGCAAAGAAGGCGGAAGAAAAGAAGAAAGCGGAGGCAGCTGCAAAGAAGGCGGAAGAAGAAAAGAAGAAAGCGGAAGCAGAGGCAACTGCAAAGAAGGCGGAAGAAGAGAAGAAGAAAGCCGAAGTGGAGGCAGCCGCAAAGAAGGCGGAAGAAGAAAAGAAGAAAGCCGAAGCAGAGAAAGAACAGAATGACCGGGTATTTGCGGAGCGTCTGGGACGCCATCATGACGAGCTGCGCTGGCTATACATGGAGCTGTATGATAATGACGATATGTTTGCCGAGCTGTGCGGCCAGATGAAGCGCTATTATGACGCACGGAATGAAAAGCTGAAGAAACTGGATGCTGAGCGTGAAGCGGCGGGAGAGTGGTACCGCAGACGGGATATGCTCGGTATGATGATGTATATTGATAATTTTGCAGGAAATATCAAAGGTGTGCAGGAGAAACTCCCCTATCTTGAAAAATGCAATGTAAATTATATTCACCTGATGCCTTTCCTGGATTCTCCGAAGGGACGCTCGGACGGAGGATACGCGGTGGCAGATTTCCGCAAAGTAAAGCCGGAGCTTGGCACAATGGATGATCTGGCTGAACTGGCGGAGAAATGTCATGACAGAGGCATCAGTCTCTGCATGGATTTTGTTATGAATCATACCTCGGAAGACCATGAGTGGGCTGTAAAGGCACGGCAGGGAGACGGCGAATACATGAGCCGGTACTTCTTCTATGCGGATCCGTCCATTCCGCAGGAATACGAAAAGACAGTTCCGCAGGTATTCCCCACAACGGCGCCGGGAAATTTCACCTATCTGCCGGAGCTGGGGCATTATGTAATGACAACATTTTACCCGTATCAGTGGGATCTGAACTACAGAAATCCCCGGGTGTTTAATGAGATGATGTATAATTTCCTTTACCTGGCGAATCAGGGAATGGATATTATCAGAATTGATGCGGTTCCATATATCTGGAAAGAACTGGGCACAAACTGCCGTAATCTGAAGCAGGTACATACAATTGTCCGTATGATGCGCATGATCGGCGAGATTGTGTGTCCGGGTATTGTGCTCCTGGGCGAAGTAGTTATGGAGCCGGATAAAGTGGCGCCGTACTTCGGAACAGTGGAGAAGCCGGAGTGTCATATGCTCTACAATGTGACTACAATGGCCACAACGTGGAATACAGTTGCCACAAGAGATGTCCGTCTTCTGAGAAAACAGATGGATATTGTGTGCTCTCTTCCGCGGGAGTATACGTTCCTCAATTATCTGAGATGCCACGATGATATCGGCTGGGGGCTTGACTATGATACACTTGCCGGATGGGGAATGAAAGAGGTTCCGCATAAGAAGTATCTGAATGATTACTTCCAGGGCAAAACAGAAGGCAGCGTCAGCCGCGGTGAACTTTATAATGAGGATCCTGTGACAGGCGATGCCAGATTCTGCGGCACCACCGCTTCCATGTGTGGAATAGAAAGCGCCGGATTCGAGCAGAATGAGGAGAAGATGGCCAATGCAATCAGGAAAGATGTAATGCTGCATGCCTATATGTTCACGCAGTCCGGAATTCCTATGCTTTACAGCGGAGATGAAGTGGGACAGGTGAATGACTATACTTACAAGGATGATCCGGAGAAGGCTCCGGATTCCCGCTATATCCACAGAGGAAAATTCAACTGGGATCTGGTAGAGAATATTGAAGATAAGAACACCGTTCAGGGCCGTCTGTTCCATGCGCTGAGCAGTCTGGAGGAGATCCGCAGAAACGAGCCTGTATTCAGTACGGATGCAGAAGTGTATACAAAGGATTACAGTGATACATCCATTCTCTGGATTGTAAGAAAGGCAGAAGGGGAAGAACTTCACGCGGTATTTAACTTCAGCGATCAGGATAAGGAAATCTGGATGCCGGAGGTGCGTCAGTATCAGAATCTGGTGACAGGCGGGACAGAGGAGATCTGCAGCACAATGCTTCCTTCCTGGAGTTTCCTGTGGCTGAAGAAGGCTTGAAGCCGGAATTACGTTTGACAACCGCGCTGACAGCGGATATAATGAAAAAAATGAAACAAGGGCGTTTCCCATAGGTGGAGAACGCCCTTTTGTCTTAACAGGAGCAAAATGAAAAAGGAGGTTTCATTTATGCATAATTACACAAGAGAGGATATCCTGCAGCTTGTGGAGGAAGAAGATGTAGCCTTCATCCGCCTGCAGTTTACAGACATTTTCGGCATGATGAAAAACATGGCTGTGACAGTAAGCCAGCTGGAGAAGGCACTGGACAACCGCTGCATGTTTGATGTTTCCTCTGTAGAGGGACTTTCCTGTGAGGAGGATTCAGACATGTATCTGTATCCGGATCCCAGGACTTTTGAAATATTTCCGTGGAGACCTCAGCAGGGAAAAGTGGCCCGTCTGATCTGTGACGTTTACCGTCCGGACGGAACACCGTATGAAGTTGATCCAAGGTATGTCCTGAAAAAGGCTATTGCCCAGGCGGCGGAGGAAGGGTATACCATGAACGTGGGGCCGGAGTGCGAATTTTTCCTGTTCCACACAGACGATGACGGACTGCCGACCACACTTACCCATGAAAAAGCCGGATATTTTGACGTGGGTCCCCTTGATCTGGGAGAGAATGCCAGAAGGGATATGATTCTGACCCTGGAAGATATGGGATTCGAGATTACGGCTTCCCACCACGAAATTGCGCCTGCTCAGCATGAGATCGATTTCCGGTATGACGAAGCCCTGGTAACGGCAGACAATCTGATGACGTTTAAGATGGTGGTAAAGACGATTGCCAAACGTCACGGCCTGCATGCTACATTTATGCCGAAGCCAAAAACCGAGACATACGGATCCGGGATGCATATTAACCTGTCTCTGAGCAGAAATGGAGTCAATGCTTTCCAGAGTGTGGATGACAAAAACGGACTGAGCAAAGAAGGATACTATTTTATCGGCGGGCTGATGAAGCACATAAAGGCAATCACATGCATTACAAATCCCACTGTAAATTCGTATAAAAGATTCGTACCCGGTTATGATGCTCCGGTTTATATCGGATGGTCGGCAAAGACAAGAGGGCCGCTTATCCGTGTTCCATCGGGAAGAGGGGAAAATACCAGGATCGAACTGAGAAGTCCGGATTCCACGGCAAATCCGTATCTGGCCCTGGCAGTGCTTCTGATGGCGGGACTGGACGGAATCAGAAATAAAATTGAACCCCGGGACAGCATTGACAGGGATATTCAGAAAATGACCCGTCTGCAGCGGGAGGAGCTGAAGATTGACGAACTGCCGCGGACATTGGAAGAAGCGGTGGAGGAGCTGGAAAAGGATGAGTTCATACAGCAGGTGCTGGGGAAGGATCTTGCGGAGAAGATTATCCGTGCGAGACGGCAGGAGTACCAGGATTATTCCATGCAGGTGACGGACTGGGAAATTGCCAATTATCTTCAGCGGGTATAATTGTTATTTCTATGACAGAATTCCTGGAAAGAACCGAAAAGGCGGGCCGGCAGCTGCGCCGGCCGGGAAAGAAACAGAGCAGACAGCGGACAGCAGGAGGTGAAAGGCAGATTTGATCAATATTATTGTCGTGTTTTCAAAACGCGAGAATGCAGTGAACATACGCAATATTCTGGTCCGGGCAGGCATGGATGTATCTGCAGTCTGCCTGACCGGAGCAAAAGCGCTCCAGTATGCCGATACATTGGGGGAAGGCATTGTTGTCTGCAGTTATAAAATGCAGGATATGCAGTACACGGAGCTGCGGGAACTGCTTCCGGAGCAGTTTGAGATGCTGCTTACCGCGGCGCCGGACAAATGGATGAATGATCTGCCGCCCGGCGTAGTGGGGCTTCCCTCGCCTGTTAAAGTGCATGATCTGGTCAATACACTGGAAATGATGATCCAGACGATAGAAAGAAAACGCCGGAAACGCCGGGAATCTGCGCGGAAACGAAGCACGGAGGAAAAGGCTGTGATTGACCAGGCCAAAGCGCTTCTGATGGAGAGAAACCATATGTCGGAAGCGGAGGCGCATCGGTATCTGCAGAAAAGCAGTATGGAAAGCGGAACAAACATGCTGGAAACGGCGCAGATGGTGCTGATGATTCTGGATGAATAATTTTGAGAGGAAAGGTTTGGTAGTAATATGAAATTTACGAAAATGCAGGGACTTGGTAACGACTATGTTTACGTGAACTGTCTGAAAGAAAAGATTGCGGATCCTCCGGAACTGGCAAGAAAAATCAGCGACAGACATTTCGGCGTGGGATCGGACGGTCTGATTATGATTTGTCCTTCAGATAAAGCGGATTTTGAGATGGAGATGTATAATGCGGACGGCTCCCGGGCTGAAATGTGCGGGAACGGTATCCGCTGCGTGGCGAAATATGTATATGATTACGGCCTGACAGATAAGACCCGTATTTCAGTAGATACGCTGGCCGGAATCAAATATCTGGATCTTACCGTGGAAAATGGGAAGGTCAGTCAGGTTAAAGTGGATATGGGCAGACCAATTCTTGAACCTGAGAAGATCCCGGTACAGGCGGAAGGAGACCGGGTGGTAAATGAGCCCCTTCTGGTGGACGGGAAAGAGTATCGTATGACATGCGTATCCATGGGCAATCCACATGCTGTGATTTTTGTGGATCAGGATGTGAAGGAACTTCCCCTGGAACAGATCGGGCCTGCTTTTGAGAATCACGAACGCTTCCCGAAGCGGATCAATACAGAGTTTGCCAGAGTGCTTGACCGCAGTACCGTGGAGATGCGTGTGTGGGAGCGCGGCTCCGGGGAAACCCTGGCCTGCGGCACAGGAACCTGCGCGACGGCAGTGGCATGCATACTCAACGGCCTGACAGATGATGAGATGACAGTGCATCTTCTGGGAGGGGATCTGTACATTAAATGGGACAGGGAAAAAGATACAGTGTATATGACAGGACCGGCGGAAACCGTTTTTGAAGGAGAATGGCCGGAATAAAAAACGGATGCGGCAGCCTGAGCTTACCGCATCCTAATTTTTTATCATAACCTTCTGTCCGTTGACGTTTATATTTTCAAGATTCTGAAAAACCCAGCTTTTTGATTCAGGAGAGAATCTGATGATTACCGGGATCCAGCAATCGTGGACGGACAGATAGAGATACTGTCCTGACCTGACACTTACATGATTGAATTTCCTGTCATCCCTGATATAAACATCTGAATCTGATCCTGCACTTAAAATTCCGGTTACCATAAGCAGACACTCCTTTCCTTGGTATAGAGTCCCGGCAGTTTTATCCACCGTTTCCAGAATTAGTCTAATGAAAATATGTGAATATTTTATGACTAAAAATGTAAAAATATTTTAAAAATCTGGAAAAAGAAAATTAAATTCAGAAAAAAGGCGTGTAAAAAATAATTATAAAGAAATTTAAAAAAGTGCTTGATTTTTCTGTGGAGTCTGGTATAATAACCATGTTGCTTGCGAGAGACAAGTCGTAACAATGCGGAATGGTGTAATTGGCAGCACAGCAGACTCTGACTCTGTTAGTAGGGGTTCAAGTCCCTTTTCCGTAGCTGGGAATTTGCCGAACAGCAAGTTCCCTATTTTATCGGAGTGTGGCTCAGCTTGGTAGAGCGCTACGTTCGGGACGTAGAGGCCGCAGGTTCGAATCCTGTCACTCCGATTTTTTTATTGCGAAACCGCAAAGCCTTGTTTACTGGCTTTGCGGTTTTTCTTTTTCTTCCGGCCTTCCTGCCGGATTATCCGGAGAGAACCTATAAAACCAGCTGATTAAATGAAAACTTCTATTGGAATGTTTTATTGTTGAAAAAATGTTTTGAATTGACTCTGAGCTGCAAAGTTGTATATTATTAAATATAATGCAATTGTATGTGTGTCTTCAATTACAAAGGTTTTTGAAACACAAACCGATTCGAAAAAAGGGAGGGTTATTGAATGAAACGAAAGAACCTGAAGAAATTAGCTCTGGTTGTTACAGCAGCTGTGGTCGCGGATTTCATGCCGGCGGTCGCAGGCGGGGCAGAAACAGTTCTGGCAGCAGACGGAACCCCGGGTGTTACTACATTTGCTGACAAAACGGACCTTATGACAGTATTTGATCTGGATGGACAGGACGACACAGTGGGCAGGATCGTTTTCGGAAAGAACGAGTCCGGCGAGGTGTAGGAATGGTATATCGCAGGAACGAATACGACTGTATCAGGCGATAATGTTGTTTTATTCGCTTCCAGTCCTCTGGTAGCGGGAAGCAGCTCCGGCGGCCCTGTATTTGAAAGCGATTACCGGAATAATAAAGAGTATGATCCGGCGTGGGGCTGCAATTATAATGGCGGCTCTGTAACCGAAGTTTATCCGAATCATTATGGGGCAAGCCAGCTGCGGGCGGATCTGCTGGCGATGCAGGAAGACGAGAATTATTTTTCCGGGGCAGAGCAGGAATTGATGAATGTCTCAACAATAGCCACACCGGATTATAAATATGACGGTCTTTATTACCTCAATGACAAATTGTACGCTCTGGACGGCGTTTATACCAGTCCGACCATTTATGCAGGTATTTACAGTAACGGGGAAAATAATATTCCGATATCCCAGCAATACTGGGGAGATTATCGGATCTGGCTGCGTACTCCCTATTATCAGGGCGTACAGGGGGTGATAGGACGGGACCGCGCTTGTTGCCGATTCAATGAATTATAATCCGGGGTATGTTCAGGTTGACGGCGTTCCAAGTGATTACAGGGGGAATTCCATCCAGCCTGCATTTAACTTGGATCTCTCCTCCGTACTTTTTGCATCCTCAGTTCCGGTTTCGACTTCTTCAATCGTATCGGGCAATCTGGAAAAAGATTCAGCGATGACACTGCGGATGGACGGCAGTGAGATCCCTGTTGGAAATGTATTTTATGACAGCTCTGCCGGAACAATAGGTGTAAATACCGATCCGCAGGCAGCCGGATCGGTACAACTGGTAATTCAGGGAAATACGGATGGAACTGACTGGTATTACAGTAAGCAGGTGAGTGGAGTCAGTTTCCTTACTGCGGAAGATATCCGGAATCAGCTTGCCCTTTCTTCAGCTCCCCTGCTTCCTGACTGTAAAATATGGCTGGAAACTACTCTGGAAGATGGCCTGACCTATGCCGTCCAGGCAGCGGCCGGAACTATACATACCGTTGATGCTGTCGATATTACCGGTATTGATCTGCCGGCCGGCGGAGATGCATTTGATATGGAGGCGCAATGCAGCACAGAAGGTTTTGCATCTGCCCTTCCCGTAACCTATCATACATCAGACGGCAGTGCTGTAACTGAAAATTCCGCGAACTGGAATACGGAATATACGGCGAGCGTGACTTTAACTGAAGTATTTACCGAAAATGCAGCCTATGTATTTGCTCCTTCTGTCAGCGCAACGGTGGACGGAAATCCGGCGACGGTTACTCAGAATGACGACGGCAGTATAACGATTTCTGTTTCTTTCGCAACCAGCAAACAGAAAATTGAAAGTGTGACTGCACCGTCCGGTCCGGCCGACAACAGGTTTTCCGATTACTATACTGCAGAAACCATTTTGTCCGACGGAACAAATAAAGAACTGGGATCACAGGTGCAGATTATACTGGAAGGCAATGATGAACCCGTAAATATGCCGGTAAACTGGACAATTGAAGGAACATATGACGCCGCTGCGGGCGCGCAGAATACTTTCCGCTGGAAATGAGGGAGGATCCGGAGATGAAGGTATGTCCGGAAATGAAACCGGTACACAGCTTTCAGGCCAGAGTCAGAACAGCGCTCCTCAAACAGGAGACAGCAGTTTCTCTGCTTTCTGGTTCGAATTACTCCTGCTTTCCTTTGGATGCCTGACAGGTATTACCGCATATACGAAAAAGCAGAACAGAAAATAAACTGATTTTCTATAAATGACAAACCTCAGACTGGTCCGTTGTTTTATGACCGGTCTGAGGTTTTCTGATGATGATATTTTACGAGATCGCAGGCCGTATTATTTCGGTTACGGGAATATTCCGGCTTTCATGCAGAGGGGACATATCTTCTGCAAGGGTACAGATCTGAGCGGCGGCGTCTGCGGGAATCCGTTTTTTCTGATTCGAAAGCATTGTATCACGGGCAGTTCTGTCATCCAGAAGCGTAAAAGCAGCCTGCAGTCCTTCTCTGGATGTGCTGCAGGAGATACTCATGCCGTGAGAACTGAAATACCGGGCGTTGTAGGTTTCGCATCCCGGTATTTCCGCAACATGTACCAGCGGAACGCCGCATACAGCTGCTTCTGTTGAGGACAGGCCGCCGGGTTTGGTGACAAACAGATCGGCGGCCTTCATATATCCGGCCATATCATCGGTAAATCCGATAACTGTCACCTTTGGAAGGCTGAGAGCGCTTAATTCATCATACAGTTTCCTGTTGGAGCCGCATACAATGATAAGTTCGGTATCTGAACGGCTGGCTGCCAGATCTATGAGTGTATAGATCGCTTTTCTGATATCTCCTCCGCCCATACTGCCGCCGGCGGCCAGGATATATTTTCTGTCCGGGTCGAGGCCCAGCTGTGCGCGGGCTCTGCTGCGGGATTCTCCCTGAGAAAAGCATCTGCGTACCGGGATGCCGAGAGGAAATAGTTTTTCGGCCGGAAGTCCGCGGTCTGTAAATGATTCCGCAAGACCTGCAGCCGGGATGACATAGGCGTCGCATTCTGTTTCCTCGGTAAACGGAATACAGGTATAATCTGTCGCGATAAAAATCGTTTTCGGAGTGTACAGCCCTTTCTGTCTCATGGCTGTTATGATTTCAGCGGGAAACAGATGGGGAGTAATGATAATATCGAAATGATGTCCGGACAGATATTCCTGCAGGACTGAAGTCATAGCGCAGTTGGCAAAATAAACCGGCGACCGGAAGGGCAGCTGCCTGTACAGCTGCGCTATGTTGTAAGCGGCTCCGAACATCAGAGGCGCTTTCCGGGCGGCTGTTATATATACGCGGTTAATCCTCTCAGCCAGCTGTTCGCTTTGGAGGGCATAAGGATTAAACATTACCGCGTGATGCCCCCGGCGTGTCAGTTCTTCTGCGATGGCGTTTCCGGCCGCATCATGTCCGCCGCCTGTCCCGCAGGAAAGGATTAGTGCGTCCAAGTAATTTCACCTCCAGTTTATTCCGCTCTTCTTTGCTGGTAAACATTTTTAGAAGTACCGCTGCTGTAATCAGCAGGAAACCAAGAACAACAGCGTCGCTGTCAAGTTTCCGGTACATAATCACAAGTGAGAATGCGTAAGAAAAAATAGTCCGGTAAAAATGCGGTGTAATTTTCAGTATAACGGAAAAGAATATAAAACAGAACGCCAGGATAAAGAAAGGATGCAGTACCGGGTACAGTCCCAGAAGACATCCGAATGTAACGGCGATTCCTTTTCCGCCTCTGAACCGGTAGAACAGCGGGAAAATATGACCGATTACCGGAGCTGCTATGACAAGTGCTGACAAAAAAGGTGCGGGACCGGGTGCTGTGCTGTGGAGTATAAAAAGATATACGGGGAGAAAACCTTTGCCCAGATCACAGATCAGCGTCAGAAATCCGCACCAGAACCCTCCGTACATAAATGCGTTTGCCGTTCCGGGATTGTGATCCCGGCTTTCTTCCAGCATATCTTCTTTCCGGAACAGTCTGGCAAATATCCTGGCATATAAGACACTGCCGGACAAGTAGCCCAGCCATATAAACATTGTATCGTGGAACATCCCATCACCTCATCTTTGCACCAGCCGGTACAGCATTTATTGAAACTACCGTAAATAAAGGAAAGTTTTCGTGTCACAGGTACAATAATATCACAAATGTAACAGAAATCAAGGACGTATATTTCAGGGGCGGCCGAATCGGTTCCCGTCTGAAAGAACAGGAAATGTCTGCTTATGCAGAGAAATTTTTGCCTGTAATGCAGATTATTCCAGCATCTTTTCCATATGAATGCAGGTGAAGGTCCAGCTTTTTACCACTCTGTCGGGATAGGCGGTGTAACCAAGCTTTTCATAGAAGCCGACAGCCACATCGCGGCTGTCCAGTACGGCTTTTCTGCAGCCCAGTTCCCTGGCCCATTTTTCTGCTTCGCTGACAACAAGACGGCCGAGGCCGTGCTGCCGGTATTCCGGAAGTACGACAATACGCCCGAGCATCATAGTGGGAAGTTCAGCCTCATCTTCCGGCAGTTCGTACAGGCGGCATGTCGCAACGGGAAAATCTCCGTCCAGAAGTACGATATATCTGGTGTCCGGTGTATCGTGTTCATCAAACTCTTCCCGGAGTGTGATATTGTATTGCTTTGCCATGGCCTGAATGCGGACATAATAGGCTCCGGCCTGCTGCCATGTTTGAGTTGCTCTCATTACTTCTATATTCATAATCTGATCTCCTGAATAAGTTGTTTGATAGTCGGGTTTCTGTGTATAGAGAAATTATAGCATAAAAAAACAACAGCGTCAGTACACAGAACACAGATGTGGTCCTGTATACCGACGCTGAAAGATCAGAAATATCCGTTCAGATAATCGGCTGCTTCCGGAGGAAGTTTAAAAGAAAAGGACAGAGGAAAGGGGTCGGAAAGCTGCAGTGAAAGATAAGGACTGTCATAGACTGTTATTTCGCATATAGTCTGCATGCGGACGTCGTTTTCCGACTGCCCCGGCTTTCTGGTTTCTTCCTGGGCAAACTGAAAAGTACCGGTTTCTTCTGCGCTTTCAGGGATTGTGTCCATTTCCCAGCTTTCCGGATCTGTTTCTGCTATGAAGGCCTCGATTTCTCCGCTCCCGGTAATAATCCGGTCTGTCTGTTCTGTACCTGCCGGGATAACAGTGATTTCCTGTGCTTTTGAGAATGTTCC
>ERZ1643247.3473-NODE-3473-length-11088-cov-9.399438_pt1 | contig 11088 bp, 7 predicted proteins | sample MGYA00579264_ERZ1643247 | MGnify/ENA primary metagenome ERZ1643247 (study PRJEB29033, sample SAMEA4952262) | chicken gut metagenome | biome: Broiler Chicken; feature: Gastrointestinal Tract; material: Caecum | place: Ireland | collected 2018 | study: Broiler... | reverse complement strand
TGTTAGCAATGTTATTGTTTGAAGCTAACGTATCAACGAAAGTTAAATCATGACCCAGCTTGTAAGAAATCCCAGAAAGGGTATCGCCTGATTGAACAGTGTAAATGCTGTCGGCGCTAGCGGTGGTTGCAGTAGCTACAGTACCTAAAGCAACGGCACCGGCAATGGCTGCTGTAATCTTAGCTGCTTTCTTAGATAACTTCATAAAAAAATCAATCCATCCTTTTCTCTTGTAAGTTTGTAAGTAATATGATGTTAATTGTTTTGGAAATTGATGTTTTACATATCATCAACGCTTATATACTATACAGATTCAGCGTTACGGATGGGTTACCACGATTTTTCAAATTCCGCTATTTTTGTAATTTTTTGTAACAAATATGCATCTTTTTCTTATATATTCATTTTACTGGTAGAGCTATTTGCTGATATATCAGCGTTCTTCGGTTATCCTAAAATTTTCCTTCGCTAATTTGGAGATCAACCAAATGTTCTATTATTTTACCCATTTTTAATTTAAAATCCCGATTTTAAGCTAAAAAAAGCCCCATAACACGCGAATGTTACAGGACTATTGCAAAGATTGACGTCTTTGTAATTTGAATTTAGTTGTTCATTAGTACATCAAGCAATTCAGAAGCTGATTCCTTCAATGCATCCTTAGACTTGTCATTTCCAAGGTGAGTGAAGATTTCACCAACATAAACTCCCTTATTAAATAATTCAGTGAAGACCTTGTCAATAATTGGCTTTGTCTTTTCTTGTTCTTGAACAGGACCAAATGGGTTAGCAAAGAATGTCTTACTCATTCCAACTTCATCAGTTGTTCCCAAGGCCTTCCGCTGACCGGCAATAAAGACTTTTTCAGCTTCTTCCTTAGTGTCAAAGCGGTGAATTCCAACTTGATCGCTATAGTTGTTAGCATACAACCACATATCAATGTGGTGGTGCTTAACAACATTTTGATAAGTATCAGCTGGAATAATAACCCGGGCATTCTTCCGTTCTGGGTTCAAGTATACCCCACGGTCCATGTTGTTAAATGCAACCGCACTGCTCAAGTCGTCAAGACGAACAAAGGCACCAGTTTCTGTACCCTGTGCATAGATGTGACCATCATCAGTCAAGGTAAAGCTTCCCATATCATCAAAAATGGTTTCCATGCTGACAATCTTATCATCGGCCAATTCTTGTAAGGCTTCAATTGATTCGGACTTTCCGGCACCTGAATCACCAAAGAAGACAACGTTCTTTTCCTTACCATTAGTGAACTTGATCTTCAACATTGAGCCGTGAATTGGCAAACGACCATTGTAAATTTGGTGAAGGTTATGAACGGTCAAGCACATCTTCTTCATGTAACCAAAGTAAGTGGTCTTATCAGTGTATGGTACTTCACCAACCCAAATATCGTTCTTCTCATCGTGGTAATAGTGTGAAACCATTCCTTCAGTCTTCTCAAGGCCAAAGAGAACAACAAGATCTGGCTTTTGTCCCTCGACTTCTTCAGGTGATGCTAGTTCAAACAAGTTTGAAAGAGCAATTCCATTTACTAAGTAATCAACGTTAAAGTAGATGAAGGCAAGGCTTTCACCAATCTTAGCTGGGTAACAGAACCACTTACCCCGTTCACCATGGAAACGATCGATCGGGTTCTCTTCTACAGCTGAGAAGACTCCTTCCCGCTTGTTACTCTTAGTATGCATCATCATTGGTGGTCGGAGCATTACGGTATTGATGAAATCAATGTCACGCAGTTCTTCATAACCAGCAGGAATCTTCCAATCATGTTGTTGAACTAAGATAGTAGCATTGGTTGCCGCATTAACTTGCCGGTATGTCCGGTTTTCAAAGCCTTGAAGCTTTTCTTCAAGAATCCGGTAAAGCTTCCGTACCAAATCATTAAATTGGGTATCAATAGTCCGAAATTCGTTGCCAACAATTTTATTATCATTGTAACTAATAACAGAAACCCGCAATAATGAACGATAGTATGAGTACAATTCTTCGACACTAGCTAAAATATCTTTAGGATCATATTCATCAAAGGCACTATCATCGTCAAAAAGGATCTTCTTTAATATATCGATAAATTTATCAACACTGGCATTATCAAAGGCATCATCATCGTTATCAGGATTTCGTGAATCCAAGTATAATTTAACGATTTGCTTTACTTCATCACTATTTACTAATGAAGGAATATCAGTGAAGTAGTTTTGACTGTAATTTAGGGTTGCTACTCCACGTTCAGGGTTTACATATAGTGACTTAGTATCAATAATCTGACTGTCTTTTGACATTAATCTCATCCTTTCATCTCCGTAGTGTCTCCATTATAGTATATTTTTAAGAGAGAGATGAAAAAAATATTAACAAAATTTCATTTATTTGCAGAAAATACCAATTTTTATTAAAGAAAACGGTTTCTTAACTATGCTAAAATAAACTATAAGTAAATATTTTTAAGGAGAGCCATAAATAATGAAAATAAATTGTAATGAAACTCTTGCGGTCTCCCTGCACCGTGTTTTTAATGCCGACCTCAATGAACACGGGACCGTTTTTGGCGGGCGAATTTTAGAGTTAGTGGACGGCGAGGCCTCTGTTGCCGCAATGCGTGTCACCCGCTCAACCGTCGTGACAGCCGCCATGGACCATGTTCAATTTCTTAAGCCATTCCACCTTCAAGACTCAATGTGCATGGAAGCCTACGTTACAGGTGTTGGGCATAGGTCATTAGAAGTCTTCGTCAAAGTCATTGGTGAACACTTAATGACTGGTGAACGCTTTGTCGGTTTTTCTTGCTTCATGACTTACGTAATCCAAGATCCCCAAAAAGCAATCAAGTATGACCAAGTAATTCCACAAACAGCAGAACAAAAGGCCATGGTAGCTGGCTATGCAACCCGTCGTCAGCATCGAAAAGAAAATCGCCAAAAGCAAGCAGCAATTATTAACTCAATTAGTAAAGATAAGCCATGGGAAAACTAACCTAATAACGGCTTCTCAACTCTCATAATAATTTGAAAGTTGAGAAGCCGTTTAATATTTATTTGACTATTTTAACCGCTGTCCCGTACGCTGTAACCATTGAAGAAGTGGACTCAAAACGCATCGCTACTACTACATCCGCTCCTACTCGCTTAGCCTTATCTCGTAATACTTTAATTGCTTGCTCATGGGCAGACGCTTTTTCTTCTCCAGTAGCGGTTCCAAAGACTAGACCAATAATTCTGTAATCATTCTCCGGAATTTTTTCAGTCGTTGTTAAAGTAATTTCATCAACTGCTTCAATTGTTGGCTGTTTTTTCTTCTTTCGTCCCTGAGATACAAATCCTGCTAGGCCACGATTTATCCCTGCTCCATACATCTTTTTAGCACGATCAATTGATTCCTGATCATTTTTTGACTTAAACAGCATTTAACTCCCACACCTATTCATAGATTATTATATTTAGATTATAGCAAAAACTCGAAGCTGGGAATTAACTTTCTCGGAGGGACGGTTGACTAACCTAGAACGATGAATGATGATGAAATCATCAGAATCGTTCGTAGTTAGGCTCGAGTCCCTCAGTTAATTCCCGCGATTAGACTCTATAGGTTCGGAGAGCGCTAAATATGGAAAAGAGGATGGGAAAAAAGCCTAGTTTTTTCCCATCCTCGAATTATTTGCTATTTTATTGTAGAAACGCGTTTGCTAGAGATAACGGTCCTCGGCAACATAGCTGAAACGCGCTCGCCAGGAGCTTGCTAGAGATAACGGTTTTAGGCAACATAGCCGAAATGCGCTCACCCTAAATTCACTCAAGATAACGAACTCCCGCCAATGGTAATTAACCACCATTGACGGGAGTTCGTTATCAACCGTGAATTTTTACGGGTTCACGCTCTATTTTAGTACCAACCGTGTGATTGCCAGAATGATTGTGCGGCACTCCAGGATCCGTAACGGCTAGCTACGTATTGGTCGGCTACTCGTTCTTGGTTTGCGGCGGAGTAGTCACCGTTAAGGTATGATGCGGATAATTGGTACTTACCAATGTATTGACCGTTTTGGGCACTGTAGCTACCACCTGATTCACGGGCAGCAATCCATGCCTTAGCGGCAGCATCGTTACCGGATACGCTTGATGTGTAGTTGCTGTAACTTGCAGCATTGCTTGCTGAAGTTGTTGCAGTTGCGGTTTGTGCCTGAGTACTTGCTGAAGCAGTTTGTTGTGATTGTGCTTGGCTTTGACTAGCAGCACTAGTTGAGGCAGCTGCAGAACTAGTTTGGTTAGCAGTATTAGCTGATGGTAAGGTTTCAACTTGTTGTTGAGTAGCAGGTGCAACTTCACCGTCATCCTTGATTACTAACTTTTGACCAACGTAAATCAAGTTCTTGTTAGCAATGTTATTGTTTGAAGCTAACGTATCAACGAAAGTTAAATCATGACCTAACTTATATGAAATTCCTGATAAGGTGTCACCGCTTTGCACCGTGTAAATTGAGTCGGCGTTAGCGGTTGTGGTAGTTGCGATAGTACCTAAGGCAACGACCCCGGCTACAGCAGCTGTAACTTTAGCGATGTTCTTCGATAACTTATTCATATAAATGAAATACCTTCCTTTTCTCAAATATTGTTTCAAATTTCTAATTATTAATTTAGGTTGTTGATGAACCTCATCAACGGTTTCTAATATACACGATCAAAATTACATGGTAGTTACTACAGATTATCAATTTCAGTCTTTTCCGTAATCTGATGTAACAAAGCAATTATTTTCACTTCTGAGAAGCATTAATAAAGCCCGGTAGCAAGCGATCCAGCTATCTTTTCTCATCAATTCATTTATAAAATATATTTTGTAATAAAGGAAAATAAAAAAGTCTAAATTAGGGAATTCTGACCCTTGATTTAGACTTTTTATCGCTATTCAGTGTGTTTCTGTAACTGTTTTGTAACTAAGAAAGACGCGCTAACCATGAATTAGCCGGCAATTGCGCCTTAAAGAAGTCACCAGGAGTATTAAAATGAGATGCCTCTTTTTGATCATTAACTACTGTCTTTTCATTACTAGCAATAACACGGTGTTGATGAAGCTCCAATGGTTCGTCATCCACAGTGGCTAGTTTTCCCCACTTCAACTGAGCATTAGGAGCCACCCATCCCCACTCATTTACTTGGGCACTAGTGTTTTCACCGTAGCCATCAACCTGAGTAACCACCTCTTGCTGGCAGTCAGCCTCAACCATAGAAGCTAGCTGGACATTCCAATGGGCATCAGAACCATCAAGAAAACTATAAAAGCTACTATATCCTTGTTGATTCTCTGGAATAACCCCTTCAACCTCAAGCTTCGATCCACGTGCTTGATAAGAGTGAACTGCTTGGCGAACTAGGTCACCATGATAGTGATTATTCTGGCAGAACTTTACCTGAGCTCCCGTCCCCATCAAAATTTCAGTAGCAGCAAATAACGGACTTTGCGTCTTGTAATCACTCTCTTCAATGACCGTTACCTGAGCACCAGCACCAACAATAATTAGGTTATGCGGATTATTGCTCCTCGTAACTAGCCCTACTTTTAACGGTTTCTCTAATTTTGTTTCATCTGGAACATAAATAAATTGACCAGTATCCATTAATGCCAAGTGAAGTGCATTCAACTGGTTGTCCTGCCAGCGAACTGCTTTCTCCATCAAGTTTTCCTGTAATAATTCAGGATACTTTTGGACAGCCATGTTGATTGGCAGTGCAACAAAATCGTCCCCGTCATGATTCAGCAGTGAAGATTCATCATTGGTTACAAGCTCTGGTTCCTGCCACTTTGCTAACCATGCCTGCTGCTGATTGGCTAACGGGAACCGTTTTTGCAGCATTATTGCTAGTGAACGCTTCTTTTGTAGCCAGTCTGGTTGTCCCTGACTAGCCTTTTGAACAGTCTTCAATAATTCTTCATTCATTAATCTCACCTGTTAATGGACTAATTTATCCCAAATAACTACTTTGCCACTAGCAAATGACTTAGGGACATCAATAATTCGTTGATTGGAACTGCCCCGGAATTGTAAAGTCAGATCCTTTTTTGCCAACAAGAACCGGCCATCAACCAGAATATCAATATTATGAAGCATTTCCAATTTATCATCAGAATCCTTCAATAGTTCTTCCCAGGTATATCCAGACCATGACCAAATATCTTTAGTATGGCCGAATTCCTTTCGTAGCCGATGAATCAACTTTAAACAAACCTGAGTGTTTAAAAACGGTTCGCCACCAAGAAGAGTAAGTCCCTGAACATAGCTCTGCGAGAGATCTTCCATTATTTGATCTTCAAGTTCCTGGGTATAAGGCTGACCATAGTGGAGGTTTTGTGCCGCCTTATTGTAGCAACCCGGACAATTAAATAAACAGCCACTAACATAAACACTGCAACGAACCCCTTCACCATCAACAAAGTTAAACGGCTTATAGTCCGCTACGTATTGAAGTGAATGGTCCTTTGCTAGCCACTCCTTTGGTTGTGGATTTTTTGGTAATCTTTGTGGTCTCTTTTCTCCCATTTTTACCCCTCTTAAATTTGATCACCGTTAATTGCAGCCCTGCTTTCCTTGCAGTCAAATTGTCGGTTTTGTTCAAATTGAGCAGCCGACTTAATCATTGAAGAACTCATATGCTTTACCCGGTGGATAATTTCTTCATGTCGACCATGAACCATTGGCCGCTGCTGTGGATTTCCTAAGTAACCACAAGTCCGCTTAACAACATCACACGTTGCCGGATCATGGTTCCCACATTGCGGACACTTAAAGCCACGTGCAGTTGCCTCAAATTCACCTTTAAAGCCACACTTAAAGCATTGGTCAATCGCGGTATTTGTTCCCAAGTAACCAACATGATCATATGCCCAGTCCCAAACAGCTTCGAGCGCCTTCGGATTTTGCCGCAGATTTGGATATTCGCAATAGTGAATGAAGCCACCCGCAGCTTGGTATGGAAATGCTTCTTCAAATTCTAGTTTTTCAAATGGTGTCGGGTGCTTTCGTACATCATAGTGGAAACTATTAGTGTAATATTCCTTATCAGTAACATCTTCAATCCGGCCAAACTTTTTAAGGTCATCTTGGCAGAAAGTATCAGTTAATGATTCAGCAGGAGTTGAGTAAAGACTGTAGTGGTAACCTTCTTCGCTTTCCCACTTAGCACAAAGTTCATGCATCGCCTTAGCAATCGAAACTGCAAAATCATGGGCTTCCTTATTGTGTTCCCAATTTGAACCATAAAAAGTGGTGCAGACTTCATACAATCCAATGTATCCCAAAGAAATAGTTGCTCGACTATTCTTAAAGACTTCATCAACACTATCAGTCCGCTTTAGCCGCTTGCCAAACGCACCATACATGTAAAGCAACGGTGCATTTTCGGGCTTAGCCTGCTTTGTCCGCGCAATTCGGTACTTCAAAGCAGTATGACAAATATTCATCTTTTCTTGGAAAATTTGCCAAAAGAGTTCCTTATCGCCTTGAGCTTCAAGGGCAATCCGCGGTAAGTTAACCGTTACAACCCCAAGATTCATTCGACCAGAATTAACCTCTTTACCTGTTTCAGGGTCCTTCCATCCCTGCAAGAACGAACGACATCCCATTGGCGTCTTAAAACTGCCAGTGATTTCTTTAATTTTGTCGTACATCAATAGATCTGGGTACATCCGCTTAGTTGAACATTCAAGTGCCAGTTGCTTAATATCATAATTTGGATCACCAGGTTGTAAGTTCAATCCGCGCTTCAATGTAAAAATCAATTTAGGGAAGATTGCTGTCCGGTGTTCCTTCCCTAATCCCTTAATCCGGATCTTAAGAATTGCTTTTTGAATTTCCCGGCTAATCCAACTGGTACCTAGGCCAAAGTTGATTGTGGTAAATGGTGTTTGCCCCTGGCTTGAGTAAAGAGTATTGATCTCATATTCCAGAGCCTGCATTGCATCATAAATATCCTTCTTTGTCTTCGCACGAGCAAATTCTTCCCGCTTTTCAGGGGCAATCCATTGTTCAGCATCCTTCATATGCTTTTGGTAGTTTAACTTTGCATATGGTTCCAATAATTGGTCAATCCGGTTAGCGGAACAACCACCGTACTGTAATGAAGCCACGTTTGCAATAATTTGGGACATCTGAGCAGTTGCCGTTTGAATTGAACGTGGTGAAGAAACCCAAGCATTCCCGATCTTGAAGCCATTCTTGAACATTTCATCAAAGTCGATCAAGCAGCAATTAGTTTCGGGTGTTACTGGGGAATAGTCCAAATCATGCCAGTGAATATCGCCACGTAAATGAGCCTTAGCTACTAAATCAGGTAACATTCTCAATCCCAAAGCACGGCTAACGACCCCTGCTTCCAGATCCCGTTGCGTATTAAAAACGTGGCTATCCTTATTTGCGTTTTCGTGGACAACCCGCGAATTACGGTCAAATAATTGACTAAGCTTGTATTGCGGATCAGTTGCTTCCGCAAAGATTTCTTCGTCTTGACGGCGATAGTTAACGTATTTTTGGGCCAAAATATTTTGGTCTGCTTTCTTTAGCCCCGAAATAAATGCTTGTGCAATTTCAATAGTAGAAACTGTTTTCTTTCCCATAAAGGAGAGAAGTGCTTGGTAAACAGCAGCTTTCGTTTTACTGTCAGCATTTAGTTCCCTTAACACTAAGTCAATCTTATAGCCGTAAAAGGGTGTCTCAGTGCCATCACGCTTTACAACCTTTACATCTGTTAGATTTTGTAAACTTGTATCATTCATTAACTCTATTTTCATTTCTGCAGACCCCTCTTTTATTGTTTAACGATTGCTATCTTACTATTGAATAAATTGAAGAGAAAGGTTGACTTCCTCAACACAATATGTAGGGGGTGATATATTATATCTACTATTTATTGTGATTTTTGCTAAATTGAGACAATCTAATTAAGAATGATAAAGTACAAGGTCTTGCCTTATTAACTTTCTTCCGGATTTTGTATTGAAAATCCGTCTTTTTTCTCTTCTTCATATTATCAATAGATAAATCATCTAACTAAAAATTTATTAATCTAGATACATGAAAAATGATTCATATATAACTGATTACTTCAATAAAATTCAGTGGAGAGGTCTAAATTTTTGATTATTTTGTATTATTTTTTATTCCAATTCCCCTATTAACCCGTGAATCATAAGTTAATTTAACATACGCAGACATAATAATTGGCAATACGGTTACCAAAATCATCAAGCCAAGAATCACGGCAATTGCAACCTGAATTAAGGTCATGACTCCAGATGGGATTAGGGCAGCAAAGGTTCCACTCAATATAATAATTGCTGACATCACAACAGTACCGATAACGGTTGCAGCTTGTAGAATATGCTTAACCTGATTTCCAGGATCCACTAGTTCTTCATCTCGATAACGCATCATCAGGAAAATGCTGTAATCGACTCCTAACGCGACAAGCATAATAAAGGTGAAAAAGGGTGCATTCCACGTTAACATGCGTTCATGAAAAAAGTGCTGTGCAATAAGGGCTGTTAAATTAATGGCAGTATAGTAGGTTCCAACCAGAGTAGCAATAATCACCATTGGTTGAAGAACTGACCGCGTAAAGAATAGCAAGGCAATCCCAATACCAATAATCATGATCATAGCAGTCCGTGTGAAGTCGCCCTGAGATAAGGTCTCAAGATCAAGATTTTGTGACGTTTGGCCTCCAATCGCCACCTTGGCCTTGCTTAATGATGTCGCTTTTATCTGTGCTTTAACATCTTTTTCAAGCTGCTTAACTGTTTTGGCAGCAGTATGGCTATTAGGATCAGCTTTTAAAACTTCTGATAATTGTGTTAATTGACGGTTTTTATTCATGTAGATATTGTAGGAAGTTACAAGATTACCGTTACTAAGTTCATTTTGAGGAATGTTTAACTGATTACCTGCTGGTGAGTTTTTCAATTCACTAAGATATGATTGCACTTCACTAATCCCATTTTGAACTTTATCCAATCCGCTAACTGCTTGATTTAAGCCAGTTTCCATTTGACTCACCTGGCTGGCCGTTGCCTGCAGTTGGTGATTTAGTTGTTGAACCCCGCCGTTAACTTGATTAATACCACCGTTTAACTGTTGACCACCACTAGCTAATTGATTACCAGCTGTCTTTAGCTGATTTCCAGTATGAGTCAGTTCACTACTCCCATTAGTTAGTTGGTTAATTCCTTGACTTAACGTTGGGACTTGCCGGTTAATCGTGGTTAATGCTCCAGCTAATTGACTTGTTCCCTGGTTTAATTGACTGGCCATTGCAAAGTAAGATCCATTGGAATGACTATTCATCAGTGACGATAGTTGTTGGATCTGCTGGTTAGCTTCTGTTACCGATTGATTCAACTTCTGACTAGCAGAAGTCACCTGATTAATACCGCTTGCAAATGGGTTAATCCCCACTTGCAATTGACCGATTCCGCTCGCTAGTTGATTAGTCCCTGCAAGATACTGATTTGTTCCTGCAACGTATTGATTTAAACCAGTGTTAAATTGACCACTAGCATCTGCTAATCTCTGACTTCCATCTGCTAATTGTTGGACTTGTGCAAGTTGTTCCTTAATGTTAGCACTAGCCAGTTGATTACTAGCATTCTGCAAACCATTCTTGATCGTTGTTAAACCAGTCTGTGATTGTTGTAGGCCAGTCAAAACAGTCTTCAATTGATTTTTGACATAAAGCTGGTTAAGAGGTCTCCCGGTGGGTTGGGTAACCGACATTACCGACTTCACCCCTGAATTTTTCTTAACAGCATTGGTAATCTGATCAATTGCTGCCAAATCCTGCTGGTTGTTTAAGGGATGGTTTAATTTAATGTTAATTGTGGTTGGTGATATTTTCCCTTTTGAGAAATCACGTTGGGCAATCAAGTATCCCTTCTTAATTGGATTACTATTCGGCACCTCATCAGCTGAATTAAAGTTTAATTGTTGCGGGGCATTCACAATTGTTATCCCTGCAATCACCCCAAAAATCACAATATAAATCAGCGGCTGTTTCAATCCTCGTTGTGATAGGAACCGCCAAA
>ERZ1643247.3469-NODE-3469-length-11095-cov-9.846377_pt1 | contig 11095 bp, 12 predicted proteins | sample MGYA00579264_ERZ1643247 | MGnify/ENA primary metagenome ERZ1643247 (study PRJEB29033, sample SAMEA4952262) | chicken gut metagenome | biome: Broiler Chicken; feature: Gastrointestinal Tract; material: Caecum | place: Ireland | collected 2018 | study: Broiler... | reverse complement strand
GCACCCAGCGCACGGTTAAGGCGGCATGCGCTTCGGCGGGGATGCCCTTTCTGCCGCGCGGGATAAGGGCGCCCTTAAAGCCCAACTGCGCGGATACTCTTGCTCGCCCGCTCCTCTATTCAGTATTCAAACATTTTCAAGCATGATAAATATATCACAGCGGCGCACAAATGTAAAGAATTTTTTTAAACCACAATTAAAATAATTGAAAATTTCACGGCTTTGCTGTATAATACTGTAAATAGGGCGGTATTGGTATAGCTTCACCGGCTCAATTGCCTGTGGCGCTTAAAGCGACGCCTGCGGCACCGCCGCGAATATATCTTTAGGAATGACAAAATGGCAGATTCAAGAGTAAAGGCCCTCGAAGGCAACGAAATAAGCGACTATGCCCGTACGGTGCTGCCAAAGGGCAGGTGGAGCGAGACGTGGAACGTATTCAAGTCAAACTTCAGCAAGATAATAATAAATAACCTGTTTACGCTCCTGTTTTTTATACCTCTGATAGTGATAGTATATATACGCGGGCTTTATGTGAGTTCGCTCTCAAACTATTATCCGTTCAGTTCAAACATAGGCCCCGTGGGGTTGCCTGCGACGCCCAACGTTTCGGGGCTAGCCGAAAGTCTGAACATGACGGCCGACATGATGTTCTACTCGCTTGCAATAGTTGCGGGGCTGATCGCCGCTATAGGCGTGGCGGGCGCGTGCTATTCAATGAAAAAGCTCGTCAACACCCAGGGGGAATTTACCATAAGGGGATATTTCCGCGGCGTAAGAAAGTGCTATCTTAATGTGGCTTTTCCCGTTGCGCTGTTTATGATAGTATTTTTCGGCACGGTCATGGTGAGCGACTGGAAGGATCTCACCATAGCTACGGGCGGTTCCTCCGCATGGCCCGTCGCAGCTACCGTGCTCATGATAATTCTGTGCGTGCTCGTGGGGATAATCTGTATGTGGTTCATAGCCGTGGGCGTAAGCTATAAAGTCGGTCCCTGGCAGACGATCAAGAACAGCTTCGTGCTGCTCGTCGGCTCGGTCGTCCAGACGCTGTTCATTCTGGCGCTTGCGTTCATCCCCGTATGGCTGCTGATCCCCGGGGGATTGTGGCAGGTTATCGCGCTTCTTTTGCTGCTCGTGTTCGGCTTTTCTTATATATTCCTCGTCTGGATGAGCTTCACGCAGTGGGTGTTCGATATGTATATCACGCCCAATCTTGAGGCCCAGAAGGAGCGCGAGCGCGCAAAGAAGACTGAAAAGCAGCTCGCCGAAGAGAAAGAGGAAGAGGAGAAGAGGATCGCGCGCGAAATTCTTGCCGCGGGCAAGAGCGAACTCGTAGGACGGCCTATAATGCCTATAGACGGCGAGCCTGTTCCCGCGCTCAAAAAGAGCTTCTCCCGCGCCGACGTCGCCGGCGTTGCAGATGGCAGAAAGGCGCTCGAGGGGCGCATAGCCGCCTACGAAGAGGCGCACAAAAACGACGCGAGGTACGTTGAATACAATAAGCTGTTCGCCGAGAGGGAGAAGGCCCTTACAGACGACGGCAAAAAGAAGAAGAAAAAGAAGATCAGCGCAGACAATCTGTTGAGGTAATGCGCGCACTATGGATCGTAGCTATTCCGCCCTGGGCGGTAAATTTGAATACCTTAACTCAGACTGCGACTATGAAAAATGGTCGCAGTATTTAATTAGAACGCTGAACGGTTTAAATGCGGGCGCGTGCGGCGCCGATGTCGGCTGCGGCAACGGCTATTTCACCCGCGCGCTGTATAAGGCGGGCAGGGACGTGTGCGGTGTGGATATCTCCCCGGAGATGCTCACAAAGGCGCGGGAGCTCGCTTCGTCAGAGGGCGTGCGCGCCGAATTTTTACTGGGCGATATAACCAAACTAAAACTGATAAAAAAAGTTGACTTCATCGTTGCCATAAACGACTGTCTGAACTATGTGCCTCCCGAAAGGCTCGCTGCCGCCTTTTCGCGCGTGCGCGCAAATTTAAAAAAGGGCGGCGTGTTCGTGTTCGATGTAAGCAGCGAATACAAGCTTAAAAATGTGCTTGCAGACAACCTTTTTGCCGAGGACCTCGACGAGATTACCTATCTCTGGTTCAATAAATTCGACGGAGAAAAGGTGGTGATGGATATAACTATGTTCACTTCTGCGGGAGACGGCCTGTTCAAAAGACAGGACGAGCGCCACATTCAGTACGTCCACAGGACGGAAGACGTAAAAGCCGCGCTCGCCTCATGCGGGTTTGAAGTGCTCCGCATTGAGGGACACATGGGCGAAGAGCTCAAAGATGACAGTCTGCGCATAAACTTTATCTGCCGCGCGGTATAAAATGTTTTTGTGTGTATGCGGCGCTTACGCCCGCCCAAAATGGATTAAAAATATATGACGCATATGGGCGTTTTTTCGCTTGTGTGCAGTAGATATTTAAAAATTAATAATGTCGCAAGGCGGGTTTCCCGCCAATATTCTAAATAAATAATGTTTCAAGCAGGGTACACGAAGATTTTACGGCGTCACCAGCCGTAAAATCTGTGAGGTGTTTGATGAACAGATTATATAAAACTTTGATCTGCAATAAGCAGGTGTCGCTCACCGTTGCCGAAACTACAGACCTTGTGCAGCGCGCGCGCGACATACACGGCCTTTCGCCCGCGGCGGCAAAGGCGCTCGGAGAACTTCTGACCTGCGGCGCGTATATGTCGGGTTGTTTGAAGAGCGAAAAGGGCGCGGTATCGATAACGATAAAGGGCGCAAACGGCGCGGGCTCGGCGAGCGTGTCGGGCGACGTCAACCTGCACATGCGCGGGTATATCGACGGCTCCGCCGGGGGAAAGCTCGAGGGCGGCTTTATGACGGTGATAAAGGACGACGGCTTCTTCCGCCCGTTCACTGGCGCGTGCGAGCTCGTCTCCGACGACGTTTCGCAAAATCTCGAGCACTATTTCGATATCTCCGAGCAGATCCCCACAAAGGTGCGCGTGGGCGCGCTGTTCGACGGAAAAAATTGTCTTGCGGCGGGCGGGGTCGTTATGCAGCTGCTGCCCGGGCACAGCGGCGAGGCCGTGGCCTTTGTCGAGGGTAAGGCCGCCGAAATGTACGACATTGCCTCTGAGATTAAATCGCTCGGCGGCGAAGGTGTGCTTAATAAGTATTTCGGGAATGAGATAAAGGGTGCGCACGTATACATAACCGAGCCGGAATATAAGTGCAATTGCTCGCGCGAAAAGATTTCGTCCATTCTCCTCACCATGGGCAGGAGCGAGCTGGAAAATATTTTAAAGGAACAGGGGGAGATCTCCGTTCACTGCCACTACTGCAACACCGACTATAAGTTCGGCGCCGAAGATATTGAAAAATTGTTTAAATGAGAAAAACTGAAGCTATCGATTTCAGCGACGAGCGGCTTTTGGAACTTGCCGCCGACATGCTGGACGACCACAACTTAACAGGCGCGCTCAAGATACTCAACAAGAACGCCGAGCTCAACTATAACGACGACCGCTCATTCATGCTGTACGCCGAAATTTTTGACGACATGGAGCTGTACGAGCGCTCGATAAACTATTGGTTCCGCTACCTGGACGAGGCGCCCGAAGGTGATCTTGCCGACGCATACGAGGGGCTGGCCGTCGATTTCATGAATATCGACAACGAGCACTTCGCCGCCTACTACTACAACAAACTGCTTATCGAAACGGACGACCTCACGCCCGAGAGCAGGCGGGAGATAATAGACAGCTTTTTAAGGAAGGAGGAAAACCCGCTCAAGTTTGCCTACCCTCCCGATATCGCCGACTATTCTGCCGAACTTTCGCGCGGGGTGGAATTAATGCGCTCGCAGCAGTACGACAAGGCCATAGAGGAGTTTGAAAAGGTGGCGGAGGGGAACCCGCGCTACCTTTCGGCGCGCAATTATATCGCCATGTGCAATATTATCTGCGACAAAGCCGAAGAGGCCGAGGCCGAGTGCCGCTCAATTCTTTCCAAGAAGCCCGACGACGTGCAGGCGCTGACCACTCTCGCTGCCGTAAAGACCGAGCAGAAGAAAGCCGACGAGGGCAGGGAACTCGCTTACCGCCTGGTAAGTCTCAACCCCGCCAATCCCGACGATATATATAAAATTGCCACCGTGTGCTGCGAAAACAAGCTGCATGCCGAGGCGTTCACGCTCTTTTCAAAGCTTGCGGGCGACTTTTCGTACGACACTACGGTGCTCTATTTCAAGGCGATATCCGCCTATAACAGCGGCAACTACGACGCCTGTTTTGCCGCGTTCGACGACCTTCTGACAATCGATCCCGACGCCGTCGTGGCGCGCTATTATATGCTTCGCGCGCGCGAAAACGTCGACTCGGGGAACGAGGAGGAGTTCAGCTATTTTTACCGCCTTCCCCAGGAACTGCGCGAACGGTCTCTTGAATTTCTCTCGTCCTACTATCGTCTGTCTGCAAGGAGCGCAAAGAGGCTTGCAAAGGACGTCAACGTGCTGGAGTGCATCAAATGGGCTTTCGACGAAACAGAGAACTCCGACGATAACCAGCTTCACTACGTTGCCGCAATGTGCGCGGTAAAGGCAGGTTACGACGATTTCCTGCGCAGCCTGCTTCTGGACGCGTTCATATCCGATTCCTTAAAAATCGCCGTACTGGGCAGCCTGTGCGAGCGCAACGAAGACAATCAGTTCGGCGTTGTGATATGCAATATATATAAGTGCGTGGATATCTATGCCCTGAATATAGGGCGCGCAAAGCGCAAAAACTTTGTTTCGGCATATTCCGTACTCGTCTCGCGGTTCGGAATTTTAGACGAGGACTATTCCGGCAGGTTCTGCGGCGCGGCCGAAAGAATGTACCGCGCGATGACTAAGGCGGGCATACTTGCGAAGAGTGCCGACCTGCACGCGCTCGCGGCGGCGATATTCACCGTTTCGGGCGTGCGCGAGGCGGATGTGCCCACCGGCGACGTGTGCAGCTTTTTCGACGCCGACAAGGCGGCGTATGACCAGATAATGGAGGCCATGAAATGAAACTCTACGATTTCGACGGCATGTTCGATAAAAAACTTTCAGAATATATCTCCAAAAACGTAGGCAAATACAAAGAGGAGGAGTGGGAAGATATCATTCCCGAGATGTATACAAAGTTCGGCAACACTGTGCTGAAATCTCTGGGCACCAGTCCCAACGGCTATTACGCCTCAATGGGGGACGGGGAGTTGATAAAGTGCCTGCGCGCGCACGTCAAAAACGGCGTGCCCGTCTCGGAATTTCTGTGCAAGGCCATTGAGTCCCGCCCCGGGTGCGGAGAAATGCTCCTGCCCCTTCTGGAGAGCGGGGAGGAGGGCTTAAAGCAGTACGTCGTAAATATCCTGGGCGCGGACGACAGGGCGATCCCTGTATATATGCGCCTCATTCCGAATGAGGAAGATGAAGATTTCAAAAATCAGTGCGCCGATTTTATAAAGGAGAAGGCCGATCTTGTAAAGGAACAGGCGCTTGAAAATTATAAAAACGGCGTTGAGCGGCCTCTCATGCTGGAGATACTTTCAAAAGTGCAGGGCCGCGACGAGCGTGTGTTTGAAATTCTGTTGAACGAATTCCGCGGCGGCGAAGACGTGCCCATGTGCGCGGGGTATCTCGCTTCATATGGCGACGAAAGGGCGCTTCCCTATCTTATGGACAAGATAGACGAGGAGGGGATCTCTTATATAGAGTTCCAGGAGTTAAAGTACGCGATAGAGGCGCTCGGCGGCGAATATACAAAACAGCGCGACTTTTCGGGCGACGAGTATTACGAGCTCATCCGCTCGCACAGCGTGTCGTCTGCTGATATCTTTTCGGCGTTCGAGGGCGGCGCAGAGGGCTCCGAAGGCGGCGTAAAGAATTGATTCAGAGGGCCGTGTATTAAATTAAAGTGTATTGAATGGGGGAATATGAAGGGGATCAAGAGCAGAATTTTAATTTTTTGCATCTCGCTTGTGCTTGCTGGCATCTGCCTTTTGCTGTGCTTTATCGATCCCGATCCCTTCTATCCCGCAAAAATCGCGGGCACGGTCATTTTCGCCGTGTGGGGCTTTTCGGCAGTCCCCGCATATGTTGCGGCCTTTTCATGGATGAGCGCCCGCGCGGCCGTTATGTATGAGCGCTTTGGCTTTATCGCCTACTCTCTGTGGGCGTTGGTAGTTATTCTGCCGCTTTTGCTCGCTCCGTTCTTTATGGTGTATTATTACATACCGAAAAATATATAAAACAAGTTAGCGTAAAAAGGCGCGGCGGGCGAAAATTTTTTCGCCCGCCGCGCTTAGTTTTTTTGCATTAATCACTTTTAATTGCCGCCCGCGCTCTTTGCCGAGCTCAGCGACTTTTGCTGCTTTTTGAACATGTCGTTGGCCTGGTCTATCATGTCCTTTTTGGCGGGCGCCGCCTCGTAATACCCGCGCGACGACATCTGCTGGAACAGCGTATACTGGTTCTGTGCAACCGCCATAAGGTTATCTGAAAAGCTCTTGCGCACATTCTTGCCGCTGCCCTCGTACAGCGCGGTGGTGTAAAGGCTCATAAGCGCCTTTTCGCTGTCGAGCATATCCTGCAATGCGTCCTTTTCGCACAAACTCGTATCGCTCTTTGTAAGTTTCATCTCATGCCTCCTTATTTCAGTTAAGCTGCTTCAAAAGCGCGGTGTAGCGCTTTTCGTGTTCGTCCGCAATGCACGCCATGCAGTCGGCAAGCGCGGGGTCGGTCAGGGTGTTGGAATACATCCTCGCCTTCTTGCATATCAGGCCCTCTGTAGTCAGCGCCTGCGAAAGCATGGTAAGTTCTTTAGCCGTAAGTGTATCTGCCATATAAATCACCTCCGCACAAGGTTTTGCCAACGTGAAGGTTTTTTATTCGCCGCAGGCTGCAATATTTTTGATTGACAACGTCATTTTTATCTGCTAAAATGGTATAGCTTTTGACAAGCATAAGAAATGAAGCGGACTGCCGTTTCCACGCTTTGCGCGGAGCCTCGGCAGAGCTGAAAGCCCGAATAGCGGCGGACGTATAAAAAGCAATAGCGCCGAAAAATGGCAAGGTTGAATTTAGTTCAGCCGTTAAGCCATTTTACGACAAAATAAAATCTCACGGAAAAAGATTTTGCATAGCAAAAGATTTTTCGTGAACATATTTTTGGAGAGATGGCAGAGCGGTCGAATGCGGCGGTCTTGAAAACCGTTGAAGTGAAAGCTTCCGGGGGTTCGAATCCCTCTCTCTCCGCCACGCAAGGGAGACGAACGTCTCCCTTTTTGCGTGGCGGAGTGAGAGGGTACGCAGAAACTCCGAGGTTCGCGCGAGGCGGTAATATGCGCCGCTGCCCTGCCGAGGGTTCCCACTGGGAAACGGCAGAATACCTCTTTGAAAATTCATTGCCTCATAACGCAAAGGGAGACGAACGTCTCCCTTTTTGCATAGTGAAATTAAATTCGCGGCGGCGGAAAAAATTTTAACTGCAAATCCGCTATTGACAGCGATAATATAACGGTATATACTATTGTTGTATAAAAGGGGTTGTATGTTAAATGAATGAATATAAAGGTGAATTCAAATTTGAAGGTGAGCTTTCAAATAAGAGCAAGCAATATTTGTTAAAACAACAAATGATAAGGACCATTATCTATGGTATTGTGTTTTCTATATTGATTTCCATACCTATAATTTTATTAGCTATTTATTATAATGCTTTGATACTATTATTCTTAGTGCTTCCTTTCATATTTATTGTAATATCTATAGTTTCTCCACTATATAGTAAAGATTTTCCTAAAGAGATAGAAGTGGTAGATGAGGTAATATATATTACAACAAAATACGGTACAAGAAGTAAGCAAATTAATAATGTTAAGAAGGTAATAGATACAGGCGATAGTTATTTTATAATTTTCTATTTTCCTAAAATTACAACTTGCCTTTGCCAAAAAGATTTATTGGTAAAAGGAACTTTAGGAGATTTTGAACAATTATTTCAAGATAAAATTAAATAGTTGTTTTATGCTTCAGATTTTGTGGTGGGTTAAATTTAATAATCTAATCTAATCTAATCTGCCTCAGTAAGTTCGGTAATAGACGGCTTAAATGCATCGATTGTATCATATGAATACGACGGACTAAAATTTAGATTTATAAAATAAATTTGCTTTATAAATAAAAAGAGAGGGTAAAATTTACCCTCTCTTTTTTTGCGATATTTTTTATTTATTTTTTGCGGTTAAAAATTTTTGCCATGGCAATAATTTTTACACCGTGGCGATAATTTGTTGCGCGGCGGAAATCACCTTTTCGCGTAGTCCCTCGGGCGCGAGCACCTTCACGCCCCCGCCGAAGCCCAATATCTTGCTCACCAGGCCGTCGTCGTCGGGAACCGAAACTTCGGCGATGAACTTGTTGGCGCGCGGTTCGATATTGTCGATGCCTATCCATTCCTCCACGTCGGGCAGTTTGTCCTTTTCTATCTCAAGCACGAGCTCCGCAAGTCCCTCCGAGCGGTGGCCGAAGTCGAGCGGTATCTCCTCGCGCGAAATTTCGCGCTTTTTAAAGGTCTTGCCCGTAAAACGCGCGCTCTTTATTCTGCCCACCTTAAAGGTGCGGTAGTCCTGTTTGGTGTGGCAGAACGCGTATATGTACCACACATTCTGCTTGAATATCAGTACGTACGGGTCGATTATCCTGCGGCTGTGCTCGCCCGCGCGGGAGATGTAGTCGATATCCAGGCACAGCCCCTCGTTCACGGCCTTTTCGCATACGGCCATCTTGTCGGAAAATTTTTTCGTGTCGCCCCAGGTGCCGCCGTCGACGATAATGTTGCCGCTCACGGCGTGGCCGGCGTTTTCCCTTCTGAATTGGCTCTTAAGTTTTTCCAGCGCCGTTAAAATGGCGTCGTCATTCACCTGCGAACTCATGGCCGCGAGCGCGTTGATCGTCGCTGCGTATTCGTCTTTGGTGAGAAACCCTACGGGCAGGCGGTAGGTGTCGGCAATGGCTATGCCGCCGTAGCGCCCGCGTGAAATGTATATCGGAATGCCCGCCACGGCCAGCTCTTCCACATAGCGGTATACGCTGCGCAGCGATATATTGTAACGCTCGGCAAGTTCCCTGGCGCGCATTTTTCGGCGCGATAAAAGCAACATGAGCATGTTAACCATGGTCTGGTATTTCATTTAGGGTTCCTCCTGTATTTTTTGAGAATAAAGCGTGCGACCCCGCAATATACATATGGCGTGACTGATGTTGGGCGTAAAAAACATTTGTCAATAGTTTCAGTCAAAATTTTCTTAAAAAAACTTAAAAAAATTTTAACATATATGACAATATTTGTCAACTATTATGTGTATAATAGGTGGTGAAATCTGATTCGGAGGACAAGTTTATGACTTATTTCGGATATGTGGACAGACAGAAACAGCTGATACGCAACAGGCACGCAGGGGAAGAGATAATTTTGGTGCGCGGAGAAAGCGTGATAATAAGGGAGGGGGAACGCGCATTTGCCGTGCCGTGCGCCTGTGCGGCCGCGCCCTGCAACGCGGCGCCCCGCGACGAACGGCAGGACGACGGTAAATCGGTCGAGCAGCTTTTGAAGGAACTCTCCGAGATGAAGGGTTTAAACCGCATGGAGCGGGAGCATTTCGCCGCAAAAGCGCCGATATTATAAAGCGCAGAAAATAAAGATCCGCACCGCGGCTGTGCGGCAGATTTTTCAATTATGAACGCAGTAACTATGATGACTCTATCGTAATATTTTTTGTCTTTAAAGGCGGGGCGCGGGCGAATTTTTCGCCCGCGCCCCAGCACTTTTGTGCGCAAGCATAAGGCATGAAATCAGCGCGGGCGGACAATTGTCCGCCCGCGGCTGATTTCATATTTGCATTTGTTTTGCTGTATGTTTTGGCGGCGTTTCAGTTGCGGCGCTTTACAACAATGCGCTCCACAATGGCGACTATTGCATACATTCCGCCCGCAAGCAGGCAGAGAATGAAGGTGGCCGCCATAACTAAATCGAGCCTGAACACCTGCCCGCCGTAGACGATGAGATACCCCAGCCCCGCGCGTGAGACGATGTATTCGCCCATGATAGAACCTATCCACGCCAGCCCCACCGCAACTTTCAGCGTGTTCATAAAGGCGGGGAGGGAGGCGGGTATCACCAGTTTTGTAAGCATGGTCAGCTTATTCGCCCCCATGCTGCGCAGCAGCAGCTGTTTTGTTTTATCAACTGACACAAAGCCCGCCAGCATATTCATTATGCACACGATAATGCTCACGAGCACCGTCATGAATATTATTGCCGTGTAGCCCGTGCCCATCCAGATTATGATGAGCGGGCCGAGCGCTATCTTTGGCAGTGCGTTTAAAACTACGATATACGGCTCGAATATGGCGCGCACGTGGTCATTCAGCCATAATAGCACGGCGATAAGGTAGCCCAAAACTACGGCTATAACAAAGCCCACCACCGTCTCCATCAGCGTGATGCCTATGTGGTAAAAGAGCGTGCCCGCCGCAAAAAGATCGGCGATGGTCTTTACCACGCGCGAGGGGGAGCTGGTTATAAAGGGGTCGAATACGCCCACCTGTGCGCATAGTTCCCAAAGGCCGATGAGCGCTATAAGTATAAAAGCGCGCACAACGTGCACCACGATTTTGTTGCGCTTTATTTTTTTAAGGTACAGCGCGTGTTGCGCCGAATAGTTGGTGTTTTTGTTTTTCATAGTGGTAAATTAAAAATAGATGACGTCGCAAGGCTACTGTCTGCTACTTTGCGGCAAGATTTCTCCGCTACGGTCGAAATGACAGCAGGGGTGTCAGAGGTTGAGTTCCCGCCTCAGCACTTCAAACATGCCGGCAAAGTCGCCACATTCTCGCCGCTTTTTGGGGCTGCCGCTGCCAAATGTTATCATGTGTTCGCCCGCCACGCGCGCAGGGCGGGCGGAGAGCACGATCACTTTGTCGGAGAGCGCTATTGCCTCAGATATGTCGTGCGTGACGAGTAGCGCCGTCTTTTTTTCGCTCTTTATTATGTCGTGCACGTCGTCGCATACGGCAAGGCGGGTCTG
>ERZ1643247.3466-NODE-3466-length-11105-cov-4.154661_pt1 | contig 11105 bp, 7 predicted proteins | sample MGYA00579264_ERZ1643247 | MGnify/ENA primary metagenome ERZ1643247 (study PRJEB29033, sample SAMEA4952262) | chicken gut metagenome | biome: Broiler Chicken; feature: Gastrointestinal Tract; material: Caecum | place: Ireland | collected 2018 | study: Broiler... | reverse complement strand
GATGCCTGCGGTCATGAATATCGGACATTTTGCGTTTGTGTTGGTTGCGATCGTTGCGGGGCTGTTGGTGCTTTTCGGAGCGCAAAACCTTTCCGTTACCGGATGGAGCGCTTTTACAGGTGCTATCATCGCTTCTTTCCTCAATATGTCCCGTCAGTTTTCGCTCAACATCGGGCAGGTCTCCATGCAGATCAACTCGGTCGTCATGGGGCTTGCGGGCGCCGCGCGTATTTTTGAACTTTTGGATGAAAAGCCGGAAACGGACGACGGTTACGTAACCCTCGTCAACGCGAACATCGCCGAAGACGGGACCATTACCGAGAGCGAAGAGCGCACCGGCAAATGGGCGTGGCGTCACCCGCATAAAGCGGACGGTACCGTCACATATACCGAACTGAAAGGGGACATCCGCCTGTTCGACGTCGATTTCGGCTATGTTCCCGAAAAGATCGTTCTCCGCAACGTCAGCATTTATGCGAAACCCGGGCAGAAGATCGCTTTTGTCGGTGCAACCGGCGCGGGCAAGACGACCATCACCAACCTTCTCAACAGGTTTTACGATATTGCGGACGGCAAGATCCGCTACGACGGCATCAACATCAACAAGATCAAAAAAGCTGACCTGCGCCGTTCGATGGGTATCGTCTTGCAGGATACCAATCTGTTTACGGGTACGATCATGGAAAACATCCGCTACGGCAAGCTGGACGCGACGGACGAAGAATGCATCGAGGCTGCAAAACTTGCGAACGCGCATGACTTTATCACCCGTCTGCCCGAAGGATACAATACGATCCTGCGGCATGAAGCGTCTAACCTCTCGCAGGGACAGCGCCAGCTCATCTCCATCGCGCGCGCGGCGGTCGCGGATCCTCCCGTGATGATCCTCGACGAGGCGACTTCCTCCATCGATACCCGCACCGAGGCGCTCGTTCAGAGGGGTATGGACGCGTTGATGAAGGGCAGGACGGTCTTTGTCATCGCGCACAGGCTTTCTACCATTCAGAATTCGGACGCGATCATGGTCCTCGACCACGGCCGCATCATCGAGCGCGGCTCGCACGAGCAGCTCATCGAACAGAGAGGTACGTATTATCAGCTGTATACGGGCGCTTTCGAACTCGAATAATCGCAAAAAATTTAATAAAAAACAGAGCGTTTCTGAAAAGGAATGCTCTGTTTTTTATGACTTTATCGGACGGCCGCTTTTGCGGTTGTTTTTTATTTGTTTTGATTTGTCAAGACAGCATCCCTGAACTCGGAAGGGGACATGCCCGTCTTTTTTTTGAAAAAGAGGGAAAACTGGCTGTAATACTCGTAGCCGCACTGCGCCGATATGTCGGTCAGGTTGACGGCGGGGTCGGCAAGCAGCTTTTTTGCGGCGTTCAATCGGGTTTCCAGGATAAATTCTTTGGGCGAAAGTCCCGTCTTTTTTTTGAATACGATGCGGAAATGATCATCGCAATACCCCGTAGAGCGCGCCAGCTCCGACATGTCGATCGCGGACATGTAATATTCTTTGATATAAGAAATGGCGTAATCGATGTTGTCCTGTTTCTGAGCGGTGATGTTCGAGGTCCTGCGCAGGATCCTGATGAGGATGTTCCCGATCAGGTTTTCTATGTATTGCTGGTAGTAGGCATGCTTCTGTTTGAACTCGTGGCGGACAGCCTGGATCAATCCGAATATTTCAGAATTGACGTCTTTCAGGCAATGGCTCTGCGCAGGCGTAAAAGTTTCCGTGCTGCGGAATCCGACGGAGATCATGCTCGTCATGGAACGATGCGTTTCTCCGTGCGTTTCGTTCGGCTGAACGAGGACAAACGTGCCCGGCTCGTATTCGTATTTGTTTTCTCCGCAAATTCCCGTCCCGTCGCCTTTCAGGTAATAGATAAATTCGTAACAGGTGTGCTGGTGTGCGGCGATGGTCCGGGGCGATTCGTAGTTGCGGATCCAGACATATTGCATTTCGATCATGATCGTTTCTCCCTTACATATCAAAAAAAGTATAGCACCGCTTCACCGGATTGTCAATACCGATTTTTATATAATCTCTGAAAATATTAAATAAAAAGCCAGATATTTGACTTACTTAAGGAAACGATTCGGTTTTTTTATAAATAATCCTCGGCTTTTGTTATTTACTAATTGACGGGTGCGTTTTATAATAGAAATATACAAAACAAGGCAGTTTGCGGTGTAGCACAACCCCTTAAGGAGGAAAACACAAAAAATGAAGAGTATTTTGGCGGGAAAACGGAGGAAAAAGTGGAACGCCCGCAACTGGACGGTGTTTATCGTCGCAACGCTCGGACTGATCTACATTCTCGTTTTTCATTATGTGCCGATGGTCGGCGTACTGCTCGGATTCAAAGATGCCGATTATTCGGCGAACCTTCTGGGAGCGCTCCTGTTTGAAGATTGGGTGGGGTTTGATCATTTCGTGGAATTTCTCCATGACGTCGACTTCTGGAACGTGATGACCAACACGCTGGTTGTGAATGTCATCATGCTGCTGGTCAACTTTTTCGCGCCCATCCTCTTCGCGCTGCTCATCAACGAAGTCAAGCACGCCGTTTATAAAAAGGGCATCCACGTCGTCGCAACTTTCCCCAACTTTATATCCTGGGCGATCTACGGCGGCATCGTCATCGCGCTCACCGACCAGACGACGGGCATCATGAATCCGATCCTGAACCTTTTCGGCTTGTCGTCCGAAGAGAACCCCGTCTACCTTATGGGCAACGACTATATCTGGGCGGTCATCATCGTTTCTTCGCTGATCAAGACGGTCGGCTGGGGATCCATCATTTACATGGCGGCGATCGCGTCGGTCGACGTGCAGCTGTACGAGGCCGCTGAGCTGGACGGCATCAACCGCTGGCAAAAGGCGATCTATATAACGCTGCCGAGCATCGCGCCCACGGTCACGGTCTTCCTGCTTCTCAACATCGGACGCCTTTTGACGAACTCGTTCGAACAGTTCAACTCCATGCAGAACGCGGTCAACCTGAACAGGAGCGAGGTGCTGGCGACCTACGTGTACCGCCTCAGCTTTACGGACAGGAGATACGGATACGCTACGGCGATCGGCTTGTTCAACTCGTGCGTCAGCCTCATACTGCTGATCGTCAGCAACTTTATCAGTAAGAAAGCAACGGGGAGGGGATTGTTTTGAGTCTGCAAAAAGCGATGCGCAAGCGCACCCACCGCCGCATCCGCATGACATGGGCGGACTGGGTCATCTATGTGATTTTGTTTCTGTTCGCGCTCGTAACGTTCTATATGTTATGGTACGTCATCATCGGTTCGTTTTCCAACGGGCGCATGTATGCGTCGGGCGGCGTGTTTCTGGTCCCGAACGGGTTCACGTTCGCAAATTACAGCGTCATCATAGCCGACATGGAATTCTGGACGGCGTTCAGAAACTCTGTCTTCAGGACGGTGACGGGCGTCGTCACAGAGCTCCTGTTTACGGCGCTGGTCGCGTATGCGATGACCAACAAGTATCTGCGCTGCCGTCAGGCGTATTATTGGATCTTTATTTTCACCATGTTTTTCTCGGGAGGCATCGTGCCTATGTATTTGCTGCTCCGCGTGCTGGGGCTGTACGATTCCTTCTGGGTATACATCATCCCGTCCATTTTTTCTGTGTACAACATGATCGTCATCTCCAGCTTTTATAAGGGGATCCCCGACAGCCTGTACGAGGCGGCGGAGCTGGACGGAGCGGGAGAACTGACGATCTGGGCGGTCGTGTATATGCCGCTATCCAAATCGGTTCTGGCGACGGTCGCGCTGTGGATCGCCGTAGATCACTGGAACAGCTATATGGGCACGATGCTTTACACCGATGCGGGCGAGTGGACGAATACCTTGCAGTTTTACCTGAAACAACTTATCAACGAGGCGAGCGGCGTCAGCTCGGGATCGGAATATTCGGATCTCGTTTCCGCAAGGACGATCTCTTATGCCGCCATCGTCATCGCGCTGATCCCCATCATGTGTTTCTATCCGTTCATTCAGAGACATTTTACGAGAGGCGTGATGATCGGCTCGCTCAAAGGTTAAATAAAAAAAGGAGGAAAATACATGAAATTCGGAAAGAAAGTGTTTTGTGCCGCGCTGTGCGCCGTGTTGAGCCTGCTCTTCGTTTTGTCGGGCTGCAACAACCCGATGTTCGATTTCGGCGGATACGAATACCCCGATTTTCCGTATGCGGACAGCGATCCCGACATAGACAGCTGGACACAGTGGGAAGAGGGCGACATCATCGAGATCGACTGGTTTATCGACAGCACTTCTTATTCCCTCCCGCAGGAAAGCTCTCTCGTCGTGGAAGAAATTTTGCGCCAGACGGGCGTTAAGATCAATTTCCGTAAAGCTACGACCAGCGACGGATCCGAGCTTACGACGATCATTGCGGGGAACGATCTTCCCGACCTGATCTCGGTCACGGCGGGCATGGACGATCTCGTCAGCAACGACAAGATTTTCCCGATCAACGGCCTTGCGGAGCGCTGGGCGCCCTCGCTCTGGCAGAGGATCACCGAAGAAGGGGAGATGTACAACACCTATAAGACGTCCGACGGCGATCTCTTTTACATGGTCAACAATTTTTATAACAGTCAGGACATCGCGGATTATCAGGCGCTCGGCGGAGACATCCTTCCCAACGACGGCGTCGTGGTGCGCAAGGATTACCTCGACGCGTACTGTTCGTACATGAAGGCGCAGGATTCTTCCTGGACGGATGCGGAGATGGCGAATCCGCAGGGAGTCCTCGATTTTCTCCTTTGGACGAAAGAGACTTATTCCATTTCCAATTCCAATCATTCCGTCCTTCTCTCTGCGTTCGATTCGAGCGAAGATTACGGCAGCCGCGGACTGCAGGTCCTCATGGAGTATTTTTCCTGCGAATCGGAAGATGAAAACGGAAACTGGGTATATCCCCTTGCCAGCGACAATTTTGTCGAAATGATGCAGTGGCTCAACGAACTGTACCGCAGCAATCTCCTCACGGAGGGGTGCCTGGGCGCCACGCAGTCGCAGATCAACCAGTATATCCAGAACGGCGAGCCCATCATGTATATCGGCAAGATGATCACGCCGTCCAGCTATTTCCGCAACTGGGAACAGAACGTGAGCGGCAACAATCCGCTCGGAGAAGACGCGGCATACGTGCCCATCATCTTTACGAACGAAGAGGGTCAGATCCCGCAGCTTTCTTACCGCACGTCGGGCGAGCTGTATACGATGGTCACCGCAAACTGCGAGAGACCTGACAGGGTGATCAAACTTTTGGATTTCCTGTATTCGGAAGAGGGGCAGAAGCTCGTTTATTACGGGATCGATACGGCTGACGACGCGGCGGACGGCACCTATACTTATACGGTGCAGCCGGGCACGACGGTCACCCTGGATGACGGCACCGAATACACGTATGAGTACGGTCAGATCGACTATACGGAAGAAGTGCAGCAGGCGTTCCTCAGCAGCGTCGAAAGCTACGGCATTTATTTCTGTATGTTCCTGTGCGATCCGATGTTCCTCAACCTAAGCAGTGCGGACGGCGGGCAGTTCAACAACTACCGCGACTATGTAAAATGGAATTCGCGCGCGGCTCTCATCCCTTATTCATACGACCACCGCGGATTCGAGTTTATTTTGGACAGTTCCGACAGCCGTTATAAATCGAGCATGACGACGCAGAGCAACATGCGTTCGACCTGGTACCGCAGTTATGCCGAGATCATCGGCCTCGAATCTGCCGACGCCGTCGCGGCGGAGATCGCTGAGATCCTCGACTGGTGCGACCGCGCGGGATTGCAGGATTATATCGAATTCAACAACGATTGTTTCAAAGAGCATAAAGAGAGGCTTGGCATCGAATACGCGTGGGCGCCCAACGATCCGGACTCCGCTTATCACAGCCTTACGATTTCTTCGATCTACGGAGACACTAGTTATTACAGGGAGGTTCCGGACGAGCTGAAAGCCGGATTGTAAAGACATCTATGGAGAATATGACCAGGATTATCATTGATACCGACATCGGCGACGATATCGACGACGCTTATGCGATCGCCTTGGCGGTGAAGATGCAGAAATTCGACATCCTCGGCGTGACGACCGTATACCGCAACAGCGAACAGCGGGCAAAGATCGCATCTGCGCTTTTAACCGCCCTCGGCCGCGGCGACGTCGGCGTATACGCGGGCAGGGATTATCCTTACAAAGAAAAATTCCGGATAGAGGATTTCGAAGAGACGCTGCCGGACGGCAGACCCGTGATACCGCATTATTTTGAGGAATTCGGGTCGGCGCCCGTCCGTTCGCAGGGGGCGGCGGAATTCATCGCAGAACAGGCGGAAAAGTTCCCCGGGGAGATCGTCGTCGTGGCGATCGGGCCGCTGACTAACCTTGCCGAAGTTTGTCAAAAGTATCCCGCGGCATTTGCCAAGCTTAACCGGATCGTCTGCATGGGCGGAGCATTTTCCGGGGAGAAAGCAGAGTGGAATATCCGCTGCGACCCCGAGGCGGCCGCCGCCGTCTTAGGATCGGGCGTCCCCATTTCCTTCGTCGGGCTGGACGTCACGGCGCATACATACCTTAATGGAAAAGACGTACAAGAAGTGACGTCGGGAAAGGGCGAAGCGTTCGGCCTGTTGAACAAAATGCTCGGAAAGTGGATGGATTCGCATCCCGGAAGGAACCCCACCATGCACGACGCGCTGACCGTTGCGGAGGTGGTCGGCGGATTCTGCCGTTACGACGAGCGCCGCATCGAGATCCCGCTCGAAGGGAACGAACGCGCCTGCACATGTACGACGCAGGACCCTTCGGCGCCTCTGGTGGTTTGTGCGGTCAGCGTGGACAGGCCGGCGTTCATGCACTTTTTTAAGGGCACACTGTTGCAGCCCGTAATGATTTAAAAGGAGGAAAAGATGAAAACGAAAGCAATTTCTGTGATTCTCGGCGGTCTCGTCCTTGCGGCGGCGTGTTTCTCGACCGGCGTTCTCGGGGCGGCGGCAGCCGCGCAGCCTCTCGTGTACGAGGCGGAAGGGAAATTGTCGGGCGACGAGCAGATCTCGTACGTGCCCGATACGCCCGTCGAGGTGGACGGCGACGCGCTCGCCGTGAAGGTGTTTCTCAAAAACTCGTATTGGTACAGTCTTCCCCTCAGTTTTTCGGTCACGTCGGGAGGAAGGGAATATACCTGGGATCTCGGCAATTCGACGCTGAGCGGCATCGAGTACACGGACGCGGACGAAAGCGATTCGTCGGTCGCGACGATCCAATGGGACTCGAACGGAAAGGTGTGCGTTCCGTATTTGTTTTACGGCGAAGTCATCCTGCCCTTCTCCGAACTGAACGGGGGAGCGGGCGCAGACATCGCTTTGATAGAGGAGATCTCCGTGACGGTTACGGCGGCAGTAAACACGGATTATGCGTCGGGCGATTCGTGGGTGGCTGACGGCATTTCGCTGTATCTGTTCGGCGCGGACTGTGTTACGCTGAACGGAGAGAGCGAGATCGGCGATCGCACGCAGATCGCGGATTTTTGCGGGATGTCTGCGGACGATCTTACCCTGACAGCGGCTGCCGGCGGCGAGGCGGAAGGTGCTTTGCGCTCGGCGAGCGATTCCGATTACGCCGCGTTCGAAGGGCTTCTCGCACAGTATAACTCATCGAGCGAGACGCTCGGCGACATGAAGATCATCGAAGATTTCGATACGAACGACCTTCTGGCAGAAGCTGCGGGCGCAGAGCGCGCGGCGCAGGAATTGGAAGACATTTTCTATATGTCCGGCCAGGAGGCAGATTACAGCATCACGGAGGGCGGATACAGCGGCACGGCGCTTTCCTACAACGTCGATTCGACGATGTACAATCCGGGCGGAAACGCTTATGCCGGCCTGCATTTCAACTTCGGCAAAAAGGACGCGACCGACTGGTCGGGTGCGAACGGCGTTGCGGTGTATGTGGAAAACACGTCTGATCATCTGGCGAGTTTTGCCATCGAAATTTTCCAATATAACCTGGACACGGGAAAACTGGAACAGTACAACCTCAACGATTCTGCCAACCGTTATAAAACGCTGTACGCGTATAACGTAGAAACGGGAGAAGAGTTCTCGTATCATACGCAGACATATATGCGCGTGCCCGCCAACTTCAAGGGGTGGATCCGCATCCCGTTCTCGCAGTACGCGGCGCCCGCGTGGTCGCAGTCTGCCTCTTACGGCAACGAAGGCGTGCTGGATTTCGACAGATTCCCCGTCGTCAAGGTTTCGCTTACGCGCCTGTTTAACGTGAATTACGATATCGAACTCATCATCGACGATATAGCGCTCTATTACGGGGATTTCAGCGTCGGAAATCTTTTTGATCCGAGCAAGACTTCAATCCGCGACTGCATTGAAAACGGCAGCGTTCCCGCTTAATACAAGGAGGAAAAGATGAAAAAGCTGATCTGTATCCTGATGGCTCTCACGTTCATTTGCGCACTCGCCGCGTGCGGTGACGGAAACACGCCCGATACGCCGGAAGAAGAAACGTTCGAATCCAAGATCTTCGACGGCATCGACGCCGTTTTCGACGAGAGCCTCGGCTATTACAACGAAAATCCTTCCGCATTCCAGGAGGGAGCGACGCGCTATCTGTACTATACCCGCAACACCGTCAAATACGATTCGACGACGGACAGCATTGCCGTTCGCGTGGGGACGTATTCGAACGGTGAGTGGACGTACGGCGAACCGCAGACGTGCATCAGCGTGTCTGAGAGCGGCTGGGACAGCGGCGGCGTGTTCGGCGCCGACGTCGTGAAGGGGACGTTCGCATACAACGGGGAGACCTATTCTTATCTCATGGCATACTGCGGGACGACCCGTTCCGACCGTACGGATGCGGATATCGGGTTTGCCGTCGCGAAAGAGCCGACGGGCGAATGGGTCAAAGTCGGCACGGAACCCTTCATCGAGTTCAACAGTTCCGAATGGGATTCCGTCGGGCTTACGAGCTATCCCGGCGCGATCGAACCCAGCCTCATCAGTTACGACGAGGGCGGCAAGGTCTATCTCTTCTACGAAGAATCGGAAGTGTTCAAATCCAACTATGCGGTCGAGCTGGACTGCTCGAACATGGATTCCATCGTGCGCGGCGGACGCAAGGTCATCGAGCGGGGCGGCATCAGCGACCTCGGCACGAGCAACCCGCTCCTTTACGGGGCAGACTATGTCTATGCCGAAGACGGCGATATGCTGTACGCCGTCCGAGAGGGCCGCACGACGGCGACCGCCAATCCGATCGTGGCGGACGAATTGCAGGCGCTGCGTTCGTCGATGGACATTCTCGACACGATTGATCAGGGCGTTTCCGATCCGGACGCCGAGCCCTATGAATGGTGGTCGGAGATCGACGATATAAGTTCTTCCGATACTGCCGATTTCGAAAGCGAGGACAGGATACTCGGTTACATGCGCATTTTCTCGCCTACGATCGTCAGCAACGAATACGGCGGAATGCTCGACTATGCTTCGCTCGAGATCCTCTTTACTTCGCAGACGTGCGAAGGGGACAGCCGCTTGCCCGCCGAGCATGAAGACGCTTATATGTTCTCTCAGATGATCCACTCGATGGTGATCGAACAGTGAGGTGCTTTATGGGCAAATGCGGTTTGGTTTTAGCGGCGGCGCTTGTACTCGGACTTTGCTTTTCGGCGGCGATGCCTTTGCAGGCGAAAGCCGCCGAAGAAACGGACAGTCCTCTCGTAAGTTATTGGTCGAGCGACCCCGGCGTTACGGAAATGCCCGTGGCGGAAGGTTCGACCGAGACGTACGCCGAAGAGGACAGGATGTGGCAGGGGCTTCCGACGATCGCGGTGACGCCAGGCGGGCGCATGTGGTGCGCGTGGCAGACGGGCGATTCCGTGGAAGGGAGCGCCGGTTCGAACAATTACGACGTTCTTTATTACAGCGACGATATGGGTAAGACGTGGAGCGAAGATTATATGATCTGGGACGTTCCGGACGATTCGATCCGCCTTACCGACCCCAGGCTGTTTTACGACCAGTACGGAAAGCTTTGGCTGGTGCTGATCCGCGGCGGGTTGAACGGGGTGTATGCGATGCAGATCATGAACCCGGACTGCGACGATCCCGCGACGGAGCTTGAAGTTGGCGAGCCGATCGCATGGATGCGCGATCCGCCCGCACACCGCCCGACCATCCTTTCGAACGGGTATTGGATCACGCCGGTCGAAGTGAGTACGGACGCGCAGAAGACTTATATTTGCAACCCCGACGATGAAAACGGGCGGTACCGCTGGACCACGAACACGCAGCAGGCCGCGATCACGGCGTATCCCGACGATAAGTCATATGGCGAGGCACAGATCATCGAACTGGAAGACGGGAGACTGATGATGCTGTCGCGCCTGCCGGGAGACTGCGGCGGGGGTATGGAGATCTCGTATTCCACCGATTACGGCGCCACATGGTCCGCGTACCAGGCGGATAACGGCGTTCCGTATATTACGCCGAATTCAAAATTTCATATCCAAAGGCTGGAAAGCGGCGCGATCTTATTGATCACGCATGCGACGACGGACGACCGCGAACAGCTTGCGGCTTACCTTTCTTACGACGACGGCGAGACCTGGCCGTACATGCTTATGCTCGACGACACAGACATTCGCGGCAACTGGCGCAATTACGGAGTCAGCTACCCCGAGGCGGCGGCACAGCAGGGTGAAAACGGCGAGATCTACATCGTGTACGACGCGGGGAGATACGAACTGAAAGAGATCCGCATGTGCATTATCACGGAGGAGGACATCAAGGCGGGCAAACCCGTTTCCGAATACTGTTCCATGCGCATGTCGGTCAGCAAACTCGGAGGCTATCTCGATTACGTCGATACGCAGGAAGAATACGAGCAGTATATGACGGTTGAACCGGGCACGCCGAAGAGCGAGATCCTGCAAGCGCTTCCGACGACGGTCACGCTTATAGGGGAAGACGGCACGACGCTCGCTCTCACGGGCGAATGGGAGTGCCTGGATTATGCGCCCAATATCGAAGGCAGATATACGTTCAAAT
>ERZ1643247.3465-NODE-3465-length-11109-cov-7.833002_pt1 | contig 11109 bp, 6 predicted proteins | sample MGYA00579264_ERZ1643247 | MGnify/ENA primary metagenome ERZ1643247 (study PRJEB29033, sample SAMEA4952262) | chicken gut metagenome | biome: Broiler Chicken; feature: Gastrointestinal Tract; material: Caecum | place: Ireland | collected 2018 | study: Broiler... | reverse complement strand
AAAAAATAAAAAATAAATTAAAAAAATAAAAAATAATTAAATTAAATTAAAATAAAATAATAAAAAAATAGGTTTAAAAATAAAAAATGCAATATTTTTTTATTTATTGCATTTTTTATTTAATCTTAATTATTATTTTTAAAATTCTTCAGGAAATTATAGTCTTCAATTGCCTGCTGTTTTTGCTGTTCTAAAAGTTGTGACTTGCCATTCTCTATAGTTTGAGTAAATCGTCTTTCTTTTTTCAAGAAATCAAAGTATTTTTCTGGCTGGAAATTGCTATCAAGTTCAAGAGTGTCTAAAGACGGATTATAAATATAGAGTGGCCAGAATCCACAATCAACAGCGTCTTTAGTTTCATGGGTATGTCTTTCTAGATCAAAGCCTTGATTGATACAAGGTGAGTATGCGATAACAATGCTCACTCCTTTATATTCCTGCGCCTGCGACAGAGCCTTTATTGTTTGATTGATATTCGCACCAAGTGCTATTTGAGCAACAAATACATTTCTATAGGTTAGTGCAATGTTGCCGAGATTTTTCTTTGGCAGATTTTTTCCGCCTTCTGCAAATTTTACAGATGCTCCCGTTGGAGTTGCCTTGCTTTGCTGACCACCTGTATTTGAATAGGTTTGATTGTCAAGTACAAGGATATTGACATCTTCTCCGCTTGCTAATATATGGTCAAGTCCGCCATAACCGATATCATAAGCCCAGCCATCTCCGCCAATTATCCAAACCTTTTTATCTTTATTTTTGCTATTATAGTTGTTGCCAAGTTTAATACCAAGACCAAACTCTGCATTGTCTTCGAATAAACTATTTGCCCAGAAAACTCCGCCGTTTTCATCTTTGCCATAAGGGCAAGCACCAAAAGTGCCACCGTAAATTGATGAGCAACCCGTTGCATTTGCTATCATCATATTTGAACCATTGAGCATAGTTAAAATCTTGATATATGATGTTTCGCCACAGCCAGCACAAGCGCCACTGAATTCAAATAGAGAGTTTTTAAACTGCAGTCCCTTTGCCATCTTTTCGCTGAAAAGAGATTGAGTGACTTTAGGCAAAACAATATCTCTTTTATACTCATCACGCTTCTCGTCTAAGATTTCTTCGGTGCTTGTCATCTGCAATGCCTTTTTGATGGCAGGGCAAGTGCTTGCACAAACTCCGCAACCTGTGCAATCTTCAGGAGAAAGCAAAATTTTGTAGAGCTTATCTTTTAGACCTATAGCCTTTGCAAAACTATCTTTATCTTCAACATTTTCATCAGCAAGTACAGCCTTAAGTGCGCTATGCGGACAGGATAGTACGCAATGACCACATTGGATACAGTTTTCTTTTATCCACTTCGGTAAGTTAAGTGCTATACCACGTTTTTCATACTGAGAAGTTGCAAGTTCAGTCGAGCCGTCACTTTCAAATTTTGAAACAGGAATACTATTTCCATCTAGTGACAAAATCGGCTTCATGATGTTTTTATAGAACTCATTTTCATAGTCTGGAAGTGGTGGATAGGTTTTTCCGACAAGTTTGCTTATGTCGGCTTCTTCTATGGCTGATAGTGCTTTTAACACCGCCGAGTTATTTTTATCAACCACATCTTGACCTTTGCTTGCAAAGATTTTTGATACCTGTTCTGTCACGCTTGAGATAATCTCATCATCATTTAAGAATTTTGTAACTTTTAAGAGGGCAGTTTGCATGATAATATTGATTTTGTTTCCAAGTCCGCACTCGGTTGCAATTTTTTGAGCATTGATGATAAATAACTTAGCATTTTTTTCTTGTAATTTTTTTACATAGGCTATAGGTAAAACCTTGCCAATCTCGTCGCTATCAAAGATAGAGTTTATAAGCACAATTCCATTTTCTTTAAGACCTTTTAGGCAATCATATCTAGGTACAAAAGAGAAATTGTTGATTGAAATTACATTAGCATTTTCTATTAAATATTCGCTTTTAATTTTACTATCGCTTAGTCGTAAGTGAGAGATAGTCATGCTTCCAGACTTTTTGGAGTCATATTCAAAGTATCCTTGAATTTCCTTATTGTATTTTTCACCTAAGATTTTTACAGTTGACTTGCTTGCAGAAACAGAGCCATCAGATCCAAGACCAAAAATCTTTATTTCGGTCATGGCAGTGTTATATTCATAATGCTCAAGTGGCAGGGATGAGTGAGATTTATCGTCATTGATACCAACTGTGAAATTATCCTTTAGTTCTTGTTTCATATTATTAACAATCGCATTGACACAAGCAGGAGTAAAATCTTTTCCGCCAAGTCCATATCTGCCAGATAGCACATTAATATTTTTTCCGCTCTTTAAAACAGCACTCATTACATCAAGTGCAAGGGGATTAGTCGCGCCATTTTCCTTTGTTCTATCAAGTACGGTAATGACTTTGCACGACGAAGGAAGCGTCTTTATAAATTCTTCAGCATAGAAAGGTCTATAAAGTCTTACTTTGATAAGACCAAGATTGCAATCTTTGTTATTATCAATATATTCTTCAATAGTCTGACAAGATGAGCCAATAGCGACTATCACATTCTCGGCGTTTTGATTGCCGTAATATTCAAATGGACTATACTTGACGCCAGTTATCTTTGCAATATCGTCAAATATTTCTTCTAAATCATCTTTTACCTTGTCATATTTATATTGATTTGCCTCTCTATTTTGGAAGAAAACATCTGGATTTTGTGCTGTGCCATATTGTTTGTCTTGATAGGTTGCCTTAAATTTTTCGAAATAATCTTTGATCACACTTCTTATTTCATCGTCAGAGAAGGTGTTGATTTTTTGAAGCTCATGACTTGTTCTAAATCCATCAAAAAAGTGTAATACTGGCAGGCAAGATTTCATAGCGAGAGTGTGACTTGCAAGTGCCATGTGCTGACTTTCTTGTACCGAACTTGAAGCAAGCATGATAAAGCCAGTTGTTCTTGCCATCATAACGTCAGAATGGTCACAAAAAATTGATAGTGCACTCGAAGCAACCGCTCTTGCTGATACATGGATGACACAAGGAAGACCTTCGCCAGCCATTTTGAGCATATTTGGAAGCATCAAAAGAAGCCCTTGACTTGATGTGAAGGTTGTGGAAAAGGCACGCGACAAAAGAGCGCCGTGTACAGTGCCACTTACACCGCCTTCAGATTGCATTTCAACCATTTTGACATCTTCGCCAAATATATTTTTAACTCCCTTAGAGTTTAAAGTGCTACAATATTCAGCCATAGGACTTGATGGCGTAATAGGGTAAATAGGAATTACCTGTGATAGCCTGTATGCTATATCTGCGCTAGAAGCACAGGCGTCTATTATTTTTTTAATCATAAAATCTCCTAGATAGTAGTATATATTTTTTTTGTTTTTAAGTCAATAAATTTTAAAAATCATTATATTAAAATTGAATATAGAATTTGCATTATTTTAAAGACAAAGAAATTTCCACATTGCTACTTCTTAAAAGATGATAATAGAATAAAAAAATGAATAAAACTATAAATAAAATTGCAATTAATTTTGAAATTTTCTTTTAAAATTATATAATAGCACTATGAGAAGAATTTTACTTACTATTGAATATGATGGCTCTTGCTATAGTGGCTGGCAAAAACAGCCTGACAGAAGGACTGTTCAGGGCGAAATTGAACAGGCACTTTTTCGCATCCTAGGGCAAAAGATTGAAGTCTTTGGAAGCGGAAGAACAGATGCAGGCGTCCACGCTTTAAATCAAAAGGCACACTTTGATCTTGACACGCCAATTCCCATTTCAAAGCTTGCGAGCATTATAAATAATCAGTTGCCTGATGATATAGTGATAAAAAGCGCAGAAGAAGTTGCAAATGATTTTCATGCAAGATTTTCTTTAACAAGAAAAGTGTATAGTTATACTATTTTTAATTCTCAATATAAAGATGCTTTTTTAGCAAGACGAGTAGGCAGAATTGAATATCCACTCGACGAGAAGAAGATGGCAAAAGCAGGGAAATTGCTTATTGGCGAGCATAATTTTAAAGGCTTTGCTTCAGCCAATACCTGTACCGATAACTTTGTACGCACAATATATGATCTAAAAGTTGAAAGGGACGGCGATTTCATATATGTTACAGTGGAAGGAAGTGGCTTTTTGTACAACATGGTGCGAATAATTGTAGGAACGCTTGTAGATTATAGTCTTGGCAATTTGACACTTGATGATATACAATCTGCCTTAAAAAATCAAGATAGATCAAAGGCAGGGCGTACAATGGTAGCAAGCGGGCTATATTTAAAAGATGCTATATATTAATTAATTTTAATATTGCAATAAATAAAAGAAATACTTTAAAATGTTTTAATTTGCTTTTATTTAAACTAATAAATAGAATTTTTATTTAATATGTTTAAAATTGCATATAAAAAATTTATTAATCTTAAAATGCGATTGATTTTATCAGCAGAATGTGATAAAATAACGTGAAAGTAAAGAAAGTCTTTTCTTTAAAAACAAACATATTTACAGATTGATTAGGAGATATTATGACTACTGATAGAGAAATTAAAGATTTATGGATAAAGTTTTTTAAAAATCATAATTTTACGCAAATACCAGGATATTCTATTATACCAGAGAATGATCCAACTGTTCTTTTTACTACTGCTGGTATGCATCCACTTGTACCTTATCTATTAGGGGAGCCACATCCTTATGGTGACCGTATTTTTGATGTACAGAGATGTATAAGGACCAATGATATTGATGAGGTCGGTGATTCTACTCATCTTACTTGCTTTGAAATGCTTGGAAATTGGACTCTTGGCAAATGTGATAAAAAGGAGATGATAAAATTAAGCTTTGAATTTTTAACTAGCAAAGATTATCTCAATCTTCCAAAAGAAAGAATTGCTGTGACAGTATTTGGTGGTGACGAGATTGCTCCAAGGGATGACGAGGCATATAATGCATGGAAAGAATGCGGTATAGAAAAGATTTACTTTAGCACTGAAAACAATTGGTGGGCTCTAGGTGGCGGAGTTGGTCCTTGTGGTCCTGATACCGAGATGTTCTATGATACAGGCAAGGAACAATGTGGAGAGAATTGCTCGCCACTATGTGATTGCGGAAAATATGTTGAGTTTTGGAATGATGTATTTATGCAATATATGGTTGCTAAAGAGGGAGAAAAGGCAACAAAACTTGCTAGACCTAATATTGATACGGGTATGGGACTTGAGCGTACTGTAATGGTATTGAATGGTCAAGAGAGTGTATATGACAGTGGATGCTTAAAGCGTGCTATCGATTTTATGGCAAGCAAAGCTAAAGATGGCTACAGCGAAAGTAATAAGAAAAATTATAGAATAATTGCTGATCATCTTCGCTCTGCAGTTTTCATTTTAGGAGATGAAAAGGCTGTTGTGCCTTCAAATGTAGGACAAGGATATATTTTGCGAAGATTTATAAGACGAGCAGTAAACTGTGCTCGCAGTATAGGTCTTGATAAGGAAAACTTTGCTCAAATTGTCGATATCTATGTAGATGAGTATGGCAAAGATTATGCAGATATCGCTTCAAAACGCGACTTTATAAAGGATGAACTTAAAAAGGAAGTTGAAAAGTTTTCTAAAGCAATAGAAGATGGTTTTAAAGAATTTGAAAAGGTTATAAATGGCATTGAAAGACATAAACAATTCGCTAAAGAAGGCGAGATTGTTGAAAATAAATTAAGTGGTAAAGCAGTCTTTAGACTTTATGACACTTTTGGTTTTCCATTCGAACTTACGAGTGAACTTGCAAGAGAGAGAGGATACAGTGTAGACAAAGATGACTTTGATGCTAGATTTAAGGAACATCAAGAAAAATCTCGTGCATTAAGTCAAGGTCAATTTAAAGGCGGTCTTGCTGACACTTCACAAAACTCTGCATTTCTTCATACTGCCACACATCTGCTTCTTGCTGGGCTTCAAAAGATGTTTGGCAAGCAGGTTGTGCAGAAGGGATCAAATATTACTCCTGAAAGACTTCGATTTGATTTTAATTTAGATCACAAAATGACGAGTGAAGAATTAAAGGAGCTCGAAGATTTTGTTAATAACGCAATCGAGCGTAAAATTCCTGTTGTTCAAGAGATTATGACACTCGACGAGGCGAAAAAGGCAGGAGCTCATGGTACATTTGACAACAAGTATGGTCAGGAAGTGAAGGTCTACACCATTGGCGATGTAAGCAAAGAAATTTGCGGAGGTCCACATGCAGAAAACACAGGAGATCTCCATCACTTTAAAATTATAAAAGAAGAATCTTGCGCAAGTGGTATAAGAAGAATTAAGGCTATTTTGGATTAAATAATGCTTAAATTTTATCATTTATAAAAATATGTAAAACTATTGAATTTATATTAAAAAAATGCTATAATCATAATAAAGGGGGATTTAATGGCACAAGGCGGAAATGTAAGAAAGGGATTTACCATATATCTACTTATATTGTTTTTTATAATCCTAGCTGCACTTTTAGGATGTATTGTAGCAATGTTGTTTTCTCCTTTTACAAATATTTTAGGTTTCCAATATTATGTTTATAACTATAGCGACATCTTTAAAGAAACGGATGCAGGACAAGCCTACAACCTAGATAACATCTCAGTTATCAATGTGGATACAAATTCGGCAAATGTTACTTTGCAACGAAGATATGATGTTGATCAACTTTATATCGAATTTACAGCTACCTCAAAAGGTTTTGCTAAGGCAGATCAAAATACAGACTTCAATCACTATATTGAATATGACGAAACAGCAAAAGCCTTAAACATCTCGGTGCATGAGCCTGAAGGTTTCATTAGATTTGAAAATAATGTTAATATAAATCTACTTTTACCAATGGTTGATGCTAGCGAAGATTTTGACAATATAGATCTATATATCAATACAAACACTGGAAATATTTATATTGGCAACAATGCAACCGATGATTTAAATCCAAATCTCAAATATGATACTAAAATCAAAAATCTTTATATTACAATGAATGATGGCAGTTTGAGATTTGCTGAAAATAGTACAAACGAGTTTGAAAATTTAAGAATAAATATTGGTGATGGCAGAGTGACTAGTGATAAAGATATTTCTTTTTCAAATTCACTCAGCATTAATTCAAACAGCGCTAGATTTGATTTGGCTAACTTGGCCTATACTTCTACTATGAACCACAATATGCATATAAATCTCAATCTAGACGATGCTATTTTCTATGCAGATAGTATTATTGGTAATTTAAACTTGAATATGCGTGGCGGTCATTTTATTGTAGATGGTGTGGAAGGCTCTATCAATTCAAACAGCGCAATTACTCAAATGAGCAATGGTAGAATAACAATAGGCAGTGTTGCAGGAAATATTTCACTTCCTTATGCAAACAATTCCGATATTACAATTGATTCTATGACTGAAGGTAGTCAGGCATATATTCACGCAACCGGCGGAAATATAACGATCAATTCACTGAAAGGCATGGCTTGGCTTGAAACTACTTCTGGTAAAGTGGATGTAACAACTTACAGCGATGGACTCGAGATTATAACTACATCCGGTGCAATTAATTTGGTCTATGATGTGGACACTGTCAGTGATGTTGTTTTAAAATCAAACAGCGGAAGGATCAATGCTTTTGTTAGATCAAATCTTTCATGTGTTATGAAATTCCACGATAAAGATGGTATTTATTATGATGACGACAATGGACCAAGCACTGTAAATTTAATTTTGCATGACATAGGTTTCCAAAATCCAGCAATTATAAACAATGGATTAGATGCAAATTCAATGCTATTTTACTCGAATGGAAGAATCACAGTTGATTTAATTGAAACAACAGCGTTATAAAATAAAAATTTCAAAAACTCAAGAGATAGTTTAATTTTAGACTATCTTTTTTGTTGTTTACTGGCAAGTGATTTTTCGTGCTCAATTGATATTTGGTTGAATAGATTTTATTCTTGTACAAGTTTAAAAAGACAAATATATAATTCAATATAATTTAATAACTTGCTTGCAAAAGAAAAATTTGTTATAATCAAATAAAGGAATAAAACATGAAAATTTTACATTGTGCAGATTTGCATCTAGGGGTTAAAAACTCCAAGTTACCAATTGATAAGATGCAAATTTTAGAAAACGAGCAAATTGTGGCTACTCACAATCTATTTGATAAGGCGATAGATGATGGTTATGACATTGTGATAATAGTTGGCGATCTTTTTCATAAAAAAAGCGTGTCGAATAAAATAGTCAATTCCTTTTTTGATGCGGTAGAAAGGTTTAATAGACCTGTTTTATATACTTATGGCAATCATGATGAAAAGTTCGAGTTTAAAAATCTGCCATCAAACTTTATAATTTTAAATAAAGATTTATCCTATTATAAGTTGATTGATTGTACATTCTATCATAATCAAATTGATTTAGATATGTTAGAAAATGTCTATGATGCTAAGGACAATAATATTCTTTTAGCACATGGCAATTTGATAAATAGTCGTGACAATGATTATATAAATTTAACTGAAATTTTAAATAAAAAACACTTTGACTATATTGCATTAGGGCATAGTCATTCTTTTGAAAAATTTGAATATCTAAACAATCTTGCCGTCTATAGTGGAAGTTTATTCTCAAACGGCTTTGACGAGATAGGTGACAAAGGTTATGTTTGCGTCAACATCGAAAATAAAAATATCCAGTTGGAATTTTGTCCGTTTGCTAAACGAAGATATATGAAAGTACAGGTCGACATTACCGATATAGACGATTTTAGCAAGTTATTCAATAAAACTATATCCTGCATGAGTGATATCTCAAAGAATGATTTAGTAAGAATAGAACTTGTAGGCTATTTTAATCAAGATAGCGAAAAATATCTATCGCTTTTAAAAGAAAAACTAGATGATTATTTTTATGTTGAGATTATCGACAAATCTAAAATAAAGATAGATTTAGACAGTATAAAAAATGAAGAACTTTCTTTTAAAGCCGAATTTTTAAAACTTGTAAATGAAAGCGAACAAGATGAAATGATAAAAACAAAGATATGCATGCTTGGAATTGAAGCATTAAAAGGGGACAATTTATCTTTATGAAACTTTTAAAATTGCATATAGAAAACTTTGGCAAATTGTCAAATCAAGACATTGATTTCGTCGATGGAATCAATCAAATTTATAAAGAAAATGGTTGGGGTAAAAGCACCTTAACTTTCTTTATAAAGGCAATGTTCTATGGAATGAGTGCAAAGACTCGCGGAGAAGACTATAAAAGTGAAAGGACTCGCTTTATGCCATGGCAAGGCGGAATATATGGTGGATACATAATATATCAAATTGATGGGAAGGAATATAAAGTTACTCGAACTTTTGCTAAAACTCCAGAAGGTGATACCTTTGAACTTTTAGATAAATCGACAAATTTAATAGAAAAAAATGAAATGAAACCGCTCGGCGAACATATTTTTGGTGTAGGTGTGGAAACATTTACTATGACGGTGTTTTTCAGTCAACTAGATTTTAAAAGTTCTTTGAATGACAGCATATCATCTTCTCTTGTAGGGCTTGATAGATATCAAAATGACTTAGATAAAGTCGATAAGGCAATAAAAATATTGAAAGAAAACAAAAGTGGATTAAAAAGATTGATTGTAGGGAAAAGCGATCTCGAAAGATTAAAACTTTCATTTAATGAAAATAATTCAAAACTCATTAAACTAAATGATGAAAAGGAAGGACAGTTAGAAAAAGAGCAAGATTTAATCAAGGAACTAGAAAATTATAAAAGTAGATTTGATTTTGAAAAGGAAAAAATATCATATCAAGAATTAAAATTTCAAGAAAAGGTAGAACTCGAAAGTCAAGTTAATCAATTGAATAATCAATTAAATCAATTGAAAAATCAAAAATCATCTCAAAGAAATGATAAAAAAGATAATTCAAAACTTTTGCTTTTAGGTCTATTTATTTCACTTGCAATTGCTATTTGTTTCTTAGTTATTGGTATTTTAAATGTTGTTAGTATCGTTGTCGGCATTGCCATATCTTTGGCGATGTTTATTGCAAGCGGAATATTTCTATATTTTTCACTTAGAAAGCGAAATAGAAAGCAAAATAATAGTGACGACTTTAGTAATGAGATTGTCAATCTTGAGCATAAACTGATAGATAAACAATCTTCACTTGCGAAATTACAGGATGCAATTTATCCAGATAGACGCGAACTTGATAATTTAAGTGATAAAATAAAAGCCTATGAAATGCAACTTTTGCAAATAAGGCATAATAAAGAAAACATTGAAAATTTAATAGGTCGCTATATTGAAGAAAACGATGTCCTTGAAAATAAAATCAATCAAACAACTTCTATAAATCGTGAAAATGAAGAAAAGATAGATCTTATTGATAGGACTATTGGATATCTTACTAAAGCACGAGAAAATGTTTCTTCGAGATTTGTAGGCGATATAAATAATGATTTTGCCAGTTTACTTGATAATTTCAATATTGATAAAGATAGGTTTGTAGTTGACAGCAAGTGGAATGTTCTTGAAAACTCTATAGTTGGGATGAAAAGTTTTGAGTTTTCATCGCAAGGGTATAAAGATATAATTTCTCTTTGTCAAAGATTGATATTGATTAGGAAAATTTTCAAAGGGGAAAGACCTTTTATTATTCTCGATGACATATTTGTAAATCTTGATGATAAAATGTTGAAGCTTGCAAAAGACCTTATAAAGTCAATTTCACAACAGTATCAAATAGTATATATTTGTTGTAACGAACGCTCTAAAATATAAATAAAAGGGCAGATATTTAATATAAATATTTGCCTTTTTTGTTTTGTTTTATATTTAGTTTAAATTTTTACTGTGAAAGGTGTTAATTAGTTATAAATCAAATATAAATTTTCGAGATTATTTTTAAAAAGTATATAAAAACACTTGATTTTTTAAATCAAATTTGCTATATTAATAGAGCAAACCTTAGCTTACTGCATATAAATATATATAACTTGCGGGAGTGGCTCAGTGGTAGAGCGTTGCCTTGCCAAGGCAAATGTCGCGGGT
>ERZ1643247.3464-NODE-3464-length-11110-cov-4.409950_pt1 | contig 11110 bp, 8 predicted proteins | sample MGYA00579264_ERZ1643247 | MGnify/ENA primary metagenome ERZ1643247 (study PRJEB29033, sample SAMEA4952262) | chicken gut metagenome | biome: Broiler Chicken; feature: Gastrointestinal Tract; material: Caecum | place: Ireland | collected 2018 | study: Broiler... | reverse complement strand
ACATCACAGGGGGCTTCTGGCAGGAGAAACAGAAGCTGTTTCGTGACGTAACGGTGGACGCAGTGTACGACCGTTTTGAAGAGACCGGACGGTTTGAAGCCTTAAACTGTGCATGGAAGGAGGGAATGCCAAACCGGCCGCATATCTTCTGGGATTCCGATGTGGCCAAATGGATTGAGGGAGCAGCATATTTTCTGCTGAAGCAGCGGGATGAAGAGCTGGAAGCAAAGGTGGACGAGCTGATTGACCGGATGGAAAAGCATCAGTGGGAGGACGGCTATCTGAACAGTTACTTTACAGCAGTGGAGCCGAAAGAACGATTTCAGCACAGGACGGATCATGAGCTGTACTGCGCGGGGCATCTGGCGGAGGCTGCCATTGCCTATGCGCAGGCGACCGGTAAGAAAAAGCTGCTTGAGATCGTGGAAAAGTATATGGCGCTGATCGACCGTGTGTTCCGGCAGGAGCATTCCGCAGCCTTTGACACGCCGGGCCATGAGGAGATCGAGCTGGCCCTGTATCGGCTTTATGAATATACCGGAAAGGAATGTTACCGTGAGCTGGCGGAATATTTTGTGAACACGAGAGGGACCAGCAGCAGGGATGAAACCTACGATTTCACCGATCAGGAGCATATGCAGTCCCATCTTCCGGTCAGACAGCAGAAAACCGCGGAGGGACACAGCGTGAGAGCCCTTTACCTGTACAGCGCCATGGCGGATCAGGCCAGGATTGATAAAGATGAAGAAATGGCGCAGGTCTGTGAGACATTATTTGACAATATCACGAGAAAACGGATGTATATCACTGGAGGAGTCGGCTCTACCCACCGGGGAGAATCCTTTACCTTTGACTATGATCTTCCGGAATATACGGCATATAATGAAACCTGCGCTTCCATTGCGCTGGCTATGTTCTGCCGCAGGATGTGGCTTCTGGAAGCGGATGGAAAATATGCGGACTGTGCGGAAAGAGCCATATACAATACGGTGCTCTCCGGAGTCTCTCTGTCAGGGGATCGTTTCTTTTATGAAAACCCTCTGACGGCCGATCCGGCAAGGAACGCGTTTAATGCGTCAAGGGCGAAGGGGCTGCAGGAGCATCTGCCCATCCTGAGCCGGGTGAAGGTATTTGACTGCTCCTGCTGCCCGCCCAATCTGCTCCGCTTTGTGGGTTCGATCGCGGATTATATGTATTCCGTTTCCGGAAATACCATATATGCCCACTGCTACATGGATGCGGAAGGGGAAATTGAAGTGCCCGGAGGAAGGATGAAGCTGAAGCAGGAGACCGGATATCCCTATGACGGAAAGATCCGCATCCTCACAGAAACGGAAGGAGCCTGCGAAATTGCGCTGCATCTGCCTTCCTGGTCCGGGCAGTGGAAGCTTACCATAAATGGAAAGGAAGCGGAAGCCGCGTTAAGGAAGGGTTATCTCTATGTGCGCCGCGAGTGGAAATGCGGAGACTGCCTGGAGCTGGAACTGGATATGGGCATCCGCTTCTGGGAATCCAACCCCAGGGTGATCGATACCTGTGGAAGAATTGCGGTTACGAGAGGGCCGCTGGTGTTCTGTGCTGAGGGAATCGATAATGCTGATCTTCTGCTGCGGGATGTGCGGATCAAACCTGAGCAGAAAGGGGAAATTGGTTCCAGACAGATGGAAGGGACGACGCTTCCGGTGCTGGAACTGGATGGCGAGGTCAGAGAGCAGGAGGAGGAACTGTATATCAAACCGGGAAAGCCGCTCCGGCGGGTAAAACTGCACCTGATCCCCTATTTTGCCTGGGCGAACAGACAGGTCACGTCGATGAATACCTGGTTTCTGGAAGAATGAGAAATTTGTATGATATGTTTATTTTTGAAGCCTTATTACAAAAAAATTCAGAATATATTGAATAATCATCATAGCTTTTTCACAGTTGATCCTAGGGGCGGTTCGGAATCCACCTGTTTTCTGCAGAGCATCCGTCAGCACTGTCTGGAGGTATGAAAGAATATTATCAAATAAATATTTTACAGGGGAGGGAAGCATCATCATGAAAAAACTTGCGATTGGAAGCGGCTTTTCAGAGGACGTAGCCAAACGCTTGTCCCGGATGGCATACATTTTTAGGTTCCTGCGGGAGAAATTTTCCTCTGTAGGGATGTTTCCATATAGACATTCAGTGTGACGAAGTTCTGCCTGCCTGTGTCTGAATAAAAATCCTATTTCCCATCGGTGTGTCGGAAACGGAGGAGGGAAAAGCTATTACAAAAGAAACACTGTAGAAAGGATGCGACTGATTGTGGATGAGGATGGAATAGAGAAATGACGGAGTGGAGGAAAGGGCCATCCGGCTTAATGGATGAGAAGGAAGATGAAAGGGAAAAAAGATATGTGGCATCTCGACAAGATCAAAGGAAATCTCACGGAAGCAGACAGGCGGAGGCTGAACGCGGTGTATGAACCCTTTGTGGCCGCGGTCCCTCCTGACGATTCGCGGCGCGGGCTCTGTGTAATGCCGGACGGAGAGCTGCGCTGTTACGGCGTTGAGGGAAGGACGCACGGGAAGCGGGAAGGCGGACGGATGATCTATCTGTATTCCCGCAACGGCCTTGACTGGATCCGCGGTGAAGCGCCGGAAGATGCGGCTCCGGTAGACAGCTCCAGCTTAGTCGGAAACGGCCGGGCCGTTATGGGATCGGCAATGCGTATCCCCTGGTCAGGGATCTATGTCACCGTCGTTGCCTGGAAGGAAGGCGAACACGCGGGCACCTGGGCGGAGCTGTCTGAAACCGGACCGGGTGATACAGATGTGCGGCTGGTCAAAATATGCGATGAGATCTGCTTCGATCTGTTCCAGCCTGTGGCACTCAGTTCGAGGAAACGCCTGATTGTAACTGCATATATTTCCGGCGAAGCGGGCGGTCATCCCTGTGTGCTGATCTCTGATGATGATGGGGAAAGCTGGAGGATCGTCCCGTTGAAGCCTGCGCCGGAGCATACGGTGGTTTTTCCGCATCGGGGAACCAGGTGGCAGAATAATGGCGTAGAACCAAACCTTGCTGAGCTTCCGGACGGCCGTCTGATGCTTCTGGCACGGACTTCTCTCGATTATTTCTATGTCTACTATTCTGAAGATCAGGGCGACAGCTGGACTTCCGGCGAACCGTCGCTTTTTCACGGTACGCTGACGACCCCATATCTTCTTCGTTTGTCGGACGGGCGTGTAATCTGCTTCTGGAACAACACACGTCCTCTTGCTGAAGTGAATCATGACCTTACCTGGCCGCCCGTTTCGGACAGTGTGAAGAACGGTTTCAGTGAGGACGTATTTACCAACCGCGATGTCAGCCATGTAGCGATCACATCGGATGGAAGGAACTGGACTGGCTTTCGTGAGCTCGCGCTGAATGAAGTGAGAAACGCAGCGGATTTCCGCGTCAGGGGCGGCAGCGGGAGCTCGATTGACAAGAGTGTGCATCAGTTCCAGGCGCTTGAGCTTCCCTATGGGAAAATACTGGTGTCATATGGGCAGAATGAGGTGTCCCGGCGTCTGGCGGTCTTTGATGTGAACTGGCTGTATGAAAGGCAGAGGGATGAGAATTTTTCACTCGGCCTGGAATATCTTTCGACGCATTTGTATGTAAAGAGTCTCAGCGACAGCTGTATTGCCCGGGGATACAATGGCCACTGTGCCTGGAACCGTACGAATGGCGCGCTGCTGGTGCCGGATCCCGACTGTAACGGAGGCGAGGTTCTGCAGATCTGCCGGATACATGACGAACGGCTTGTAAGCGAGCTTCAGGGTGCGGTATGGAACTTTCCCGCAGCGGCCAGAGGAACCTTAAAGCTGCAGCTTCGGATAGAAGGCTCTGGACTTCTCGTGCGTCTGTGTGACCACTGGATGAATCCCAGTGACGAATATGCAGGGCTTTACGCTGTCTATGATTTTGAACTTGATTCCCGCACGCTGGAACCGGCTGTCTGGCATGATGTGACAATCGCTTTTGACCGCGACCAGGCATCTGTCTTCTGTGAAAATCGTCTGCTCTTTTACGTGAGGCAGAAAGCGCCCGCGCCGACGGGTATAAGCTATCTTCATATGCAGACGATGGCTGAACAGCATGATCCCTTTGGCACACTTGTCAGAAGCATGGCATTTAGCGGTGACTGATATAGAAACGGCTTCGGAGCCTTTATTGGAGGAGGGATAACCGCAGATGCAAATTTCAGATATAATACCTTTGAGATGCACGAGGAAAGATTCTTATATGCTGCCAATGTGGAGAACCTGATCTTTTACAATAACCGTTATCTGGAAAATGGCGCATGGAAAGCTGGGTACAGACGGCGTTCAGATTGGGGAAGGGTGCAGGAATATTAAGATCGAACCGGTGAAAAGGGTATCCTCCTGTGAAATGAAAAAGCAGGAAAAATGTGAAACAAAAAAGCAGGAAAAAACACTTTACAATGCTTCATATTGCTGAGATAGTATTAAGAAAACGGGGATTATGCCGGGTCTGTTACAAAGGGAGGAACAACAGCATGAAAAATATCCTTGCAATCGGAAACAGCTTTTCTGAGGATGCTGCCAGGTATCTGCATCAGATGGCAGAGGCCGCAGGAATTGAAACGAAGGTGGTAAATCTGTATATCGGGGGATGTCCGCTGGAGCGGCACTGGCAGAATATCGAGACTGGAGAAGCGGCCTACCAGTACCAGCTGGACGGAAAGGCAACGGAGAGAATGGTTTCCATCGACGAGGTCCTGCGGGAGGAAAAATGGGATTATGTCGTAACCCAGCAGGCCAGCCACGACAGCGGCTGGATGGATACCTATGAGCCGTTTCTGGGACTGATGCTGGATCATTTAAAAGAGCGCCTGAAGCAGTCCTCACCGCAGGCGGAGATTCTTCTGCAGGAGACCTGGGCCTATGAGATCGGAAGTTCTCACGCCAATTTCATGCGTTATAACAGGAATCAGGAGGAAATGTATGCGCGTCTGAAAAGGTGCTATTCTGCCATGGCTGAAAAATATCATCTGCGGCTGATTCCCTCCGGGGATATCATTCAGAAGGCACGGCAGCAGGAGCCGTTTCGGGTTTCGGAGGGAGGTATCTCTCTGTGCAGAGACGGCTTTCACATGAGCATTCCTTATGGCAGATACCTGCTGGCCTGTGTCTGGATGAAAACCCTGTTTTCTGTTCAGATATCAGAGAATCATTATGTGCCTGAGACTGGGGAAGGGGAGAACGCGGCAGATGAGGCTCTGCTGAAACGGATCCGGCAGATCGTGGAAGAAGAAATGGGATAAGGAGGAAAACATGCTTACGGAAGAACGGTTCAGAGACAAAGTATACGCCTGCTGGATGGGTAAAAATATCGGCGGGACGCTGGGAGGACCGCTTGAGGGGATCATGGAGCTTCTGGATATAAAGAAGAATACCCAGGAGTTTGAGACCGCGGTGGAAAATGACGATCTGGACCTGCAGCTCGTAAACCTGCACTGCCTGGAGCAGTACGCGGGACAGGTGACGAGCGCGAACCTGGCGAAGGAGTGGCTGAGCCATGTGCATTTTCAGTTTGATGAATACGGACATGCGCTGACCAACATGAGAAAAGGGCTCAGGCCGCCCCTGTCCGGCTGCTACAACAATTTTTTCACGGACTGCATGGGTTCGCCCATCCGTTCGGAGCTGTGGGGCATCGTCTGCGCGGGAAAGCCGGAGCTTGCAGCATATTATGCCTGCCAGGATGCCCGTGTGGACCACGCCGGGGGAGAAGGCGTCTGGGGAGAGGTTTTCTTCGCGGTGCTGGAGTGCCTTGCTTTTGAAGAAACGGATGTGGAGAAGCTGATCGTGACCGCTCTTTCCTATCTCCCTGAAGACAGCAGGACGGCGGGGGCGGTTCGGCTTCTGTTACACTCCTGGAGGGAGAAAAAGAGCTGGAAGGAAAACAGAGAGCTTCTGATCGAAGAGTTCGGAGGGGAAAACTTTACGGATGCGCCTCTTAATATTGCGTTTACGCTGATGGGTCTTTTATATGGAGAGGGGTTCACCGAACGGCTGCTGATCACAACGGACTGCGGCTATGACACGGACTGCACCTGCGCGACCATCGCCTCCATCATGGGAATCCTGTACGGCACGTCCTATCTGGATGAACAGTGGGTGAAGCCGCTGGGCGAAAAGATCCTGGTGAGCAGCCCGATCTACGGTTTTGACGTGCCGAAGACCATCGGGGAGCTGACAGAGCGTTCGATCCGTGCGGCGAAGCTGGCAGCAGCTGTTTATGAAGCCGCGCCGGACAAGGGGATTTTTTCTGTGAACCGGGAGACGGACCGGGAGATTACGCTTCTTCCGGAGGGCTCCTTTGCCTGCTGCGAACTGATCTGTGAAACGCAGTATGAGGACAAAAATCCGTCCATCGCGCCGGGAGAAACCAAAACGGTGTATCTGACGGTACAAAATAAAAGCCTGGTTCCCTACACACTGGACATCACAGCGCAGACGCCTTCCGGACTGGAAGTGATGTCCGAAGGAGGGAAGGCCCCGGCCGCAGGAGGGTGCGGCAGTCACGTGTCCATCGCGCCTGGCGGGCGGCAGACGGTTGATTTTCAGGTCAAAGCGGAAAAGAGTGTCCCCAGGCGTGCATATTATTCCTGCCGTTTCGTTCTGAAACAGGAGATTGAAGGGCACTGGACGCAGATGGAAGTCCCGTTTACGCTGATGGCGACGAATGACTGGAAGCTGGAAGCAGACGGCATTTCCCCTGGAATCTTCCACGGGACGGACTCCGCAGTGCGTCTGAAGCAGGCCGGCCTTTCGGAAGGAAAAGCTCGGATGCTCAAGGCATCTTCCCGCCTCTGGCTTCCGGAGGAAAAGGAAGTGCGCCTTCTGGTGGTCTGCAGAAAGCCTGCGGCCCTTCTGGTGGACGGCAGGACCGTTGTAAAAAGCGATCTGGATACGCCCCTGATTCCCGCCTATCACCGGGCTCCGTCTGAAAAATGTGCCACCCTTCGTCTGGCCGCCGGAGCTCATGACATCGAGATCCGCCTGACGGATGTGGAGGAAAGCGATCTGTTTTATTTCTATGTGGTAAATCCCGCCAATCATTTCGCGGCGGAGATCGACTGTGTGCTTACGGGGATGGACTGACCCTGAGGAAGGACTCAAAAGAGAGGTGTGATTATGGTATTTTCGAATCGGTTTGTCAGCGAGTGCAGAGAGCGCTCCACCTATATTCACCACGTACAGGCTCCGCTGTTCCGGAAAAGCTTTTCCCTGAAAAAGGGAGAGCGGAGGGGGGAAATCCTCATCTGCGGCCTGGGATTTTACGATCTGTTTGTAAATGGAAAAAAGATCACGAAGGGGTATCTTGCTCCTTATATTTCCAACAGCGATCACATCGTCTACTATGACCGGTATGACATTACGCCCTGTCTTCGTGAGGGAGAAAATGTGATCGGCGTTATGCTGGGAGATGGATTTCAGAACGCCAAGACCAGGGTCTGGGATTTTGTGGACAATGTGTGGAATTCCGCGCCTAAGCTTGCCATCTCTGTGGAGATTGAAAATGAGGACAGGAAGCTTCATTTTGAAGGAATGGATTTTACGTGCAAAAAAGGACCTGTTTTCTTTAATGATCTGCGTTCCGGCGTCTTTTTTGATAAGAGACTGGAGGAGCAGGGCTGGAAGGAGCCGGGATTTACGGAGGATGAAAGCTGGCATGCTCCTCTTGTGGCAGAGCGGCCCAGAGGGGAGGCCAGGCTCTGCGAAGTGGAGCCTATTGTGGTTATGAAGGAATTGGCTCCGGTGAGCATCCGGCCTGGCAGCCTAGCGGAGTATGCGGCCAGGGATGATGTGACAGAGGGGCTTTGCGGCCAGGAGCCGCCGGAGAAGCCTGTGGCAGAGACGGGCGGCTGGCTTTATGATTTCGGAGAGAATAATGCAGGGATCTTCCGGCTGAAGATTAAGGGCCATGCGGGTCAGAGAATCGATATTCAATGCGGCGAGCAGCTGAAAGACGGCGCTCTGGATTTCAGCAACATTAACTTTTTCCCGGACGGTTATTCCCAGAGAGATATTTATATTGTGGGAGGCGAAGAGGAGGAAATCTTTGAGCCGATGTTTACCTACCATGGCTTCCGGTATCTCTATGTGACCGGCATAGAGGAGGAACAGGCGAAGCCGGAGCTTCTGACCTATCTGGTGATGAGCTCCGCTTTGGAGGAGCGGGGAAGCTTTTCCTGTTCGGACGAGACCGCAAACGCCATCTACGAAATGGGAAGAAGGAGCGACAGGGCAAACTTTTACTATTTCCCCACCGACTGTCCCCATCGTGAGAAAAATGGCTGGACCGGGGATGCGCAGATTTCTGCGGAACATATGATGATGACTATGGGTGCGGAAAAGAGCTGGCGGGAATGGCTTTTTAATATCCGCTGCGCCCAGAAAAAGGACGGACAGCTTCCCGGAATCGTTCCCACTGGCGATTGGGGGTACGATTGGGGCAACGGACCGGCATGGGATGCCGTTTTGTTTGAGCTTCCATATATCATTTACAGGTATCGGGGCGAGAAGGAGGCCATCCTCGAAAACGCCCATGCCATGCTCAGGTATCTGGAATATATTTCCGGAAAAAGAGATCCGGAGGGAATCGTAGCCATCGGCCTCGGCGACTGGGTTCCGGTGGACCGGGGAGCCGGCGATTATCAGGCGCCCCTGGGATTTACTGACAGCGTGATGGTATATAACATGTGCCGGAAAGCGGAAATTATGTTTGAAGCTGTGGGACTGCCGCTTCATGAAAGCTTTGCCCGCAGTCTGGGGCGCGAGATCCGCCTGGCCATTCGGAAAAAATATGTGGATTTTGACACCATGCTGGTGCGGAGCGCCTGTCAGACGGCTCAGGCCATGGGCATTTATTATGATATTTTTGAGACGGGAGAGAAACCGGAGGCTTTCCGGCGGCTCCTTGAGATCATCCGGCGGGATGGGGAGAAGCTCACCAGTGGTTTTCTGGGCCTGCGCGTGCTTTTCCATGTGCTTTCCGGTTTCGGGGAATCGGAGCTGGCGTACCGGATGATCACGGACGAAGAATATCCATCCTATGGATATTTTGTAAAAGAAGGCTATACGACACTGCCGGAACAGATGCTGCCTGATGAAAAGCGCCGGCGGGTGTCCCAGGATCATCATTTTCTGGGAGACGTGGTGCAGTGGTATATGCGCTATCCCGGCGGCATTTGTGTGGAGAGGTGGGACAGGGTTTCCATCCGGCCCAAATTTATAGAGAGCCTTACTTTTGCCATGGCCAGCCATAAGCTTCCTGCCGGGGAGGTTAAGACCTGCTGGAAACGGGACGCCGAGCGGATCAGGCTTGAGGTGGAATGTCCTGAAAAGGTTTCCTGTCAGATAGAGTTGGATCCGGGATACGTGTTTGAGCAGGATGGCAACTTCTATCTGGAAGCCGGGACCGGAATCTACTGGATACGCAAAATGTAAATGACGGGCGGCCTTCGGAAGGAGCAGAGAATCGGTCAGATTATTGTTCGTCCAATTCCCGGAACGCGCTGGGGGACAGGGGGGTTTTTTGATAAAATATTCGGTAAGTCCCGAGGGGCCGGCCGGCATCTGCTTCACAGATCTGGAGGGGAATGCAAAGTGATATCATGCTTACAAATATCGATACAGGAAAAACAGTTAAAATTGATCATGTAAACAGATGGCCCGATCATCCGGGACATCCGCATCCGTGCTTTTCACCGGAAGGAAACCGGGTAATTTATACGTTTAAGAAGCCGGATGGAAACCTTGCAGTCGCTGTTATGGATATTTCTGATCTCAGAAAATGACAGTGTCTTCATAGAAGGATAAGAAGGCATATGAAAACACTTATACATCCCTCCCAACCCAACGCTTATAAAGAAAAAGCCTCCCATGGTGACGTCCTGATGCCCGTCCGCCGCTATCGATGTGTCGCTCCCTATTCCTACGGGGGGCTGGCTCTTCACTGGCATGAAGAGATGGAGGCAGCATGGATTGAAGATGGAAGTGTCTGTTATGATATTAATTTTGAAACCTTCACTGTACGGAAGGACGATATCCTTCTGATTTCGCCGCATGCATTCCATTCTGCCCATGCATTTGCGGGAACGGGAATGATTTCGGACAGTCTGGTTTTTCATCTGGACCTGCTGGGAGGACAGGTGCCGGATGCCTGCACCATCCGGTATATCGCGCCCATTCAGACGGGAAAAAGACGGTTTGTGCCGGTGGTCCATCCGGGTCAGCCCGGTCACGAACAGCTTCTTGCCTGTCTGAAGAAGCTGCTTGCCGGCGTGGAGGATGCGAACGATTCCTGGCGTCTGGCGCCTGATCCTCTGAAGAGAGAAGGCGCGGAGAGAGCGGTGGAGGAGCTGTACCGCAAGGAGCTTCTGTTCCGCTTCTTCCGGCTGGCATATCAGTACGGCTATGTGACGGGAAATGAAAATACGGCCGCAGGCAGGGAGCATACGGAGAAGCTGAAGGAGGTTCTGACCCATATTCAGACGCACTACACGGAAAATCTTACCATAGATGAGCTGGCCGGGATCTGCCATTTCAGCCGGGCTCATTTCATGAGCTTTTTTCACCGTTATACGGGGATGACCTGTGTGGAATACATCAACCGCTTCCGTCTGTATCATGCGGCGCAGCTTCTTGCCGAAACCGACCGTCCCGTCATGGAGACGGCCATGGAGAACGGCTTCCATAATATATCCTATTTTAATAAGAAATTCCGCGGCCAGTTCGGCATCACACCAAAGGAATACAGAGCGGCGGTCCGCCGTCTGGAAAAATAAAAGGTAAAAGCAAAGGGTAAAATACAGACCGTCGGGACGCGCGGGAAAGCGGTTCCGGCGGTCTGAGATTTTACACAGATTTCTCTTCCTCTTTATATGGACCAAACATACGGATGATATAATGAAGCTGAAGAAAACCGGCCGGATACAGACCGGTTCGGCAAAGATCATCGAGGGAATGAAAATACCTGCATTTGGAGGAGATATGGTCCATAACAGAGAAAAATATAAAGGTGTCTGTCTATTTCTGGCTCTTCTGTTTCTGCTGTCCTTCCTGA
>ERZ1643247.3461-NODE-3461-length-11113-cov-7.755562_pt1 | contig 11113 bp, 8 predicted proteins | sample MGYA00579264_ERZ1643247 | MGnify/ENA primary metagenome ERZ1643247 (study PRJEB29033, sample SAMEA4952262) | chicken gut metagenome | biome: Broiler Chicken; feature: Gastrointestinal Tract; material: Caecum | place: Ireland | collected 2018 | study: Broiler... | reverse complement strand
GGACGAACCCGAGACCCGAGCATCCGACGCAACAACTTAGGCCGCAAACCGCCCGTCGGACCGTTCGACACGCGGGCGGAACGGACGGGCTGTGCGGATGCGGAACGGACGAACCCGAGACCCGAGCATCCGACGCAACAACTTAGGCCGCAAACCGCCCGCCGGACCATTCGACACGCGGGCGGAACGGACGGGCTGTGCGGATGCGGGCCGGACGAACCCGGGATCCGAGCATCCGACGCAACAGCAGCCGGATCGCTTATCCGCGCGCAACAGAACGACGGACGGAAATCCGACGATGACGGGTCGCACGGACGCATTCGCTCCAGTGCGCGGTGCGCATCAAGCGGAAAGACTGCCGCGCACGCAGCACACGCAACCGGCACCGATCCGAAGCGCACCCGGGCCGGAACGGTTGCGCAGAGCCGCCGAAAAACGGGCGTCCGCCCACTCCGGAGGAGAGGCTCCCGCGCCGTGCAGACACGGCCGGCGCACACAAAAATCGCCCCGCCGCCTGTTTTTTGCCGACAAATCGTTATATTTGCATCTGTAAAAAATTGCAATCCGGACGCCTTCCGGCAAAACAGATGGCACGATTGAGAAACTTAACCCCTGCGGAAATCGCTGAGGCCGAAACTCTCGGCTCGTCGGCCGACGACTGGACGCAGGTCATGGTCTCGGAGGATTTCCGGCCCGGGCAACTGCGCGCGAGCCGCTTGGAAGGGCGTGTGGAGATCGCTTCGGGCGCCCGCATCGTCTCGTCGCGCGTGCGCAACTACCGCATCGGCGAAGATTCGCTCGTCGAACAGGTTACGGCGCTCGAATGCCGGCACGAGAGCGCGTTCGGCAACGGAACGCCCGTGGCGGCGATGAACGAGTGCGGGGGGCGCACCGTCCGCATCTGCGACCTCATGTCGGCGCAGGCGGCCTATGCGTCGGCCGTCTACCGCCACCGCCCGCAGACAGTGGCGGCGCTGGAGCGCATGACCGAATCCGTGGTCCGCGCCCGCCGTTCGGCGATGGGCAGCGTGGGACGCGGCTGCCGGATCGTCGGCGCCCGCTTCGTCCGCGAAATGCGCATCGGCGACGGCGCGACAATCGACGGGGCCTCGCGCCTCGAAGAGGGCACGCTCGCCGAGGGCGCCGCCGTCGGCGCGGACGTCAAGGCGTCGCACTTCATCGCGGCCGAAGGCGCGCGCCTCGACAACGGCGCGATCGTCGAACGATGCTTCGTCGGCGAAAACTGCATCCTCTCCAACGGATTCACGGCCGTCGATTCGCTCTTTTTCGCCAACTCGCACTGCGAGAACGGCGAAGCCGCCTCCGTGTTCGCCGGCCCCTTCACCGTATCGCACCACAAGTCGTCGCTGCTGATCGCCGGCATGTTCTCCTTCTTCAACGCCGGCAGCGGCGCCAACCAGAGCAACCACCTCTTCAAGAGCGGCGCGGTGCACCAGTCGGTCCATCTGCGCGGCTGCAAGTTCGGCAGCGGAGCCTACATCATGTCGCCCGCGATCGAAGGGCCGTTCACCATCGTGCTCGGGCACCACTCCTCGCACCACGACACGTCGGAATTCCCCTATTCGTACCTCGTCGAAAAGGAGGAGCGCTCGATGCTCATGCCGGGCGCGAACCTCACGAGCTGCGGCGCCGTGCGCGACATCGAGAAGTGGGCGCAGCGCGACCGCCGGCGCGTGAGGCGCGACGTGGTCGATTTCGCGGAGTACAACCCCTACGTCTGCTCCGGCTTCGTCGCGGCCGTCAACACGCTCCACGCACTCGCCGAGGCCGATCCCGACGCAGGGTCGTACAACCACAGAAAAGTCGTCATCAAAGCCAATATGCTCCGGCGCGGAATCGGACTCTACAACAAAGCCGTCGTCGCCTCGATGGGCGCGATGCTCGCGCGGGGCGCCTCGGCGCCCGACGCCGACGGCAGCGGACGATGGCTCGACATCGCCGGACAATACATCACCAAACGCGCCGTCGACGAAATACTCGACGCGGTAGACGCCGGCTCGATCCGGACCTTCGCGGAGCTCGACGACCGCTTCCGCGCCTTCGACGCCCGCTACGACGACTATGCGCACAGCTACGCCGAAAACCTGCTGGCGAGCCTTCTGGGCCACCGCCCGTCGGCGCAGGAGATCGCCGAGGCGGTCGAAGCCGGTGCCAACGCCCACGCCGCCATGCGCCGCACGACGGACGCCGACCGGCAGCGCGACTGCTCGCCCGACATGGCCGTCGGATACGGGCTCGACAGCGACAGCGAAACTGAAATCATGGCGGACTACTCCGCCGTAAGAGGCCTCGAATAAAACCTATGTACACACAGAGCATCACACGCAACCGCCGCACGGCTTTCGTGCTCGCCATCGACTTTTCGGGTTCGATGAACGAACGGATCCGGTTCGACCGCCGCACGACGACCAAGGCCGAAGCCGTCGCCACGGTCGCCAACCGGCTGCTTTTCGAACTGACCGAACGCGCCCGCCGCAGCGACGGCATCCGCGACTACTACGACATCGCCCTCGTCGGCTATGCCGGCGGCGGCACGCTGCCCCTGCTGGGCGAAAGGGGATTCCACTCCATCGCAGAGGTCGCCGCACGGGGTGCCGAGCCGCCCGCCGCAAAGGCGGAATACCGCCTGCCGGACGGCAGCGCCGCCCTGCTCGACGAGGTGGCCGTACCCCGCTGGGTCGAACCGCACGCCGAGGGCGAGACCCCGATGTACGAAGCGCTGCTCGAAGTACGCGATCTGGTGGCGGAGTGGACCTCGCGCCCCGAGAACGCCGCCAGCTTCCCGCCCGTGGTCTTCAACATCACCGACGGCGAAGCCTCCGACTGCGACGATGCGGAGCTGCGCGAAGTTTGCAGCCGGATACGCTCGCTCCGCACCGACGACGGAAACGTGCTGCTCATCAACATCCACATCGCCTCCGGCACGGAGGAAAAGGCGCTTCTCTTCCCCACGGCCGACGAGGCCGCCTACGGCAACCGGTACGCCTCGCTGCTCTACGACTGTTCGAGCCAGATGCCGGCGGCGTTCGACGCGGCGATCCGCGAACTGCGCGGCGGCACGCCGCCCTATCGCGGCATGAGCTACAACGCCTCGGTGCAGGAGCTCGTGGCCGTGCTCAACATCGGTTCGATCAGCGTAAAAACGGAATAAAGGCATGACACCCACGATATACAGCTTCACGCGGGCGCTGCTCGCACCCGCCGACCACTTCGACGCACTGCGCGACGCACGCATCCCGACCGGGCCGGACGGGCGGCCGCGGATGAGCCGCACTTCGCGCTTCGCCGAAGCCGAGATCGACTGGCGGGGCGGACGATGGCTCGTCTGCATGCCCCTCGCGCCCTCCGCCGTGCCCGGCATCGAGCGGGCGGCCGCACGGCTCCGCACGCTCCGCTCGGAGTGGCTCGCCGAATACAGGCTCCTGCGCGACGAGATGCGCTACGAAGACTCGGCCGGCGGAGAACACCGCTCGGACCTCGTCCTGCAACGGCTCCCGGAGGGCCTCACGTTCGGCGAAGCGCTCGCCGCGGAGCCGAAAGAACGGCTTGCGGCGGCACTCGAAGCCCTGCGCGGCGAGCTGGCCCGTCTGGGCATCTCGCACGGGAACCTCAAACCCGAGAACCTCCGCTGGAGCGGCGGACGATGGCTGCCGATTCGCTGGCACCACGTCCGCACGGAGCCCGGAGGCGACGAGGAGGCTTTCGCGCAGCTGCTCGGCGCTGTCGGCGAAGCCGCCGACGGACCGCAGCGAACCCTCTCCGACGTACAGGCCGCATACGGCATGCCCGCCGACCGGCTGACGGGGCATCTGTGGGTCGGCCACGTATTCGAACAGCTCGTCTGCGTGGGCGACGAGGAGGGATTCGGCTATGTCGATGCGGAGAACCGCACGGTCATTCCGGCGCAATACCTGTGGGCCGACGATTTCCACGAAGGCCGTGCGGCCGTGCAGACCGCCGAAGGCATGGGGCTGATCGACAAGCAGGGGCGCTACGTCATTCCGCCCGTGTGCGAGATCGTCGAATACAGACCCGAAGCCAGCTTGTCCGAGGTCCGGCGGGCAGGCATGTGGTACATATACGACTACGAAGGGAACCCCGTCGCAGGACCGGCCGGGACCCGCGACGAAGCCTACGCACTCGCCGGGAAAGAACCCGAGAACTGAAAACAAATACGAAAAAAACTACTACGATTATGGAAGAAGTAAAAGTACTGATCATCGGCAGCGGACCCGCAGGATACACTGCGGCGATCTACACCTCGCGCGCCAACCTCGCGCCCGTGCTCTACGAAGGCATCGAACCGGGCGGACAGCTCACCACCACCACGGAGATCGAGAACTTCCCGGGATACCCCGAGGGCGTCGACGGCAATCAGATGATGGCCGACATACGCAAGCAGGCCGAGCGATTCGGCGCCGACATACGCTCGGGCAACATCACGAAAGTGGATCTCTCGTCGCGGCCGTTCCATGTCGTCGTGGACGGCGAGAAGGAGATCGCGGCCGAGAGCCTCATCATCGCCACGGGAGCCACGGCCAAATACCTCGGACTGCCCTCGGAACAGAAGTTCCGCGGCATGGGCGTGAGCGCCTGCGCCACCTGCGACGGATTCTTCTACCGCAAGAAGGACGTGGCCGTGGTCGGCGGCGGCGATACGGCCTGCGAGGAGGCCACCTATCTCGCCTCGCTCTGCCGTCAGGTCTATATGATCGTCCGCAAACCCTTCCTCCGCGCATCGAAGGCGATGCAGGAGCGGGTCTTCAAGACACCCAACATCACGGTGCTCTTCGAGCACAACACGGCCGAAGTGCTCGGCGACGAGAACGGCGTAACGGGCGCCCTGCTGCGCAGGAACGACGGCTCGGAGGTCAAGATCGACATCTCGGGATTCTTCCTCGCCATCGGACACCACCCCAACACCGAACTCTTCGCCGACCAGCTCGAACTGGACGAAGAGGGATACATACGGGTCGAGGGCGGCTCGTCCAGAACCTCCGTCGAAGGCGTCTTCGCCGCCGGCGACGTCAAGGACCCCCACTACCGTCAGGCCATCACCGCCGCCGGTTCGGGCTGTGTCGCCGCACTGGACTGCGAGCGGTTCCTGCTGCGCTAAGCAGGCTGTCCGACGCTCCTACGACCGGGAGGAAGGGAGGAAGGGGGCGGCTTCCCACGGCGCCCCTTGCTGCTTTCGGCACTCCCCGCTTCCGTCGCCGGCATCGGAACGGCTGCCGCCGCGGGTCTCGCTGCGAATTCGATCGGGGCGGGGCCGAAGGCTTAGGCTTCGGTTCATCGGAACGGTCCTCCCCGCAGTCCCCGTCGGAGAAGGGAGGGGCTGCGGGGAGGATTTCCCGTCGCCGCGATACGCCATACCCTGCACTCCGGCGCGGCGCGAACGGGACAGGACGGGATGATTCGGCACGGATACGGAGCGTTTGAACGGTACGACAGAGTATACACGGCCACACTACGGCGCGACCCGGACGCTGCGATACGGCGCGGCGCGAACACTCCGCTCGGCACAACCCGGTACCGCACAGTGCAGCACGGGCCGAACCGTGAGACCCGGCACAACGCGGTGCGGAGCGATCCGAACGGTACGGGACTGCGCAGCGCGGTCCGAAAAGAGAAAGGAAGAGCAGGCGAAAGTCGTTCGCACACCCGAGCGCGGGAAGGAGCCGGCAACTTTTCCAGCCGCGACGGTTCGGCGATATGCGCACGCTGTCCGCAGTTGCCGGGTGAGGAGGATGCGGAAGACGGGAACCTGCGGGTCGTGCGGACCGACGGCTCCGGCATTCCGGGTACGAGGCGGGCTGCACCGGAACCCGCCGGGACCTGCCGGGACCAAAGATGCGGGCGAGCGATTCGCCGCAAGGCGCGCGCCGCATCGGGGACAGACAACCGAAACGTCCGAAACAACGAAATATGACTGATCGTTTAGCAATTTGAGTTTTTCCGTTACCATATTGGGTTCGGCCTCGGCCAAACCCACGCCCACGCGCCATCCGTCGGCCCAGATAGTGAACGTCCACGAACAACACTATCTGGTCGACGCGGGCGAGGGCGTGCAGCAACAGATGATCCGACAGCGAATCAATCCGTTGAAAATAAGGGCCGTATTCATCTCGCATCTGCACGGGGACCATGTCTACGGACTTTTCCCGCTGCTCTCGACGCTCGGACTGTACGGACGGCGGACGCCGCTTGCGGTATACGCTCCGGCCCCGTTCGGCGAGATGCTGGCCTGTCATCTCCGCTATTTCGACAGCGGACTGCCCTACACGGTCGAATGGCACGAGACGGACACCACGCAGCACGCGCTGCTCTACGAGAACCGCACGCTGGAGGTGTGGTCCGTGCCTCTGCGGCACCGGATCCCCACCGCCGGTTTTCTGTTCCGCGAAAAGGAGCCGCCGCTCAATGTCGATAAATTCAAGATCGTCGAATACGGCCTCTCCGTCGCGCAGATCACGGCGGCCAAGCAGGGCCGCGACATTACGCTCGCCGGCGGCGAGACGATCCCCAACGGGGAGCTGACCTACCAGCCTTACGTTCCGCGTTCGTACGCCTATCTCTCCGACACGAACTATTCGGCCAAGGCGGCCGGATTGTGCGCCGGCGCAGATCTGATGTATCACGAGGCGACCTATGCCGCGGCGGAGCGGAAAATCGCCCGCGAGCGGGGACATTCGACCTCGGAGGAGGCCGCCCGGGCGGCGCTGCTCGCCGGAGCCGGACGGCTCGTGATCGGGCATTTCTCGTCCCGCTACAAGGACGAGACGATTCTGGTCGAGGAGGCCCGGCGGTCGTTCCCGGCGACGGAAGCGGCCGCAGAGGGCCGCCGATTCGAAATCCCCGAGCGAAAAGCGCCGCGAAGAGGGACCGCCGACAGGGAGCGGGAAAAGCTTTCCGAGGAAACGGACGTTCGGGACAGAGACCGACCGGAGACAGGGCCGGCGGAGCCAAAAGCCGACGAATGAAAATCCCGTCGTCTCCGAAGAAAGGGGGCCGAAGACGGAAGAGTGCAGGATTCCGAAGCGGACGAAGGACGGAGCGGGCAACGGTCCGGCGTTGAGCGCGGAGGGAAACAGAGCGGGCGGAGGCCGGGAGGAAGGCGGACACGGACGGAGAGGGGCGGACGGATGCCTCCCGCCGAGAGCCGCGGCAGACAAAAGCGGATCTGCCGAACACAAGGCCGGAAGTCGGAAGATACGATCCACAATACAGACGCCGAGAGCGGAGGTGGACAAAACAGACAATACAGGCGCAGAGGAGGACGGAGCGGGCAACGGTCCGGCGTTGAGCGCGGAGGGAAACAGAGCGGGCGGAGGCCGGGAGGAAGGCGGACACGGACGGAGAGGGGCGGACGGATGCCTCCCGCCGAGAGCCGCGGCAGACAAAAGCGGATCTGCCGAACACAAGGCCGGAAGTCGGAAGACACGATACCTCCACAAAAGGGATGCGGCAGGCAAAAGAATGAGCGCGACGGAGGAACGGGCCGATGCGTTCCGAGGGCAGTTCCGATATGCGGACCGACGCCGGCGAACCGTCCGTCAGTTCGGGAAGTCCCCGAAAAGGCGTTCCGATCGGCGGAAGCAGTCCGGCGGCAGCCGAGCCGCTTCGGTGCGGAAGGCGTCGAAACCGCAGCGCTCCGACACCGGACGCACCCGGCGAACGACCGCTTCCGGGCGGTCCTCCAAACGTTACGAACGAACATGATTACCAAAGCCGAAATACGACAGGTGCGGGCGCTCGCCGACAAGCGGGGCCGCACCGAGACGGGTCTTTTCGTGGCCGAAGGCGAAAAACTCGTGGGCGAGCTGCGTACTTCGCACCTCAGGGTGGAGCGGATCTATGCGCTCGAAGGGAGCTTCTCCGGACGGGAGGTTACGCCCGTATCGCCGAAAGAGATGGAACGGCTCTCGCTGCTCAAGACGCCGACGAAGGCGCTGGCGCTGGTCGGAATCCCCCGGTACGCACTGCGTCCGGACCGACTGGCCGGGCGTCTCGTGCTGGCGCTCGACGATGTCGGAAACCCGGGCAACATGGGGACCATCATCCGTCTGGCCGACTGGTTCGGCATCGAGGATGTGGTCTGCTCGGCCGCTTCGGCCGACTGCTTCAATCCCAAAGTCGTGCAGGCTACGATGGGGGCGATCCTGCGGGTGAGGGTGCATTATACGGACCTTCCGCACTTTCTCGCCGGAGCCGCGGCGGCGGGCATGCCTGTCTACGGCACCTTCCTCGAAGGCACTCCGCTCGGCGAGGCACCGCTCACGCCCGACGGCATTCTCCTCATGGGCAACGAAGGGCACGGCATCTCGGACGCATGCGCCGCCTACGTCTCCCGCAAACTCTTCATTCCGCCCTATCCCCCCGGCCGCCGCGGCTCCGAATCGCTCAACGTGGCGATGGCCGCCGGCATCGTCTGCCACGAGTTCCGCAGCCGCACGAAGTAAAACCGGCCGTGCAAACGCGCCCGTGCAAGCGCGTCTGCCGGGCCTGCGGCGGCACCGCCCGTCGGGGGAAAAGCAGTTCACCGGAAGGGAGGGGCTGCCCTATCGAGGGAGGAATACCCCATCGGAGAGGAACGGGCCGTCGGAGAAAGAGGGTCCATCGGGAGAGGCACGGTTTGCCGGAGGAAAAGCAGTCCGCCGGAGGGGGTGCCCTATCGAGGGAGGAATACCCCCATCGGAGAGGAACGGGCCGTCGAAGAAAGAGGGTCCATCGGGAAAGGCACGGTTTGCCGGAGGAAAAGCAGTCCGCCGGAGGGGAGGGGCTGCCCTATCGAGGGAGGAATACCCCCGTCGGAGAGAAACGGGCCGTCGAAGAAAGAGGGTCCATCGGGAAAGGCACGGTCTGCGGGGGGGGGAAAAGCAGTCCGCGGGGGCTTCGGGAGAGGCGTGGTTGCCGGCTGTCAACCGCACGGCCCCTTGTCGGACCCGCACAGGGAGATAGTCGCCCGAATACCTCCCCCGCGTCGGTCGTGGCCGGTACAGGGCATACCGCATCCAGCGGCCAAACGCCGACGAGCGATCCTCTTCATGCAACGGTTTCGGCTCCTGCCGCCGCCGATCCGGCAGCCGTGCCCCACGGTGCCCGTCGCTCGTCGGCGGGCGCAGACTACGGCGTGGATCATGTGCTCCGGCACCGCCACTCTCTGCGGACGGCGGAAGAAGACCATCGAGTAGGGTGTCTTGCCGGTATGAGGCCGCAGATAAGGACGGGCGCACCCGCATTCGCCCATCGCCGTCACGGGCGGCACGGCGCCGGACCGAAGCGCACCGGAATCCGCAAACATTCAGGTCGTCCGCGCATCCCCGAATCTTTTCTTTCCGGGGCACGAAAACGCGCTCCTCCGACCCCATGCGCGGAGCCGGCGGCACAAGGCAAGACACGCTCCGTGCGAAAAAACGCAGCATCGGCCGCCACCCGTCAGGTCATTGAAATTCGGCATGTTGCTCCCGCAGGCAGAGGGCCGATGCGCTTTTTCGACCGGTCTGCATCCGCGATCCTTGCCGACCGCCGAAAGAAAGATCGGGAAAAAACGATGCCGACCTTCGCGGAATCCCCGATTTTTTGCTATCTTTGTTTTTTGAAACAGAACGATTTATGGCAGACCCGAAACTCAAGATAGGCATCACGCAAGGCGACACGAACGGCATCGGCTGGGAAGTCATTCTCAAGACATTCGCCGATCCGCGCATGACAGAGCTTTGTACGCCAATAATTTACGGATCGCCGAAGGCCGCGGCCTTCTATCGCCGCACCCTCGCCGCGACCGAAGAGTGCAGCCTCACGGAGATCGCCTCCGCCGAGGAGGCGCGGCGCGGAAAGGTCAGTCTCGTGGCGGCAGGTCCGCAGGAGCTGACCGTCGAGCCGGGCCATCCGAGCCCCGAAGCGGCGCACGCCGCCGTCGAAGCGCTCCGCGCCGCCACGGCCGACCTGCGCGAAGGCCGCATCGACGCGCTCGTAACCGCTCCCTTCAACAAGGAGACGGTGCACGAAGACCGCTTCCCCTACACGGGGCACACCGAATACCTCGCCGCAGAGCTGGGCGGCGAACCGATGATGATCATGTGCAGCGACCTGCTGCGCGTGGGACTGGTAACGATCCATGTCCCCGTGGCGGATGTCAGCCGCGACATCACCGAGGAGAAGATCGTCCGCTCGCTCTCGATCCTGCGCCGGTCGCTCGTGTGCGACTTCGGCATCGTCGAACCGCGGATCGCCGTGCTGGCGCTCAACCCCCATGCGGGCGACGGCGGACTGCTGGGCCGCGAGGAGCAGGAGACGATCCGTCCGGCGATCCGCACGGCGGCCGAACAGGGCATTCTGGCCTTCGGACCTTTCGCCGCCGACGGGCTCTTCGCCGGGGGAGGCTATGCCCGCTACGATGCCGTGCTGGCCATGTACCACGATCAGGGATTGGCGCCTTTCAAGGCTCTCTCGCCCGACGGGGTGAACTTCACGGCCGGTCTGGAGCGGGTGCGCACCTCGCCCGACCACGGCACGGCCTACGACATCGCCGGACAGGACAAGGCCGATCCGCAGTCGCTACGCAATGCCATATACACGGCGCTGGACATCGTGGAACGCCGCTGCGCATGGGCACAGTGGACGCGCAACCCGCTCCAGCGCGCCGAGCGCGAGAAGAGCGGACGCGACGTCTCGGTCCGCGATCTGCCCGACACGGAGAAGGAGGCGAACTGACCTCCGCCGAGAAGGAGGGGGGGGGCGATCCGCGAACGGCCCGTGTTGGTAAACAGTTTGCACTGCAGGCCGAGTGTGCAGAGTGAGAAGGACCTATGCAAGAAAGCGGGCGGTCCCGCGGATCGTTTCGCAGGGAACGGTTCGTGCCGGAAAACCGCTTGTACTGCGGGCCGAGTGCGCAGAGTGAGAAGGACCTATGCAAGAAAGCGGGCGGTCCCGCGGATCGTTTCGCAGGGAACGGTTCGTGCCGGAAAACCGCTTGTACTGCGGGCCGAGTGCGCAGAGTGAGAAGGACCTATGCAAGAAAGCGGACGGTCCCCCGGATCGTTTCGCAGGGAACGGCCCGTGCCGGGGAACCGCTTGTACTGCGGGCCGAGTG
>ERZ1643247.3460-NODE-3460-length-11114-cov-33.623926_pt1 | contig 11114 bp, 7 predicted proteins | sample MGYA00579264_ERZ1643247 | MGnify/ENA primary metagenome ERZ1643247 (study PRJEB29033, sample SAMEA4952262) | chicken gut metagenome | biome: Broiler Chicken; feature: Gastrointestinal Tract; material: Caecum | place: Ireland | collected 2018 | study: Broiler... | reverse complement strand
AATTGTCTTCTGCCGCCTTTTGCAAGCCAGCTTGCACGGTGGCAGCCGCCAATTCAGGCGCATGAGCAGATTGGTATCACATTTTATACAAATAGTTTTCGATTTCCCAGTCTGTTACCTGCATGCAATATGCTTTGTACTCTTTTTTCTGTGCCTTAATAATCTTATGCGCCAGATCTTTTCCGAGTACTTCCTGTATCAATTCATCTTTTTCCAGTTCTTCTACTGCCTCTTTGATCGATCTGGGCAGTTCCTGTACGCCAAGCTCTGCCCGGCGCTCCGGTGTCATTTTCTGGATATTTTCATCAATACACTCCGGGGGCATGATCTGATTTTCAATACCGTCCAGACCGGCCATGAGAAGCACTGCCAGCGCAAGATAGGGATTGGCTGTTGCATCCGGGCTTCTCAGTTCAATTCTTGTGTTCTCTCCTCGTCCTGACGGCACGCGGATCAGCGGTCCCCTTGTCTTTGAAGACCATCCCATATAAACTGGTGCCTCATACCCGGGTACAAACCGCTTGTAGGAATTTACCGTCGGATTGGTAATGCAGGTGATCGCTTTCATATGTTTCATCAGACCGCCGATAAAATAGTACCCTTCCCTGCTCAGCCCGTTCGGATCTGTCTCGCTTTGGAACGCATTTACTCCGTCACGGCTTAAGGACAGATTGATGTGCATCCCCGACCCATAAGTCTCGATCTTCGGTTTCGGCATAAACGTAGCATGAAGACCGTGCCGCTTCGCGATCGTCTTTACCACCATCTTGAAAGTCATAAGATTGTCCGCTGTCACCAGAGCCTCGTCATATCGGAAATCGATTTCATGCTGCGCCGGCGCAATCTCATGATGAGACGATGTGATCTCAAATCCCATCTCCTCCAGAGTCAGCACCATATCACGTCTTGCGTTCTCCCCGAAATCAACCGGTCCGATATCGAAATATCCTCCTCTCTCATGCGTAAGAGTCGTCGGGAGACCGTCCTCGTCCGTATGGAACAGGAAAAATTCGCACTCCGGTCCGGCATTGAGAGTGTATCCCAGTTCAGCGGCATGTGCGATTGCTTTTTTCAGTACATATCTCGGATCCACTTCGTACGGAGTTCCGTCCGTGCGGTACACATCACAGATCAGACGCGCCACTTTTCCCTGCTGTGGACGCCAGGGGAAAATTTCAAACGTACTCAGATCCGGATAAAGATACATATCTGAGTCTTCCTCTCCGGAAAGCCCGTCAAGCGAGGACACATCGAACATACAGCGGTTATCCAATGCTTTTTCAAGCTGGCTGACGGTCACAGCCATATTCTTCATGGTTCCGAAGATATCCGTGAACTGAAGACGGATGAAAGCAACATCCTCTTCTTCCACAAGCCGCAGGATATCCTCTCTTGTGTAATTATGCATAAAATGAAACCTCCTTTTCATCTTAACTTTCAAAAGACAAAAGGGCGTTCTCCACCTGAAGAAAACGCCCTTGTTTCGTCATTCATTATATATTCTGTAATTCTAAATGTCAAATCATTCTTCAACACTTTGGCCGTCTATATTTTTACAGTTTTTTCTTCATCCAGAAGAAGCCCCATCCCGGCATATCTACAGTCACGATCTCATCCGTGCCGCCGCTCAGCAGGTTCGTATACTCTGCTTTTTCCGGCATCCATACCGTTTTCGGATAATCGCTGAAATTGAACACAGCATGGAGTTCTTCTCCGCCGGCCCTGCGGACAATCCAGAGAATAGACTGGTCGCTGTAATCTTTCGTCCACACTTCAGCATCTGCATTAAACACAGGCTCGCTCCTGCGGATCTTCTCCAGTTTTCCGAGGGCGTTGAAAATACGTCCCTGTACGCTGCTCTTGTCTTTGATATTTTCCACCAGATCCCAGTTGAATTTTCCTCTGTGGATATAACGGGAATCCGGCGCCTTCTCAGGATCATCTTTGTATGTATAGTCATTGACCTGTCCGACTTCATCTCCGCTGTAGAGCATCGGGATTCCGGACTGGGTCAGCATATATGCGTGGAGCATCACATCTTTCGTGATCGCCCAGTCCATCTTCTCTGCATTCTGTTCGAAACCAGCGCTCTCGATACCGCACATAGATGCAGTAGTCGCACAGAATCTCGCATCTCCCGTAACCGGATCCTCATTATAGAGTTCTCCCCGGCTGACACTTCCCTCTGTCTTGCCCTGGAAATAGTCATTCAGATATTTCTTGTGAGGTACTTCCTCCATGCCCCATGTTTTCAAAGTATCATAATCCAGTCCCCATCCGATATCGTCATGACATCTCAGATAATTCAGGAATGTATACTCTCGCGGAAGCGAGCACACGATATCCATCTGTTTTCTGAGGAGCCGGATATCTCTTGTCGCAACGGTGTGCCATGTAGTCGCCATAGTCGTAACATTGTAGAGCATATGGCATTCCGGTTTCTCAACTGTACCGAAATACGGCGCCACTTTATCAGGTTCCATAACAACCTCTCCAAGCAGTACAATTCCCGGACACACGATCTCACCGATCATGCGCATCATGCGGACAATGGTATGTACCTGAGGAAGATTTCTGCAGTTCGTCCCCAGCTCTTTCCAGATATACGGCACAGCATCGATACGGATAATATCCATACCCTGATTTGCCAGATAAAGGAAATTGTACATCATCTCATTGAACACGCGCGGATTGCGGTAGTTCAGATCCCACTGGTACGGATAAAACGTTGTCATTACATAGTGTCCGAGCTCCGGAAGATAAGTGAAGTTACCCGGTGCAGTCGTCGGGAATACCTGCGGGACCGTCTTCTCATATTCCTGCGGAATGGACGGATCTGCATAGAAGAAGTATCGGCTCATATATTCGCCGTCTCCCTGACGCGCTCTTCTTGCCCATTCGTGATCCTCCGATGTATGGTTCATGACAAAATCCATGCACAGGCTGATACCTTTATCATGGCATTTTTCTGCGAGTTCCGCCAGATCATCCATCGTTCCCAGCTCCGGTTTCACCTTGCGGAAGTCAGCTACCGCATAGCCGCCGTCCGAACGGCCTTTTGGCGAGTCAAGGAAAGGCATCAGATGGATATAATTGACATTGCATTTCTCAATGTATGGAAGCTTCTCCTGCACGCCTTTGATATTCCCGGCAAAGTTATCAATATACATCATCATGCCCAGCATATCACGCTTACGGTACCATTCCCCCTCAGCTTCACGCTTGGCGTCAAGTTTTTTCAGCTTCTCATTACGCTCGTCGTAATAGCGTTTCATCTGACCGCACAGCTCTGCAAACATATCGTCATTGCCGTACAGTTCCATATAGAGCCAGCGCAGCTCATCGTGATGGCGCCCCAGTCTTTCCATGAAGATCCTGTCTTCTTCCTCTTTTTTCTTCGCTGCCGCCTCTGCTGCTTTAGCTTTTTTCTCTGCTTCTGCTTTTTTCTTTGCAGCTGCTTTCGCCTTCTTCTCCGCTTCCGCTTTCTTCTTTGCCTCCGCCTCGGCTTTTTTCTTTGCTTCCGCTTCCGCTTTGGCCTTCGCCTCTGCCTCGGCTTTTTTCTTTGCTTCCGCTTCCGCTTTGGCCTTCGCCTCTGCTTCCGCTTTCTTCTTCGCCTCTGCTTCCGCTTTCGCCTCTGCCTCTGCTTTCGCCTTCTTCTCCGCTTCCGCTTTTGCTTTCGCCTCTGCCTCTGCTTTCGCCTTCTTCTCCGCTTCCGCTTTTGCTTTCGCCTCTGCCTCTGCTTTCTTCTTTGCTTCCGCCTCCGCTTTGGCCTTTGCCTCGGCTTTTTTCTTTGCTTCCGCTTCCGCTTTGGCCTTCGCCTCTGCTTCCGCTTTCTTCTTTGCTTCCGCTTCTGCTTCTGCTTTCGCTTTCGCTTCTGCTTCCGCTTTGGCCTTCGCTGCTTTCTCCTCCTCGGCTGCCGCCTTAGTGTCTTCTGACGCTTTTACGCTTCTTGTAACTGCTTTTGCTCTTGTCGCCGTCTCTTTCTTTCTTGCGGCTCTTGATTTCTTTGCCATGATTTCTGTCCCCCGTATCTTAATCTGCCTGTACGAAATGCCACTGATATGCCTGATATTCTCCGTGAAGCACCGGCTTCGGCACGCCTGCTTCGCGCAGGGCTGTACTGTTGTACAGTTTACCTGTCGTTGTCTCGCGGTACATTGTATTTTCTTTCAGGCCTTTCACCTTTATATAATCCACCGTCATATTTGCGTGCTTCTTAATACCTACTACCTGAACCAGCGCTTCTCTCTGATCCTCCGATACAAACTCCCACGCTCCCTGATTATCTGTCTGAGGATTTGTAAGACGGTAGTAGAGTCCCCGCTGAACCAGCGCGGCATATTCTTTATACTCTGCGATCTGACGACGGATCTCTGCTTTTTCTTCCTCACTCAATTCATTCAGGTTCAGTTCGTATCCAAATGTGCCGGCGAGAGCTACTGTCCCCCGCGTCTTCATCGGTGTCACCCTCTCTGTCTGATGATTCGGTGAAGCCGATACATGGGATCCCACACAGGAAGTCGGATAAATAAACGATGTTCCATACTGGATCTCCAGTCTGTCAATCGGATCTGTATTGTCACTGCACCAGATCTGCGGCGTGTAGTACAGCATGCCGGCGTCAAACCGTCCGCCGCCTCCGCTGCATCCTTCAATCAGAATATTCGGATACCGGTTCACCAGACGCTCAAGGAAATCATATAGTCCCAGCACATAATCATGCAGTACCCGTCCCTGGCTGTCCGCTGTTGCAGAATACACGTCTGCAATACTCCGGTTCATATCCCATTTGATATATTCCACATTCCCCTGATCCAGCACAGAACAGATCTGATTGTAGATATAATCCACCACTTCTTTTCTTGAAAAATCAAGAACAAGCTGATGTCTGGAACGATTCGGCCGGCGTCCCGGTATTACGAAAGCCCAGTCCGGATGCTCCCGGTAGAGATCACTGTCTTCATTCACCATCTCCGGCTCAATCCAGATACCGAATTTAAGACCCATATCATTGATCTTTCCGATCAGTTCGCCCAGTGTGCACCCCAGCTTTTCTTCGTTAACCTTCCAGTCTCCCAGCCCGCGCAGTTCACTGTCTCGTTTTCCGAACCAGCCGTCGTCCATTACAAACATCTCGATTCCCAGTTTTGCCGCTTCTGACGCCAGTTTAAGAAGAGACTCTCCCGTGAAATCAAAATAGGACGCCTCCCAGCTGTTTAACAGGATCGGTCTTACAATTTCTTTATATTTTCCCCTGCACAGATGCGTGCGCATACAGCGGTGAAGATTCTGCGAAAGTTTTGCCAGCCCTTCGGAGGAGTAACTCATAATAACCTCAGGAGATTGGAATTCTTCCCCTGCTTTAAGCGGATATGCAAACTGTTCTTCGGAGAACCCCATAAGCAGCCGTGTCTGGTAATACTGATCCTGTCCTGCCTCACTCTGGAACCCGCCGCTGTAGACAAACGCCATTGCATAACAGCTTCCCGCGTCTTCCGTCGCCTCATGTTCCGCCATAATAACAGCCGGATTATACTGATGGCTGGATGAGCCACGCAGGCTGCCGATCTTCTGCACTCCATGTCCGACAGGCATTCTCTGCATATTTCTCTCCATGGCATGGCGCCCGTAGAATGTAATAAAATCATACTGTCCGCCCACCATATCCAGACATGCCGGAGCAAGTTTCTTCACCGAAATGCGGCCGTCACTGGCATTTACAATTTTAACACTGCGGGTGATAATATCATATTCCGGAAGCACACCGTAAAGCAGCACCGCCTGTACTCCGGTCACACGGTCTTTCAGAACCACCTCAAGGGTCTGAGCTTCATCATCATCCGCATACACCGCCGGAAGTCCTTCCAGAGCATATTTCCCGTCGCGTATGCTGTGACTCTCATATCGGAAATCACTGCAGTAGGTGCGGTCCGTATTTTTAATAATACATGCCGGAGTGCGGTAGTCCCCTGTCCCCAGAGAAGGAAATTCCTGCGGCAGTGAGTCCATAGAATAAGTCTTGTCATTTCCTGCGTCGTACGGATTGCCTGAAAATCCTCTGTCATAATATGTCAGAAGATAATCCATGCATCCCTCTGCTGTTTTTCCATAATATAGATGCAGCAGAAATCCGTATTTGTCTACCTGCATCTGATAAGTTGTGTTTCTGGTATGAAGAGTAATTGTCTTCTGTGCCTCATCATAAATTATGCTCATAATCTGTCTCTCCTGATCTGTGAATATTAACTAAAATGTGTTCTTACTTCATTGGAAAGCCATGCGGACACCTGCCGGGCGTATCGCACAAAAAAGGGCGGGTGAATGTACTTCACGCACATAACACCCGCCCGGTAAGACGCGCGGATGCGCATCAGGGCTCACTTATTTCACAGCACCGTTTACCACACCGTTGATGATCTGTTTCTGGCAGATCACGTAGAATATGATGATCGGAATCAACGCCAGCAAATAAGATGCGAACGCCAGATTATAGTTTGTACCGAACTGTGTCTGGAACGTCAGCTGTGCCAGCGGCAGTGTGTTCTGGCCTTTTCCTGACATGATGATCAACGGAGTCATAACGTCATTCCATACCGCCAGAGCCGTGATTACCGCTACTGTTGCGTGCATTGGCTTCATGATCGGGAAGATAATCTTCCAGAAAGTGCGCCATGTGCTTGCTCCATCCACTCTCGCCGCCTCTTCAAGCGCGATCGGGATGTTTACAAGGTATCCTGTATAGAGAAGTAAGTTCATCGGCATATAGAATACCACATAAAGGATAATAACGCCAGCCCAATTATCAAGATGCATTTCTGCAGTCTGTTTTGCCAGAGGCATCATCAGGATCGCAAACGGCACAAACATACCACTTACAATGAAAAGATAAATCAGGTTATAAATCTTACTGTGCGCTTTGTTTCTTCCCACTGCATATCCCATAAGAGAATGAAGGAGCAGGCAGAGCACTACAGTACTGATCGTTACAAGAAGGCTGTTCCCAAGGGAGCGCCAGAAATCGGTCAGCTCCATAGCCTGTGCAAAGTTGCTTAAGCTCCAGTGTGCAGGCAGAGACAGGATTCCTGAGATGCTGTTTGTCATCTCTGTAGGCTGTTTGAACGCGATTACAATGGTCATATACAGCGGGAATGCCACTGTGATAAGACCGATAAACAGAAGGATCGTAACAGGCCAGTTTACTCTTGCTTTCATTTTCTCATACATTATAACTGTTCCTCCTTCTTACTTGATATAGACATCTGCGCTACGGAAATCGCTACGATCACAATGAAGAATACAACCGCATTCGCACTCTGATATCCGAAGCTTCCGCCTGACAGACCATTGTTATAGATCAGGTAGGAGATTGACTCTGTACTCTGTTCCGGGCCGCCCTTTGTCATAGCCATGATCTGATCGAACACCATCAGGAAGTTCTTAACGCACAGAACCATGTTGATCGTAAAGAAAGGAATGATCAGAGGGAATGTAAGATATCTGAACTTCTTCCATCCTGTAGCTCCATCCAGATCGCCTGCTTCATATACATCTTCCGGCACTGTCTGAAGACCTGAGATGTAGATGATCGTATTCATGGCGATGGACTGCCAAGCACACACGATCACGATCGCGATCCATGCAGTCTTGCTGTTCGACAGCATACTTCCGCTCAGAGCGTCGATTCCAAGAGCCTTTCCAAGTCCCGGAAGGATATATGTAAAGAAATACTGGAAGATATAACCTACAACCAGTGCTCCAAGTACATTCGGAACGAAGTAAGCCGCTCTTAAGAATGTCTTTCCTTTAATCTTGCTGTTCAGGCCAAGGGCAAGGATCAGACTGATCACATTCGTCAGGATCGTCGCCACAACAGCCAGTTTAATCGTGAACAGGTATGATCCGCCGATTCTTGGGTCTGTAAACAGATCCATATAGTTTCTGAATCCGACAAAATCATATGTACCAAAACCTTTAAAGTTCGTAAAACTGTAGACCACACCGCGGATCAGCGGTACTGTATTGAAGCAGACAAACAGTGCCAGGATCGGTATTGTGATCAGCATATAAGTCCGCTTGCTGTCATTTACTTTTTTCATAATCTACCCCGCTCCTTTCCTAATCGGAAGTTCCGTGTTCTTCGTTATATTCCTGAACTTCACGGATAATATCTCTGTTATATCTCTGCCAGTCTTTATCAAACTTGGCCAGGAATGCATCCACATCCTTATTGATGATCAAGGTCTGAATCTGCGCATCGACTGCCATCTCTGACGGATAGTAGTGATCCTGATAGTCCGTCATATTTCCGGACTCAATGTAGGATTGCATACCGTCAAGCATCGGAGCAAGATCGAAATCGCCTTCCTTACACGGAACGGCATTCTGATCATCAATGTATGCCTGGATATTTTCATCTTCCATCAGGAAATCGAGTACTTCATAGGCTTCTTCCTTGTGTTCGCACGCAGCGGTAACAGCAAACATAAGGTCTACGCCGGAGTTCAGTGTATTCTTGTCCGCATCGTCATTACCCGGTGTTACAAACGAATCGATGTTCATATCCGGATTTACGGAAAGAATCTGCGGTACTGCATAACTTCCGATCGGGTACATTGCAGACTCACCGTTTGCAAATGCCGTACAGGCATCATTATAACCATACGCTACCGGATCTTCCGGTCCGTAGCTTACAAGCTCCAGACATTTCTCGGCCACCTCTCTGTAATTGTCCGTAAATGTCGTCTCGCCTGCATTAACCTTCTTACACGTATCGGCCGGTGCAAGATCTACAGCAAGAGAGTTCCAAGGTGCCAGACAGGTCCATGTATCACGGAATCCGAAATAGAACGGCAGGATTCCCTCTGACTTGATTTCCTCACACAGGTCGATCAGTTCATCCCAGGATTCCGGAATCTGCCAGCCGTGCTCTTCAAACATATCCTTGTTGTACAGGATACCTGCTGCATTTGCCACATAAGGCACACCAAACACACCATCTTTCGGAGTGATCTCAAGGTTCTCCAGAATATCCAGATATGACTGTTTAACGTTTGCCAGCCCCGGATAATCAGATACGTCTGCAAGAATATCCGCATCAACATAATAGGAATAGTTAATATCTCCTCCTATTCCGATGATGTCCGGATAATCCTCACGGACGAACCTCGTTCTCATGATCGTGCTCGCATCGTTCGGAGAACTGATGGTCAGATGGATGTCATCGTGAGTTGCGTTAAACTGCTCTTCCACCTGGTCGAAGTACGTCGCCGCCTCCGGCTTGTACTGCAGGATCTCGATTTCCGTCACTCCGCTGTTCTCGTCCGAACCGCATCCCGGAAGAATCACTGCCGCAAGCATGGACGCTGCAAGTACCGCACTGATCGCTTTTTTCTTTTTCATAGTTGTTTCAGCTCCTTCCTTTTAGCTTTTCCGCTTATGAAAATATTATAACATTATAAAATTTTTCTAAAATATCTCGATTGTCCGTGTTTTATACCACAATGCAACTTATATACTATTCTTGATAAGTCCGGTCGCATTTTGGGATATTTTAGTTTATAATCTTTTTAAAAGCGGAAAGTAATTTAAAACAACAAATAAAAGTGCTTTGAAAATAGAAGGGAGGATTCCTTATGAGCGATTCTGTATTTACTGTATTCCCAAATGAAAATTTTGTTGATCTCTGCCTGTACCAGTTTGGGAGAGAACAGTGTCCGCCAGCCTATTCTTTTGGCCCGGCTAAAAGAAATCATTATCTTTTTCATTACGTTTTATCCGGCACCGGAAAACTGATCGCCGCTGATTCCAAAGGTCAATCCCATGAATATCAGATTCACACAGGGCAGGGCTTTATGATTTTTCCACGGCAGATCACAACCTATATTGCCGATGAAAAACTTCCGTGGGAATATACATGGCTGGAATTTGACGGGATGCGTGTCAGAGAGATCATAGAGACTGCCGGGCTGTCTCCCGACCATCCGGTCTATCATGCATCCCACAAAGACCTGCGGGAGAACATGGTAAATGAAATGGTCTATATAGCAGAACACGGGGATGCCTCTTCATTCCACCTGATCGGGCATCTGTACCTCTTTGCGGATTTTCTTGCCCGTTCTGCCGCATCCACTCATGTATCGACCAGTGGAAAAGTTCGCGACTTCTATATCAAAGAGGCATTAAACTATATCGAGCAGAACTTTCAGAATGATATTACCGTAGAGGGGATTGCGGCATTCTGCGGATTAAACCGCACCTACTTCGGCAGGATCTTCAAAGATACAGTAGGGAAATCGCCGCAGCAGTTCCTGCTCAATTACCGTATGACAAAAGCTGCCGAACTGTTAAAACTGACCACTCTTTCCATCAGTGATATCGGAAATGCTGTAGGCTATCCCAATCAGCTGCACTTTTCAAGAGCATTCAAAAATGTGTTCGGAATATCTCCGAGAGAATGGAGAAATAAGAATCAGATTATGAAATAAATTTCGATTTCTCGGACTGAATGCCGATGATATAAGGTCCGAAAACAGATGGAGATGAGGCACGGAAATACTTTTTCTAGATGACCGGTATGTGCTTCAGGCTCCGCTTCATAATCCGAGAAAAATTAAAGGGTCTGAAATCTGATTAAAGACAAAGCCGCAAAATGGATAACTTGCCTTCGGCTCAAACAATCCATTTTGCGGCTTAACATCAGCTTTCAGACCCTTAACTTTTTCTAGCAGATTATTCCGAAGTTGCCTTCCTCACATACCGGACATCTCATTTTAAGCATTCCTGTACCTCATCTCCATCCATTTTCTGCTTCATTGGATTCGGCAGTCACTCCGACAAAACTGAAAGTCGAAGAAACGGGTTGAAATGGGAACGTAGTCGATAAAATTTCAGCCTTGATTCTCCCGTTTAAATTCTATTTTCGGGATGGGAAAGAAAGCAGTCGGGAGGCAGGTATTGTGTACGCACCGTTGGAGCAGCGTCGGTACTTAGAGCGCGTCTTTTGCGCTCTTATGTACCGTTACGCTGCGACCGAATGAAAATGTGTGCGTTAGCAATACCGGCCTCCCGGCGGATACTTTATCAGTCCGAGAAATCGAAATTTTATCCACGGATCA
>ERZ1643247.3459-NODE-3459-length-11115-cov-6.795570_pt1 | contig 11115 bp, 12 predicted proteins | sample MGYA00579264_ERZ1643247 | MGnify/ENA primary metagenome ERZ1643247 (study PRJEB29033, sample SAMEA4952262) | chicken gut metagenome | biome: Broiler Chicken; feature: Gastrointestinal Tract; material: Caecum | place: Ireland | collected 2018 | study: Broiler... | reverse complement strand
TTAGGGGAGACAAGCCCGGTGCCAAGCTGGACAAGGCCATTGCCTTGAGGATTCCTGTCCTGTCGGAACGGGAGTTCCTCACCATGCTTCTCATATAAAGGACGGCGGGGCGTTTCAATAGGCTGTACCTGTATGAGACGGCGGCAAACCGTATCGTTAGGGTCGAATTCCAAATTCTGAGACGTCTCACACCCCAGGGCCATCCTATTGCGACAGGGAGGGGGACACCATGAAGATCGGTTACATCCGGGTGAGCACCCAGGAGCAGAACACCATCCGCCAGGAAGTGCTGCTGGAACAGCTGGGCGTGGAGGAGTTGTACATTGACAAGGCCAGCGGCAAGAACACCGACCGCCCGGAGCTGAAGAAGATGATGGCCTATGTCCGCCGGGGGGACACGGTCATTGTGGAGTCCATCAGCCGGTTTGCCCGTAACACACGAGACCTGCTGAACCTTATGGAGCAGCTGTCCGCCAAAGGGGTGGAATTTGTCTCCAAGAAGGAGGCCATCGACACCACCACGCCCACAGGCAAGTTTATGCTCACCGTCTTTGGGGCTGTGGCGGAGCTGGAGCGGGAGTACATCCTCCAGCGCCAGCGGGAGGGCATTGAGATCGCTAAGCAGCAGGGCAAGTACAAGGGCCGAAAACCGTTATCGCCCCCAGGGTTCCAGGAGATGGTGATCCGGTGGAAGCGAGGGGAGATCACCGCGGTGGAGGCGTGCCGGCGGCTGGGGATGAGCAAGGCCAGTTTCTACCGGAAGGTGAAGTGATTCATTCGCCCACTTGAAAATCAGTGGGAAGGAAGCTGGCAGGGAGTAGGTAGAAAATCCCAGGCGGCTGCCGGGGAGGAGAAGAGAGGGTGGCTTTGGCTTCCCTCTTTTTTGCAATATTATTTTGTGAATTCACTCCTACAAGCAATTAAAAGCAAGTATAAGGAGTGACAAACTATGGACCCAATCAAACTGTCACTGGATCCCAATGCCTACGCGCAAAAACCTTCTGGCAAAGAAATCGGAGCGATCAGTCATCGCATTGCCAACTATCCTCAGAAGATCGAAACAGAAGAGGGCTTGAGAAAATTTGTGGAGCAAGTAGGAGCCCAAGGCCACACCTTTTGTCCGGCTACTTTTTCAGGTGGTAAGCGAAATCAGGAGAGCTTCCAACAGCAGCAGCTTATCGCCTTGGATTTCGATAATGAAGATCCCAAGAAAACACTCACATTTGACGAGGTGAAATCCCGAGCGGAGTATTACGACTTGCCCATTCTATTTTCCTACAATTCCATGACCAGCAGGCCAGAGCATCCAAAATTCCGGGTGGTCTTCTTAAACGACATTTCCATTCCGGATCGGCCTGTTGCGGCAGCTATGCAGATGGCGTTGGGCAATATCTTCCCAGAGGCGGATCCGTCCTGCTGCCGGGATGTGTCCAAGATGTATTTTGGAGGCAAACGGCTTATCTACTATGATGAATCTATGCCTAAAATCAATCTGGAGAGGATCGTTCGAAGCTTTACTGCCTATATCAAACAGGCAAAAGGAGACAAGCACTATAAAGAGCACATCAAAAGGTTTTCCAAGAAGACTGGCATCGGATTGACAGAAAAAGGGTATTTAAATGTTTCCTTAGTAGAAGATGCGGATGAATTTGGCGATCAAATTCATCCGACAGAAGCCAGTGGTGCATCCAATGACAAAAAGTCAAAAAATGGGGGGATTTCGCCAAGTCCTATTATATATAGTATTTCCGATGGCGAGAATCCCCCATTTTCACGATATTATAAAATTGAGATGAATGGGAGCACCAGTACGGCTTCTGTCGGCAAGGACGCGGAATGTGGACTTGCCGCAAAAGGTAGAAATCATCGACTCTATCGATCTACTGTTCTGAAAGAGATTCCTAACGTCTGTCAGCTATTCTGTGAATTTCGTAATGGAGAAAGACATCTGGATCATGCAGAACTATTTGGACTCATGAATAATCTAATTAATGTGGAATCCGGATTTGCATTGTTTTGCGCGACCTTATCCAGGTATCCTCAATATTATGATAAAGTCGAAAAGTGGAAAGTGGATGGACAATATAGTATTGATCAGGGATATTTACCGCAGCGGTGTTCCGGGTTTTGCCCCTATGCTGAAACATGCACCCACACAAAGAACCTATTGACTACAGCTCATCCAGGTCGAAGGTTCCTAGAGAGAGACAAGAACTTTCACGAGGTCTATTATCCGCTGGAGGAAGTCCAGAGGGATATCCGCGATTCCATTTCCATGGCGCTCTCTCCTGGGGGCAGCAATTTTACAATTATCTCTGCGCAAACCGGTGCTGGCAAGACCTTCAGTTATCTCTCGATCATGGCGGAGCATCCCGAGATGCGGTTTCTTATCGCTGCTCCAACGAATTTATTGAAGGACGAGATTTACACCAAAGCCAAGAAAGCGAAACTTGCCGTTTGTAAAACTCCATCGCTGGAATCATACAAAGACGATATTCCTTCTCTGTATTGGGAGCATATTCAGTGGCTGTACAAGATTGGGAAAAGTAAGGAAGTAATTCCATATATCAAAGAGATATTAAAGAGGGATAGGTGTCCCGCACTACAAGCGTTTATCAACAAAAAAGAGAAAATGAGACAGAAACACGGTTCCATGATCACGACGCACCGGTATATGCTGATGATGGATGAAGAGCGGTTGAATGAATTTGATGTTTGCATCATTGATGAGGATATCTTTTTTAAGACGATCATCACGTCTCAAAAGGAGATCCCTCTGTCCGCGTTGCGAAAATTGCGGAAGAGAACACCGGATAAGCTGTTACGCAAGAAAATAGAGAAATTACTGAATAAAGCAAAGACACAGACTTGCATAGAGTTGAAGAGCATACTAGATTCTCAGGACATCTCGGAAGAAGATCAGGACGTATTCCCATATGATATTACCCAGTTTTGTTTAGCAGAGCGGTTTTACATCCGCAGGGCTTCTGTGGAAGCGAGTATTCGAGAGGATACGGTGGTTTTCCTGAGGCCGGATACTTTTAAACCGATGAAATATATCATTGTTTCCGCTACCGTCAATGAGGAAATCTGTGAACAGTTTCTTGGTGACGCAGATATGGAATATCATGAATGCAGGCAGGCAAAATATGTGGGAAAATTGCTTCAGTATCCGGATCGATCCATGAGTCGGTCCAGCATAGCCAATGATCAGGAGGTTGTTTGCCGGCTGATGCATCATTTTGGCATGGATGAAAATCACGTCATAACATTCATGAATCAGAACATCGGAAATCTCCATTTCGGGAATACGGAGGGGAGCAATATGCTGGAGGGGGAGGATATCCTTGTGATTGGAACACCGTATCATGCACCGTTCCTATATAAGCTGGTCGCACATACCATGGGGTTTGAGTTTGACGAAGAGGAAGAGATGACGATGCAATTGGTCACGCATAACGGCTACCGGTTTTGTTTCAATACCTTTGCGGATGAGAATCTGAGGCTAGTCCAGTTTTGGATGATTGAGAGCGAACTGGAACAAGCCATTGGAAGAGCCCGTCTTCTCCGTCACGATTGCACAGTGCATTTGTTTTCGAATTTTCCCTTGAAGCAAGCAGAGATGATTACAGGATTCAACTACGATTGTCAATAGGATACCCACTACATTCCAGTGGGAGGATAGTTCCACATGGAAATAGCAAGAGTATCCGAAAAAAGGCGTGGATTCCCCAACAGCTGTGTAATAATAAATTGCAGATGGGGGAAATGACATATGTATATCAATGAGATCTTTGAGCTTACCAGAGCGGTAAACGGTGACGAGTTTGACCGGCTTTTTGCCAGAGTAAAGGACAATCTTGAGGAGGAAGAAGGGGAGGAGTATGCGGATAGGTCACTCAGCCATAAGGGGGTGACAGTGATCTACCGGAAAAGCAGGTACAAGAAAAAGGTGCGGCTGGTGGTCAACACAGCATTTCTTTTTAAGGAAAAAGAGTACGATTCGGGTAAGATCGTCCCACAATTAGAGAAGCGTGTTGCCAAATATTTTGGGGATCGGCACTGTCTGGAAGAGTTTGTGTTGACCGAGGCTGCGCTGATGACAGATCTTCGGATGGAATACCCAGAGGATGTTTTGATGTATTTGCGTCTCCTGCGGAGAATTGGGAAAGTAAAGAATTTCTCCCCGGTTACCTATGACGGGTTTTCCAAACAGAACAGCTTCTGTCTGAAAGGCAACAGCAATGACATTGTTTTTATGGCGTACAATCTCCATGCTGTGATAAAAGAGAGTCCTGGGTCAGAAGGGAGGCAGTCCTTGGCGTGTGCAAAAGGAGTGTTAAGAGCAGAAATCAGACTGACCTCCCAGAAAGCAATCCGGGAGGTCAGTCAAGTACAAGATGCATTGGAGCAGATGCTGGTCCTGGGCAAGAGGAGGAGCGAGATCTTCCTAAGTATATTTGGAAGGATTGTTCCCTTTGGAGATTCCTATAAAAAGAGCCTTGTGGCAGAGCGGGTGAGAACACAGGTCAGTGACTTGCGGATGAGACGTCGGATGCTCTATCTGATAGACCTGATCCCGGAAAAAAGGTCTTTGTGGCTGGCACAGAAAGCGCTCCAATACCGGAAAATAGACGAGGTGATGGATGCCTTTGCGAAGATCGGCCTTTCTCCGGTAACCATCAGCAAGCGTGAGCGGGGTCAGTGCTATAGGAGCCTTTATCATTTCTTGGGAGTATAGAGATTATTGCGGACATCCAAACCGTGCCAGATGTGTTGATAAGGTCGCCCTGCGGTAGCAAAAGAGAAATTACGTGAGAAATAACGAGGCTGATGCGTGGAAAATTAAGGCCCGGAAACGCCCATATTTCAAGGTTTTCAGAGACCGGTTTTGGAGTAGGCAATATGGTTTCATTAGTTGCCCCGATTTACGGTCCACCGAGCAGAATTACAATATGATCGACGGGCTGCTGAACAACGGCCCGGCCCTGCCGCCCCAGCCCCCGGAAAAGGAGCTGGACAAGGTGAAGGAGCCCCCCAACAAGCACAGGAGCCGGGAGCGTGAGGAGCGGTGACAAAGAAACGCCGCCGCTGTGTCCATCTTCATGTAATGGTGACGCCGGAGGAGCAGGCGCTGATCGGGGAACGCATGGCCGAGGCGGGCATTTCCAACATGGGGGCCTATATGCGGAAAATGGCCTTGAATGGCTATGTACTCCATGTTGACCTTTCGGACATCCGGGAGCTGGTGGCCCTCCAGCGGCAATGTGCCAACAACCTCAACCAAGTGGCGATCCATGTGAACACCTACGGCGGCGTTTACCCCGACGAGATCAAGGCCCTGCAGCAGGACTACGCAGACCTTTGGGGGCCGCTGTCTGATCTGCTGAAAAAGCTGTCGGAGGTGGTGGAACTATAATATAATTATATTAAAGGCGTGCCCCTACTGTGGCAGTAGAGGCACGCCTTTATAGTGGTTATCGCGACTTATTTGACTGCGAGAGAACACTTGCTGCAAAACTCTTTGTTTGTGCCGAATATTTGCTGCTCTGCAATACTTGAGATGCTTTATCCTCCATAGCGGCACCTGTTTGATTGTGCGGATTGCGTTGCGATAAAACGCTGGCAGCCAATGACTTTTGTGTGACGGATGTTCCTTTGCTACTTAACGCTTTTGCAGCCTGAGATGCCAGCGTAGAACTGCTTCTTTTAGAGTTCACAATAAGCCTCCTCCATACTAGTTCTATTACCAGATAACAACACTAATTTTTGGTTTCCAAACGGCTGAAAAATTTCTTGGTGAACGGGTCCATCATATAATGAGTCCCAGGCTCCTGTTATATCAGAAATAAGTGGAACCTTTGATAAATTTACGGGGCAGTGCGAGGGAATGTCATCTAAATTCAAAGTACGATCTGCGCTGGAAAACCACTTTAGCCGTTGACCATCATAGCAAATAAGTATTTCATCCTCGCTTTTTGATAGTTTCACAGACCGCAATGCAGCAGAAGTCATTGATACATTAAAATGACTTGCAATTTTTGAAATATCTGAAAATTGTAATGGCTTTGATGGAAGTAGCGAGATAAGTTCTTCTTGAGGCATAAGATATTCTGACGCAAATTTGTTTGCCTCGTATTCTTGGCGCGATGTGTTGATAGAAGATGTTCCGATTTCTAAGATATTATCACAACAATAAAGGCTGTCACGATGCAATAGGAAATGGCCAAGCTCATGAGAAACAATGAATTTGCGGCGATGCAGATTATGAATTAGCGAATTTATGAAAATCAATTTGCATCCATCGCGACACACTAAATAGCCATCCTTATGCATGGGTTTATCAGATATGATTTCTATTCCCAGTGTTCTACATAAACCGTACGGAGAGTGCGGTTTTGAAACCTGTTGGGCAAATGAAAGGGCTTCTTGAAAAACGGTATTATTCATGCTTAGCCTTTCTTTTTTCTAATTCACGCAAAATGGTTTCCATGTCATCTTTATCTGTGCCACCACCTTTAGCTGCCATAGAAAGAATCCGATCACTTGATGTCGATTCCAAATATGCCATAATATCAGCCCTTAAGAACTTCCATTCACGGCCCACTTTGTATGCTTTGATTCGGCCATCTTTGATCATATTGTAAACAGTTTGATTACTAACACGCAGATAGTCTGCTGTTTCATCCAGATTTAAGATGTCAACCGCCGGTTTATCGTTCATGGCCCGAATGATCTTGTCAATCATTCGAATTTCTTTTGCTTCATAGACTTCATTTCCGCAGTTTTCACATCTGTAACCCTGAATGCCTTTAATTTCTATTTCCTTTCCGTTAAATTGAAATGTTTGGCTCATCGTCTGCGGCAACATTTTCCCGTGGCAGTAATCGCACACCTTAAAAGTAAGTTTCTCCATGCCGTCCTCCTATTATAAGTTACAATGACATTATTGAAATTATATGATAAGAATATTTATTATAAATTGATGTTGAGAAGAATGGCCGAATTTATCCTTTTTTATTCACAGTTCTTGAAAGAGTATTTAAGTTCTCAGCATTGAAGCCTTGCCCGCCCTATTTGCGGACAAGGCAAGGAACCCCCTCTCTTCGTTCCCACTTTCCCTCGTTTACATTTTCAACGGTAACAATGCGGAGATCTGGTGTCGAGGTGAACAATACTGCAAGGACGATTATAGAATCCTTGGGGCCACACGGATCATAAAGAAGAACGCGCTCATCGTCGTGCTCTTTTCCCGGGGTAGTAGACGGCGGCTGACATTCAACGATTTGGTTGGTGGGACTGGTTAAAATCCCCTCAACATCGTCGATAGAAATATCTCGTTCGAGCATTCGATTATACGCGTGGCGCGAAATCGAAAATGCGCCATTCCCTGCAAGGAGTCGAATGGTGGGTAAATCGGACTGGTTCATAGGCTGACGCCCCTCCCTTTTGTATCAATTTATAATAGCTTATAATAAACTATACCATTTTGAAATAGAAAAGTCAATAGCAAGCTGATAACCGACGCCGTTTGTCGTACAGGAAGGGGGGCTGCCTACGGCCACAACTTATTTCAAGAAGCACAAAATCAGCAAGCGGGAAACCGTTGCCCAATCCTTGAAAGAGCGGTTTGCCTATGGGCAAAACCCGGACAAGACGCAGGGCGGAGAATTGATTTCCTCCTACGAGTGTGACTACATGACAGCCGATGCGGAGTTCCTGCTTTCCAAGGCCAAGTACAAGGCCGCCACAGGCCGGGAGCAGCGGCGGGATGCCGATGTGCTGTGCTATCAAATCCAGCAGTCATTCAAGCCGGGAGAGATCACCCCGGAGGAGGCAAACCGGGTGGGCTATGAAACGGCGATGCGCTGGACAAAGGGCAAGTATGCCTTTTTCGTCGCCACTCACACAGACCGCCAGCACATTCATAAATGTCGAATTTATTTGAGTGTAACGCCGCCCAACGGGACTACGGGCGGCGTTTTCATATATCCAAATGAGAAAGGAGGGGTGATTTACCACAGGCCAGCCATCGGGCTGGCTTTTTCTATTTCACAACAAAGGAGGTTTTTAGGTGGCTGACGATAAAAAGAATATTCTCGACGCTGGGGAGGTAGACGAGTCCTCCAAGCCGGGAAAGGTGGAGCCTGCCAAAGCTGCTCTCCCGGTGCAGGATCAGCCCGCCCTGGCTAAGGCGGAGGCTCCCATGGCAGAAGGTGCGTCCAAGGTGGTACGCCCCTCCACGGCAGAAAAGCCCGTTGAGGGAAAGACAGCTCCCGCCCCCTGTAGCGGAGTGACCGGCTCCAGTAGGTTAGGAGCCTCCCAAAGGCAAGGATACTCCTGTTTTGCCTAAAGAGGGTACATCGCCGGGCAAGGACGAGAAGCAGACCACGATCTCCCAGCATAGGAGATCCCGTCCCTGTTGGAAAGATGGTGTCTGCTATATCCACCTGTTTAAGCCTAAACTGAAATAAGAGCCGGATGCTTTTAACCACCCAGCGGACGGGGGAGCTTATCTCTTTTTTGGCCACACCGGAGAGGATGATGGGGTGGGGGAGCCTGATAAAAGAATTTTTGAAAGACGGGTTTGCTGAAATTACCTCAGAATAAAGGTTCCATACAGTGATTTATCTTGCATAGGATCCCTGGACTGAATATAATTATTGGTAGGAATATGTGGAAGATCCGAGATTTTTAATATGCCGTGTCAACCACCTACCATTCCCAAGGTTTTTCCTTGGGAGGGTAGGCTGTTGCATTCCAATTTTAAAAAAGTCTAGGGAAACTGTAACCAGGAGGAAACTACTGTGGCTGATATGAAGAAAGAGCAGGAGCGGGACGAGCTGCACCGGGCCATCTGGGCTATTGCTGATGAATTGCGAGGCGCTGTGGACGGTTGGGATTTTAAGAACTATGTGCTGGGCACCATGTTCTATCGCTACATTTCGGAAAATCTTTGTAACTATATTAACAACGGTGAGATCGAGGCTGGCAATGCAGAGTTTGACTATGCCAAGATGAGCGACCATGATGCGGAAGAGGCCCGGGAAGGCCTGGTGCAGGAGAAAGGCTTCTTTATTTTGCCCAGTGAATTGTTCTGCAATATCCGGGAAAGAGCGGTTGCGGATGAGAATCTAAATGAAACACTGGAAAGTGTGTTTCGCCATATTGAAGAGTCCGCTCAAGGCAGCGAGTCCGAGGGCAGCTTTGCCGGGTTGTTTGACGATTTTGATGTGAACAGTAACAAACTGGGAGCCACCGTAGCCAAGCGCAACGAAAAGCTGGTGAAGCTCCTCAACGGCGTGGCGGCCATGAACCTGGGAGACGTGAAGGACCACGATATCGATGCGTTCGGCGACGCCTATGAGTACCTGATGACCATGTACGCCAGCAACGCCGGCAAATCCGGCGGTGAGTTCTTCACCCCGGCGGACGTGTCCGAGCTGCTGACCCGCCTGGGCACTGTGGGAAAGACCGAGGTCAACAAGGTGTACGACCCCGCCTGCGGCTCCGGTTCCTTGCTGCTGAAAGCGGTGAAGGTGCTGGGCCACGACGCTGTTCGCAACGGCTTTTACGGGCAGGAGATCAACATCACCACCTACAACCTGTGCCGCATCAATATGTTCCTTCACGACATCGGGTTTGATAAGTTCGACATCGCCTGCGAGGACACTTTGACCAACCCCCAGCACTGGGACGACGAGCCGTTCGAATTGATTGTCTCGAATCCGCCATACTCCATTAAATGGGCGGGGGACTCCAACCCGCTTCTCATCAACGACCCCCGCTTCGCGCCCGCTGGTGTGCTGGCTCCCAAGAGCAAGGCGGATCTGGCTTTCATCATGCACAGCCTCAGCTGGCTGGCGTCCAACGGCACCGCCGCTATCGTGTGTTTCCCCGGCATCCTGTACCGGGGCGGGGCGGAGAAGAAGATCCGCCAGTATCTCATCGATAACAACTTCATTGACTGCGTGATCCAGTTGCCCAGCAATCTATTTTTCGGTACTAGCATTGCCACCTGCATCATGGTGTTGAAAAAGAATAAGGTGGACAATAAAACACTCTTCATTGACGCTACGAAAGAGTGTATCAAGGTGACCAACAACAATAAGCTGACACCGGAGAACATCGACCGCATTGTGGATACCTTTGCCAACCGTACCGAAGATGCCCACTTCTCCCATTTGGCAGCCTATGAGGAGATCAAGGAGCAGGAGTACAATCTCTCTGTCTCTACCTATGTGGAGGCCGAGGACACCCGGGAGAAGATTGATATTGTGGCGCTTAACGCTGAAATTCAAAAGATCGTGGCCCGGGAGGAAGTGCTGCGGGCGGAGATCGACAAGATCATCGAAGAGATTCATCATGAAAATTGATAAAAATCGGCCGCTTCCAGCCCATACAAAACTAAAATATGAAGAATGTCTCGCTAAAATTGTCCTAGAAAAGTTATTTCCTAATAGGTATACCACTTTAGAGATTGCCGATAAACCGGATTTAAGAGATCTGCGGCACAACATTGGCATTGAGGTTACTTCTTCAGATCCAGTTGAGGAGCGGGAGGCATTGCGGCTATGGAGCACAACTAATTATATGGATGAAAGCGAAAATAAGGAACGGAACATAAAAAGGCTCGAGCAGCTTGGTGTTAAATATACCGAAGGGGTGCAGGTTTGGCCGAGTAAATCGTTTTGGCCAAGCCACTTTGAAGCGACACCATGGTTTTATTTTTTCAAGGCCTTTTGCGAAAAGGCCTGTAAGCTGAATCAGGGACACTATGCAGTGCTGAGTGAGTATGATCTATATGTCCATTCTGAGGGTTTCTTTTGGCCATATGAACCGAGTCTATGGATGTCGGATCTGCTTGAAAAAATGGTAGAGAAAAACCAAAAAGTACGTAGATTTTCATATGTTTACCTTGTGGGGGGTTCGAGCATATATATTTGGAATTTAGTCCGTCAAAATTACGAAGTAATGCAGAAAGATAAAGACTTCTGGCGTTATGGTTGGGAAGCCAGAGAAATGGTCATTCAAAAAGAGGAGAGTGGAGAATGAGCCGGTTGGAGGAACTGATTCAGCAGCTTTGCCCGGATGGGGTGGAGTATGAACTTCTGG
>ERZ1643247.3458-NODE-3458-length-11115-cov-26.552532_pt1 | contig 11115 bp, 8 predicted proteins | sample MGYA00579264_ERZ1643247 | MGnify/ENA primary metagenome ERZ1643247 (study PRJEB29033, sample SAMEA4952262) | chicken gut metagenome | biome: Broiler Chicken; feature: Gastrointestinal Tract; material: Caecum | place: Ireland | collected 2018 | study: Broiler... | reverse complement strand
GCAAAACACACAATAAATTGTGTTCATCACATAGTATGTATGACCATCAGCCTCGTTCAAATACAACTAAAGTTGTGCTTGACTCGGCTTCCGATAATATGATTTCACAGAGTAATTTATAAAGAGAAGTTGTTATTAAAACGCATTTCAAACAACCTTTTTAAACTAAAATGACGAAATAAAAAAAGACTTCAATTTCTGAAGCCTTTAATTTTATTTTGAAAAATACACCATTCCATAGCAACCAGGGCCTGCGTGAGTTCCAACAACGCAACCAATGCTGTGATATTCCATATTTTTTGGGTCAACTTCAAGTTCCTTAGAATATTTTTCCACAAACTTTCTTATATTGCCCTCGTCCGCGGAGTAGCCAAAATAGATTGGATAACTTTTATCGCGGTTTTTCACACTGTCAAGCATGAACAAATTTGCTTGCTCGCCACGCTTTTTCGCAATGTTGGTGACCTTTCCACTTTCCAAAGAAATTATAGGTTTAACATTAAGCGCTGTTCCAAGGGCGGCAGCAACGCCACTGATTCTTCCGCCTTGTTTAAGATATTTAAGGTCGTTGATAACAGCAATAAGTTTGATTTTGCTTTTAAGCCTTTCAAGTTCATCAATAACTTCTTGTGGTTGTCTGTCTTTTTCCTTAATAAACTTCACAATTTCCATGATAAGCGCGCCTTCTGCAAAAGTGGTTATAAGTGAATCGCAAATATACACATTTTTCATGTTAAGCGCATCAACTGCGTTTTTTGCCTGCGCAATTGTGCCAGCAAGATTGGAAGAAATAACAATCGTTAAAACAAACCAACCCTCCTTGTTGCAATAAGGGGTTAGTGCGTTTTCAAATTTATATTGGTTTGGCTGGCTGGTTTTTGGAATTATGCCAGTTGATTTAAGTTTTGCATAGAATTCGTCGTTAGGCAAGCCTTCAGGATAGAGTTCGCCATTAAAGTTAACTTCGATTGGCAAAATGGTGATGTCATTTTCCTTTGCAAATTTCTCAGGCATATCAACGGAAGCTTCTGTGACAATTTTATATTTCATATATACCTCTCTTGAATTTTATCCTATATATATATTATAAAAAAATTGCTCGCGTTTGGCAAGCAATTCTTCGTTTTATTTCAAATTTTTTTAGTTAATTTCGTTTAAAAAGTTGGTTGGTGAAGTTGTATAGCGCAATCATAAGCACGAGATAGTAGATAATGGAAATGTAGAAACTTCCTCCAGCCACAAGTTTGGTTGTTAAAAAGCCGAAGTTCACCGCGCCTCCACCAAAGAAAGTGAATAAGTTGGAATGAACGAATGGGAAGATGGTGTAAACAAAAAAGCCACTTAAAAAGATGTTCATAACTAGTCCCGCGCCAAACACAAGAAGTGAGATTGCAAACATAAGTTCAAACTTTCTCGACAAATTCATGATGAACATGGAGATGATGACATAGAAAAGAATTTCAAGTTCAATGCAAAAGAATTTTATGAGGAGATAGAGAATTGGGCTTATCGAGAAGGTTGTGGTGTAGTTAAACACGGTTAAAATTGGCGTGAAGGTGATGCCGTATATGAGATAACCAGCAATAAGATATAATGCTGAGAAAAGGAAAAGCAAGAAGAGTGTGCTGAAAACGATTGCTAAAAATTTGCCACCAAAGGCAGAGTAAAAGGAAACATTTTGCGAAAGCACCATATCCACTTTTCCTGTTTGCCTGTCGCGTCCGAAAAGTTTGTAAACAAAGAAAATGGCACAAATTGTTAGCACAAAACCAACTATGCACATTTCGTAGTAAGCAAAATCATAAGCGGTGATTTCGCCAGTTGCCTTGTTAAAGTCCATAGGCGAAAGATGATTTTGGTAATAAAGTTCTTCTGAGGAAATTGCGCTGTTTCTGAGGGCTAAGTTTTGCAATAATTCAACTTCTTCTTGTGTTTCATAGCCTATGAAATTGGCATAGGTTGGAAAACTGTGAATAAGTTCGATGTAAAGAGAATCATTTAAGGCGCTTCCCGCACTTTCAGCCACAAGTTTATAGTTTAAAATTAAACTTTCTAAATCTGTTAAATTTGCGTTGTTTTGATATAAATTTAAAAATTTCTCTTCAATGCTATCTAGTTTTGCTTGTGCATTTGTCACGAAACTTTCTTCAAGCGAATTTAAAACTTCTTCGTCCATTTCATAGTTTATTGGCTCTAATGCAGTAACGGCATAATATAAATCTCTTTGAGCCCACACATTTGCATAAATTGTTCTTATTGAATTGTTATCAGAGGCAGCAAAAAGTGTGGAAGATAACATATCAGCAAGGTTTGTTAAAACTTCAAGGTCGCTTTCTGTGAAATATAAAGTGCTTTCAAAGACTTCGGCGTTTTTCACCTTTTCCACAAAATTTAAGTATTCATCTCTTCGGTTGACATTTTCAACATTATTATATAAAGGGTCGCCGTTAGGATAGGAAACAATATATTGAATTTCTCCGAAAAGTTCATTAAGAGTGGTTTTCACGCTTTCAAACTCTGTGGCAATTTCATTGGTGCGCTGAGCGTCAATAAGATTTTTGTTGTTTTCTATAATTTTTGTTAAGTTGCTTTTGGAATCGGCTTCGTTAGAATAGTAAAAATTGTTAAAAAGTTCTTCGCTTGTTTCGCTTTCATAGGAAAGAGAGTAGGCGGGGGTTATGGTCGGGCTGTAAAAAATTCCTAAAATTGCAGTTAAAATGAGAATAATCCCTATTCCAAAGTAGGTAATAGGATTAAAAACAAGGCGTTTGAAATCATAAAAGGCGATTTTTAAGGTTTTCATTCGTTATTCTCCTCTTGTGGAAGATTTGGAGCGAGGCTGGCGAAAATCTGCTCAGTTTTATCTGTTAAAGTTCCTGCACTTTTAACTTCAATTTTCTTTTCGGTTAAAAATGTGATGAGTTTAGCACATTCCTCTTCATCGCAGTCTGTTAAAAGCACCTTGTTGTTTAAAAGTTTAACTTCCAAGCCTTTTTCGTCACGCAAAAGTTTGCCGGCATAGTTTGGATATGGCGTTTCAATGAAGGTGTAGTTTTCCTCATCCACAAAGTTAACAACATTCTCGTTTGGCATAATGGCGTCAACAGTTCTGTTGGCGAGGAGTAGGAAAGTGTCGCAAACATCTGTAAGGCTATCAGCAGACTCACTTGTCAAAATCACGCTTCCGCCTTTTTTTGCAAGTTGACGCAAAAACTTTTTAAGATTCAAAGAAAATTCCTCATCAACACCTTTAAATGGTTCGTCTAAAATATAGACACGGGCATCGGTTATGAAGGTGAGTGCGATTGCCATTTTTTTCTTCTCGTAAAAGTTGAGCCTTAATACTTTTGAGTTTTTTCTCTTTTTCATTTCAAACTGTTCAAGAGAAGAAAGCATTTTTTGCTTGTTATAATGATTTTTTAAACTTGACATAAACTTCAAATTGTTTTTAACACTTTGGAATTTAAAAAACATTGGAGGGTCAAGGCAAAGATTGATTTCAGATTGCAATTTTTTGTTCTTAACAAGGCTTATGCCGTCAAGATAAATTTCGCCCTCAGAAACTGGGAGAGCATTGGAAATTGCTTTAATTAGGCTTGTTTTTCCAGAGCCTTTTTCGCCAATCACACCCAAAATTTCTCCTTCATGCAAGGAAAAAGAAATGTGGTTTAGCAAAAATTTTTTCTTAACAAGTGTGCTTAAATTTTCCACACTTAAAACAACTTTTTCTTCCATAATTTTATTATATCAAACTTGAATAAATTTGTAAAGGTATATTTTAGAAATAAGTTATTTTTTAAGTTGTAAAGATTAAAGAAATTTGCAAAAAGAAAATTTATGAAATTTTAAAGTAAGATAAAAATTGAAAAAACATGGAAAAAATCAAAAAAAATCGCAAAAAAATGCGATTTTTGATATGTTTTTTGTTGATTTTATGTATTTTTTTAAAAAATTAGTCGGTGTTAATTAAATTATCAAAAACAAATTCATATATGTTTGGTGCTTGTTGACGCCATTTTTTACAACACTCCTCAGCGCTTTGCCTTGTTGGTGCTTTAACTTTAATTTCGAAAAGTGGGGTGGTGATTAAACTTTCATAAATACGCATTGTCACAAGATATGCGCCGTCATCGCTGTCGGTGTAGTTTGCGTAATATTCCTGAGAAATTTTGATGTTAAGCCTGTTGGTTTTAACATAGTCGGTGATTTCATCGCGAAGAGAATTTGGAATTCTTTCATAAAAATATGACAGGCAATCGCGTCCTTCAAAAGTGAGGGTGTAGCGCATTTCGCCTTCCTTACACTGAGTTTTGTAGATAAGTTTAGACTCAGAAAGTTGATATAATAGGTCTAGGCAGTCCATATAGTTTATCCAGTTATTTTTCACCGCGCAAATTTCAATAATAGAATTTTCGGTGAGTGGCATCTCAACTTTGTCTAGAACGAACAAAATAATAAGTTTATTTGTGACAGCATCGTAATTCATTTTTATCTCCGCTATGATTTTAGCATGTTTTGAAAGAAAAAGCAAATATCTTCTTATTTTAATTTGATTTTTTCTTTATTTGTGCTAAAATGAAAGATATTGGAGGGAGAATATGGAAGAATTTGATAAAGCACAAGTGGAAAAATTTGTGGCTTCATGTAATGATATGTTAAGTGGTAAATTTTTGGATATTAAAAAGGCGCTTTCAAACATTGTTGACAGCGTGGCAGACAGCGACGACATTTTGTCTTTTATCGCCGAAAGTGTGCCTAGCCTTGAAGATATTGATATATATGAAAGTGTGTTTACAATCGACCCAAAAACAAAGGTGGGGAAAATTGCTTTGCCAAGTGATGAAAAGGAGAGGTTGGGCATTACCACAAAGGTTTTCAGCGAACTAACCAGCGGAAAACTTAATTTCACAAAATTTTTGGAAACATATTTTAAAAGTCCTTCTTTGTCTCCAACTCAAAGTTTTCTTGAAAAATTTGTGAAACCTTTTAGAGATATAATAAGCAAGCATTTTCAAATTAATGAGGCGCTGACTTTTAAGGATATTGATAAGGCACAAAAAGTTAGTTTTAAAGAAGAGAATAAACCTATGGAAGAGCAAGAGGAAGATGAGGAAGAAACTCTCGAGGAAACCCTTCCAGGAATGAGTGATGTGAAAAAAGAAATTGAAAGAATTGTTGGCGAAATGCAAGCAAGTTTGAAATTTGAACGAAAGCATCAAGATGAGGTTGAGGATGTTGACATGATGCTTAATGGGCTTTTAAAGGCGTGTGAATCTGACGACCTACTTATCATCAATGCGCTTATATTAGGAATTAAACACGCCACCAAAAAGGTAAAATCGGTTAAATATCTTGTTTCTGACCTAGAGGAATTGATGTATGACTATTGCGACTATCTTGCAGGTAATCATGACGAGCAGGTCGAAGCCGAAGAATAAAAGAAAAAAATGCTTTTCAGTCTTCAAAACTGAAAAGTATTTTTTAAAAAAGTCAAAAAAATGATATTTTTTAAGAAAAAATGTTAAAAATTGTCGCTTTTTATCAATTTTTTTCATGTTATCATGTTATTTAAAAGTTTTTCATAGAATGATAGCATGAAAAGAAATCCTATTTTTGCCATAAATTTTAAAGGCTATTACATCAACCTTTTGATTTGCGTTATGCTTATAGCCGTTTCTTGTTTTGCCGTTCTTGGAATTAGCATAGTTTCCACTTCCTCTAACATTGTTAACGGCGTTTACTATTCTGGTAATCAAAACAGCAACAAAATATCGCTTATGATAAATGTCTATTGGGGAACGGAATATCTAGACGGTATGCTGGAAATTTTGGATAAGTATGATGTTAAAACCACTTTCTTTGTGGGAGGCACTTGGGTGGAGCAAGAAGAAGAGATGTTGAAAAAGATTTACAGCCTCGGTCACGAAATTGGCAATCATGGCTATAAACATAAAGACCAAGACAAACTTTCTTATGCAGATAACCAAACCGAAATTTTAACTACGCACAATCTTGTCAAAGATACTCTTGGAGTGGAAATGAATTTGTTTGCTCCGCCAAGTGGTGCCTATTCCAAAACCACTGTTGAGGTTGCTGACAGTTTGAACTATTTAACTGTTATGTGGACGCGCGACACGATTGATTGGCGCGACCACGACACCAATCTTATATATGAGCGAGCAGTTACTAATGCCAAGGGTGGAGATTTAATTTTGATGCATCCAACAAAGTGCACGCTAGATGCTCTTGAAAAGATTATAACCACACTTCAGGGAAGAGGCTTTAAATTAACAACAGTCAGCGATAATCTTTCTTAAAAAAGCAAAAAATAACAAAAAATCCACTTTTTTTCAAAAAAATGTCGTTTTTTATTGAATTTTTGCAAATAAAACAAAAATTTGACAAATTTTTAAGGAAAAAATCAAATTAATATTTATGCAAAAAAAATTAATAAATATACAAAAATATTTTGAAGATTTTTCTTTAAGTGCTATAATTATATAAACGGGGGAACTATGGCAGTTTATAAACTTAACTCCAAAAAGAAGGGTGGCAAAGATGTGAAGAAGATTATTGGCTTCACACTTATTGGCGTGTCCTCTTTTGCCTATCTTTTTTTAACTGGCATTTGGGATGTTATGTATGCTTTTCTTTTGGGTGTGTTTGGCGTGTTTGCCTATCCTCTTTTCCTCATTCTTTTTATTGTTGGACTTGCCCTTGTGAATAAACGACGATATGTTATGGGTAAAAGATATATGATAAGCATGATTCTTATGGTGTATTTCTTTTTGTGCTTAATTCAACTTATCATTGTTGGCGGAAGAGGTGAACTTTCGTTCTGGCAGTATTTGGCACTTAACTATTCAAGAATGTGGACGGCAGGCGGAATTATCACTGGCATTATCACAACTCCACTTATCTTTCTTGCCACAGAAATTGGTGCATACATCATTGTTGTGATTGCCTTTCTTCTTTGCCTAGCGCTTTTCTTAGACAGCCTTAATGTGTTTAAACGCGTTGGAAATCGTGAGAAACCTGTTGTGCAAGTTAAGGAAAAAAGAGTGGAAAATCCAATTACCTCTGTTAAATCTTCTCCTGTTGTGAAAGAGGAAGTTAATGTTGTTTTAGACGGCAACTTAAAGGAAGAAGAAAAAGAAGAGAAGAAAGTGCTTTCCACGCGAGAACTTTTGGGCTTAGACAAGAAGCGAAACAAAGCATATGAATATTTCCCACAAGAAGAAAAGAAAGTGGAAGTTAAAAAGGAAGAAAAAACTCCAAAATCGTTAAGAGAACTCATTTTAACTCCGCCAGAAATTAATTATGAAGAATATTTCAAGGAAATCAATAAACCAAAAGCGCCAGAAAAAGAGGAAGTTGATGAAAATGTTAACGCTTTGAAAAACGAAGAAGTGGAAACAGAGGCGCAAGAAGAAGTTGTGCAAGATGATGAATTTCAAAATGTTGATAATCCTTTTGTGCAAGAAAGTTTCGATGAGGACATAATCTCGCAAGCCGACGACATCATTCGCTCGGCTGTGGAAGAGGAAAAAGCGGAAAATCCTGAAATATATGACCATACTGACGACGAAAAACCACAAGAAGAAGTGTTCCATGAAAGAAATTCAAGAGATTCACTACTTAGGCGTGACGGCGCATTTGCTCCAGAATTTCCAACGCGGGAGGAGCGTCCAACATTTAATTTAAGGCGTGACGAGGCGAAAAAGGAAGAAAAACAAGAGGAAGAAAAAGAAGAGGACAACGAACCTTATGTTTATGAAAAACCACCTCTTGATTTTATCACAACAAAGTCGGTTGACCTTTCAACTTTAAACGAAGATGTGGCAGAAAAACGCGTTCTTCTTGAAAACACCTTGGAAAATTTTGGCGTGCCAGCAAAAGTTCAGGGTGTGGTGGTTGGACCTGCGGTCACAAGATATGAACTTGAAATGCCACAAGGCGTTTCCGTTTCCAAAATCAAAAACCGTGCAGACGACATCGCGCTTTCTCTTGCTGCAGAAGGTTCAATAAGAATTGAAGCTCCAGTTCCCGGTAAAAGCGTGGTGGGTGTGGAAGTTCCAAATAAAAGTATCGCCACAGTTAGTTTGCGAGATGTTTTGGAAAGCAAGGAGTTCACTCAAAGTTCTTCTCCACTAACTTTTGCTCTCGGCAAGGACATCACAGGCAACACCATAACTTGCAATATGCAAAAATTAACTCATCTTTTGGTGGCAGGCTCAACTGGCTCTGGAAAGTCGGTTTGCCTTAACTCTATCATTTTAAGTTTAATCTATAAAGCGTCGCCAGAAGAGGTGAAAATTATTTTGGTTGACCCTAAGCGCGTGGAATTCACTTCCTATAACGGCTTACCACATCTTATCATGCCAAATGTTGTGTGCGAAACTCAAAAGGCCATTAACACACTTGCTTGGGCGGTGACGGAAATGGAACGCCGTTTTGAAATGCTTGGTTTTGCGCGTGTTAAGAATATTGATGAATATAACCAAACGCCAGATGTTGTTTCTGGCAAAATTAAAAAGATGCCTTTTATCGTTATCATTGTGGACGAACTTGCTGACCTTATGATGACTGGTAAAAAGGAAGTGGAAGAGAAGATTATCCGTCTTGCACAAAAATCGCGTGCAGCAGGCATTCATCTTATTCTTGCCACACAAAGACCTTCCGTTGATGTCATCACAGGGCTTATTAAATCAAACTTCCCATCGCGTATTGCCTTCGCGGTCACAAGTGCGGTGGACTCTATGACCATTCTTGACCGAGTGGGCGCGGAAAAACTTTTAGGTAAAGGCGATATGCTTTACTATCCAGTTGGCGCACAAGAGCCTAAGCGTGTTCAAGCCTGCTTCATCACAACAGCAGAAACTAACCGTATTGTTGATTATGTTCGCGACAATAATAAACCTATTTTTGATAAAGAGGTCGAGGAGCAAATTTTAAATCCAAACAAAAATGTTAACCCAAATGCACTTGTTAACAATGAAACCGACGAACTTCTTCCTCTTGCACTTAAAGCAGCAATCGACTGCGGTCAGGCTTCGGCAACAATGATCAGGCGTAAGTTTGCTATTGGCTATCCTCGCGCTGCCAGAATTATTGATCAAATGGAAGAGGCGGGCTATATTTCCACTGCAGACGGTGTGAAAGGCAGAACAGTTTATATCACAGAGGAAGAGTTTAAAGAGATATTTGGTGACCAATACGATTAATTCAAATGAGGTGAAAATGGAAAACATAAAGGATAAAAAAATTTCGGCAATATCGCTTGGATGTGACAAAAACAGGGTGGACCTAGAGAAAATGCTTTTCCGCCTAAAAAACTATGGCTTTCAAATTGTGGAGAATGTTGAAAACGCCGACATTGTGATTGTTAACACCTGCGCTTTTATCACGCCAGCAAAGAAAGAGGCACTTGAAAACATCTTTGAAATGTGCAATTTGAAAGAGAAAAAGAAGATTGAAAAAGTGATAGTTTCGGGTTGCCTTTCACAAAGGTATAAGGCGCAACTTGAAAAGGAAATTAAGGAAGTTGATGCGTTTTTGACCCTTCAAGACAACGAAAACATCTGCGAAATATTAGAGGACTTGTATGGAGTGAGTCATCAAAAGCAGAAAAAAGACTTGGGCAGGGTTTTGACTTCGCGTGGCAGTTATGCCTTTCTTAAAATTGCGGATGGATGCAGTAATGGCTGTTCGTTTTGCACCATTCCAAGAATTAGAGGAAGATATATAAGTTATCCTATGGACGACATTGTGGATGAGGCGAAATATCTTGCAGGGCGCGGAATTAAGGAACTTGTTTTGGTGGCGCAAGATGTTTCAAGATATGGTGAGGATTTATATAAAGAAAATAAACTAATTTCGCTACTTCAAAAGCTGTCGAAAATCAAGGGTATTGAATGGATAAGGCTTCACTACATCTATCCTGAAAAAACCTCAGAGGAACTTCTTAAGTTTATTAAAGAAAACGATAAGATGTGTAAGTATGTGGATATTCCTCTTCAACATATCGACGACCGCATTTTAAAAAGCATGAATAGGCGTCTTAATGAAGAGGACACGCGGGCGCTTATGAAAACGATGAAAGAAAAATATCCCGACATTGCAGTGCGCTCCACTTTCATTGTTGGCTATCCAACCGAAACTGGCGCCGAATTTAAAAAATTATGCAATTTCATTAAAGATGTTAAATTTGACTATGCAGGTTTCTTCCCTTACTATCGTGAAGAAAACACGGCAAGTTTCTACCTTAAAAAACAACATTTTGAAACGGTTAAGAAAAAACGGTTTAAAAAAATAACCAAAATTCAAAATGAGATTGCCTACGAAAAAGCAAAACAGCTTTTAGGACAAACTTTTAAAACATTAATAGACTATTTCGACAATTCGACAGGAGTTTACATAGGTCACACAGAATTTCTTTCTCCAACAGTTGACTTTGAAGTGCAAATTGTGGATAATGGAAATATAAAAATTGGAGATTTTGTTTCTGTCACATTTATGTCATTTGACGGAAGCGCATTTAAAGGAGAGGTTTATGAACTTACCAAATAAAATAACATTAACAAGAATTTGCTTAATTCCAGTGTTTCTTTTCTTCTATCTTGCAGATTTCATTCCTTACGGCAAACTTATCGCCACGATTATGTTTGCACTTATCAGTTTAACTGACTTAATCGACGGAAAAATTGCCAGAAAACGCAATTTGGTGACAACACTTGGTGCGTTTATGGACCCACTTGCCGATAAACTACTTGTGATGAGTGGTCTTATTTGCATTATTGCCTATCCCGTGACAGCAAATGGCGGTAGTTTTGCGCCAATGCCAATTCTTAACCCTGTTTACATCGGTGTGGTTGCTGTTTGCATAATTTTAGCACGCGAATTTATGATAACCGCTCTTCGCACGCTTGCAGCATCAAACGGCATTGTTTTAAAGGCGGATATGTATGGCAAAGTTAAAACCACTTTCCAATTTATCACCATTATCTACTATCTTGCTTACTCGTTCATTGTGGAAGAATTTTACTATGCAATAAGTGGCGTGGCAAACACAGTGCTTGGCATTGTTGGCTACATTCTTCTTGCTATCACAATCAT
>ERZ1643247.3457-NODE-3457-length-11116-cov-14.769912_pt1 | contig 11116 bp, 9 predicted proteins | sample MGYA00579264_ERZ1643247 | MGnify/ENA primary metagenome ERZ1643247 (study PRJEB29033, sample SAMEA4952262) | chicken gut metagenome | biome: Broiler Chicken; feature: Gastrointestinal Tract; material: Caecum | place: Ireland | collected 2018 | study: Broiler... | reverse complement strand
TCAAAAGTCATAGGAGTCACTCCCAACATGATAGAATCGTAAACCGCGAAGCGGCATAAAAGTTTTGCTCAAACTTTTTTCAAAAGCTGCAGGTAATAAAGCCGGGCCTTAGGGCCTTGCCCCTTTTCCCTAGGCGTAAGCCGTAAAAAAACAGGGACATTGTCAAAACAAGGGTCCGGGCCTCCCGCGACCGCTTGCGGAAAACCTTCCCAGCCTTTGCCCGCCCTGAGCATTCTGGACGTGGCCCGCTGCCAGCCGTCCGCGCCTGCGCCCTATGCGCTGCGCGCCGTGCGGGCTTGGCCCTGGTTTTCTTTCCCGCTGCGCGGCAAGGTCAAGGTCGTAGGGCGCTGCCCTACAACCCGCAGCTTTTGAAAAAGCTGGCAAAACTTTTCCTTGTCTCCACCTAACGTAAGCGCGGGCTTATAAGCTAGCGCCTCTCACCCAGCTCCGCCGCCCTAAAGCGGCGTGCGCGGCATGTCTTGTCCGGCCACAGACTTAATAGAACATGGTGCCGATGCCCTCGTCGGTGAACAGCTCCACCAAGATGGAGTGGGGCGTCCGCCCGTCGATGATATGGGCCCTGCCCACGCCCCGGCGCACCGCGTCCACGCAGCAGTCTATTTTGGGTATCATCCCGCCGGAGATAATGCCCTCCTTCTTCAAGCGGCTGACGTCGCTGACGTTCACCACAGGGATGAGGGTGCTTTCGTCGTCCTTGTCCCGCAGCAGGCCCCGGACGTCCGTCATCAAAATCAGCTTCATGGCCCCCAAGGAGGCGGCGATGCGGGCGGCGGCCACGTCGGCGTTGATGTTGAACACCTCCCCGTGGTACCCCGCCGCCACGGTGGACACAATGGGCACATAGCCGTTGGCCGAGGCGTTCTGGAGTATCTCCGCGTTGACCTCCCGAATCTCCCCCACAAAGCCCAGCTGGGTGTCCAGCTGGTCGGCTTTCAGCAGGGAACCGTCCAAGCCGCACAGGCCCACGGCCTTGCCGCCGGCGTCCTCCAGGCGCTGGACCAGGTCCTTGTTCACCTTGCCCGCCAGCACCTGCTGGACGATGTCCATGGTCTCCTGGTCGGTGACGCGCATGCCGTTTAGGAACTTGCTCTCCTTCTGGATTTTTTTGAGCATGGCGTTGATTTCCGGCCCGCCGCCGTGGACCAGCACCACGTTGATGCCCACCAGCTGCATCAGCACGATGTCGTTCATCACGTCGTTTTTCAGGCCCTCGTCAATCATGGCGTTGCCGCCGTATTTCACCACCACGGTTTTGCCCGCGTATTTCTTGATGTAGGGCAGGGCCTGGACCAGGACCTGCGCCCGCTGGTTGTTTGAAAATTCCACCACAGTTTCCCCCTTGCGAAGTTTACAGCCCTGCCGTGTAGGTAGCGGTGTAGAGGATAAGCGCCCCCACGGCCAGGGCAAAGAGCAGCAGCAGCACGCCCCCGGCGATGAGCCCGCCCAAAAGCAGCCGCCGGGACAGCTTCCCCATGCCCCGGGATTTCCCCAGAAAATACAGGAACATCCCCAAAAGCAGCAGCACACCTGTGACGATGCCGCACTCCAAGGCGTACACCAGCAGCAGGCCTATGCCCGCCACCGTCAGGATGAGGAAGCACAGCACGTCCAGGTACAAGAGCCCCGCCATCACACAGGCGGCGATGTCCCAGGGGCCCAGGGGCGGGCCGGCCTTTCGTTTCACTTTCATGGAAGCTCCCCTTCCCCCGGCGTTACGTGCGGTAATCGCCGTTGATTTTCACGTAGTCGTAGGTCAAGTCGCAGCCGTAGGCCTGGGCGCTCTCCTGCCCCATGTGCAGGTGGATGAGGATTTCAATCTCCCCCTCCCCCAGCACCAGGGAGGCCTCCTCCTCGGAGAAGGGGATGCCCGCGCCCTTTTGGCACACGTCCACCTGGCCTTTGGCCGAGCGGAAGCTGACGTCAATCTTGTTCACGTCCACCGCCGCGCCGGAGTAGCCAATGGCGCACAGCACCCGGCCCCAGTTGGCGTCCGCGCCGAACATGGCCGCCTTGAACAGGGTGGAGCAAATCACACTTTTGGCCACGGTGCGGGCCATGTCCAAAGTGGCGGCCCCATCCACCTGGCAGATGAGCAGCTTGGTGGCCCCTTCCCCGTCCCCTGCCATCAGCTTGGAGAGGGTGCGGCACACGGCCTCCAGGGCCTGGACAAAGGCGTCGTAGTCCGGGCCGGGGGCGGTGATTTCCGGGTTGCCCGCGGCGCCGTTGGCCAAGATGGCGAAGGTGTCGTTGGTGGAGGTGTCCCCGTCGATGGAAATCATGTTGAAGGTCTTTTCCGTCACCTGGTGGATGGCCTTGTCCAGCATGGCCGGGCTGATGGCGCAGTCCGTGGTGGCGAAGCACAGCATGGTGGCCATGTTGGGGTGAATCATGCCGCTGCCCTTGGAGATGCCCCCCACCTTTACGGTTTTGCCGCCAATCTCCACTTCCGCCGCCGCCTCTTTGGGGAGGGTGTCGGTGGTCATGATGGCGGTGGCCGCGGCGTGGGAGCCTTGGGCGCTCAAGGATTTCACCAGCTCCGGGATGCCCGCCTGGATGGGCTCCATGGGCAGCACCTGGCCGATGACGCCGGTGGAGGCCACCACCACGTCCTGGGGCTCGATGCCCAGGGCCTGGGCGGCCAAATCGCACATGGCCTGGGCTTTCTCCACACCGTCGGCGTTGCAGGTGTTGGCGTTGCCGGAGTTGCAGATGACAGCCTTGGCGGCGCCGTCCGCGATGTTCTTCCGGGTGACCAGGATGGGCGCGCCCTTTACCAGGTTCTGGGTGTACACGGCGGCTGCCGCGCAGGGCTTTTCGCTGTAAATCATGGCCAGGTCGGGCTTGGATTTATTCTTGCGGATGCCGCAGTGGATGCCCCCGGCCACAAAGCCCTGGGCCGCTGTGACGCCGCCTTCTATCATCTTCATAGGTTGATTCCCCTCTCTCTACTTAATCTATGTGGTTCCCCTGTTTAGAAGGCCGGAGGGACAAGGGTCAGTCCCGCGGTCTCCTCCAGGCCGAAGCTGAGGTTCATGTTCTGGATGGCCTGGCCCGCCGCCCCCTTGACCATGTTGTCGATGGCGGAGATGGCGATGAAGGTGCCGGTGCGGCTGTCCACAAACAGGGACACGTCGCAGAAGTTGCTGTAGCGCACGTTCTTCACGTTGGCCACCTGGCCCTTTTCCAGCAGGCGGACGAAGTACTCCCCGTCGTAGCGGGCGTGGTAGGCCTCCCACAGCTGGTCCTCGGTGACGCCGGGCTTCAGCTTGGCGTAGCAGGTGGCCAAAATGCCCCGGTTGATGGGCAGCAGGTGGGGCACGAAAGTCACCTTCAGGGGGCTGCCCACCATCTTGGACAAGGTCTGCTCAATCTCCGGGGTGTGGCGGTGGGCCGCCACCTTGTAGGCGGTGAAGCTCTCGTTGAGCTCGGGGTAGTGGTTGCCCTGGGTGGGCTTGCGCCCCGCGCCGGTGACGCCGGATTTGCAGTCGGCGATGATGCCGTCACTCTCGATAAGCCCGGCCTCCAAGGCGGGCACCAAGGCCAGGGGCACCGCCGTGGTGTAGCAGCCCGGGTTGGCGATGACCTTCTTCCCCCGAATCTTCTCCCGGAAAAACTCCGGCAGGCCGTATACCGCCTTTTCGTGGAGGGCCTTGTCCTGGTAGGCGCCGCCGTACCACTCCTGGTAAGCGGCCTCGTCCTCCAGGCGGAAGTCCGCGCCCATGTCGATGAAGGTCTTGCCCAAGGCGTCGCACTGGGCGGCCAAGTCCTGGGAGAGGCCGTGGGGCAGCGCGGCAAAGATGACGTCGCTTTGCTCCACCACCTGGTCCTGGGTGCCGCAGACCAAATCAATCATCTGGTTGTAGGCGGGGTACACCTGGGAGAGGGCCATGCCCTCAAAGCTGACGGAGCTGATGGCGGCCAGCTCCGCCTGGGGATGGCCCGCAATCAGCCGGCAGATTTCGCTGCCCGCGTAGCCCGTGGCTCCCACCACGCCCACTCTGATCTTCTCCATGTCAATTTTCCTCCTTTTCCAGCAGTCCCAACACCCGCTGGGCCTGGGCTTTCACGTTCTCCGGGGCGGGGCCGCCCAGCACCTTCCGGCCGCCCACGCACTTCTCCAGGGAGATGGCGCCGTACACGCCCTCATCAAAGGCGGGGCATACAGCCTGGTACTCCTCCAGGGGCAGGGTCTCCAAAGTGAGGCCCTTTTGAATGCACAGGGCCACCAGCTCCCCGGTGATTTTATAGGCGTCCCGGAAGGGCAGGCCCTTCTCCGCCACCAGGTAGTCGGCGCAGTCCGTGGCGTTGATAAAGCCACCGGCGGCCGCGGCACGCATCTTGTCCTCCTTCACGGTCATGGTCTCCACCATGGGGATGAGGGGCGTCAGGCACAGCTTGAGGGTGTCCACCGCGTCGAACACGGCCTCCTTGTCCTCCTGCATGTCCTTGTTGTAGGCCAGGGGCAGGCCCTTCATCATGGAGAGCAGCGCCATCAAATCGCCGAACACCCGGCCGCTTTTGCCCCGAATGAGCTCGGCAATGTCCGGGTTCTTCTTCTGGGGCATGATGCTGGAGCCGGTGGAAAAGGCGTCGTCCAGCTCGATGAACTGGAACTCCCAGGAGCACCACAGCACCAGCTCCTCGCAGAAGCGGGACAGGTGCACCATGATGAGGGAGGCGTCAAAGGCGATTTCCGCGCAGAAGTCCCGGTCGGAGACGCCGTCCAAGCTGTTCTGGCTGATTTGGGAAAAGCCCAGCAGCTTTGCGGTGATGGTCCGGTCCAAGGGATAGGTGGTGCCGGCCAGGGCGCCGCTGCCCAAGGGCATGACGTCCATGCGCTTCAAGGCGTCCTCCAGGCGGGAGAGGTCCCGCAGCAGCATCTCGGCGTAGGCCATGAGATGGTGGCCAAAGGTGATGGGCTGGGCCCGCTGCATGTGGGTGTAGCCCGGCATGACGGTGGCGGCGTACTGCTCCGCTTTATGGCACAGCACTTTCACAAAGTCCTTCAGCTGGGCCTGGACGGCGGCGCAGTCCTTGCGCAGGGTCAGGCGCACATCCAAGGCCACCTGGTCGTTGCGGCTGCGGGCGGTGTGCAGGCGCTTGCCGGCGTCGCCGATGCGGGCGGTAAGCTCCCCTTCCACAAAGGTGTGGATGTCCTCGGCGTCCGGGTCGATCATCAAAGCGCCGGAATCCAGATCCGCCAAAATGCCCTGCAGGCCCTCCACGATTTTCTCGCTTTCGCCTTTCTCGATGATGCCGCACGCCCCCAGCATGGTGGCGTGGGCCATACTGCCCTCTATGTCCTCCCGGTACATCCGGCTGTCAACGGAGATGCTGGAGTTAAAGTCGTTGGTCTTGGGGTCGGCTTCCTTTTGGAAGCGGCCTTTCCACAGTTTCATGGGGCTTCATCCTTTCCTTAACAAAGTGCTGCCTTGGCGGCCGATAAACTGGAGGAACGCCTCCCGGTAGCTGCCCTCCAGGTGGGAGAGCACCGAGGGGGAAAGCTCACCGCTTTGGGCCATCTTGTCCAGCTCCTCGGGGGTGACCCACTTGGCGGCGCAGGTCTCCCCCGGCTGGAAGGTGAGGCGCTCCGGCCGCTGGCGCAAGCGCAGGCCGTAGTTCTCGCCGATATAGTGGCCGGTGGCTGGGCTGCCGCCCAGGGGGACCAGCTGCTCCGGGGCAATCTCCAGGCCGATCTCCTCCCGGATTTCCCGGGCCATGGCGGCGGGGCAGTCCTCCCCGGCCTGGGCGTGGCCGGCGGTGTTCTCCCACTTGCCGGGGGCCCAGCGCTTCTCCGGGCTGCGCTGGGTGAGGAGGATGCAGCCCTCCCCGTCCACAATCCACACGCCCACAGCCAGCAGGTACTCCCCCGCGGCCAGGGGAGCTTCCCTATCCTGGACCTTGCCGGTGGGGCGGCCCTGGGCGTCGTATATGTCTACAAGCTCCACCTGTTTTCCCTCCCTGGGAAGCAGGAAAGGGCAGACGACTGTCCGCCCTCACCTTTTGGAATTTTCCACTTTTCCACGGGAAAAGCGCTTTACTTGTCGTAGGTCAAACCCTTCTTCGCCTGGACCTTGATGGGCAGGCCGAACAGGTTGATAAACCCGGCGGAATCGGCCTGGTTGTACACCTCGTCCTCGTCAAAGGTGGCGATTTCCTCGTCGTACAGGGAGTAGGGAGAGGTGACGCCCGCGTCGATGATGTTGCCCTTATAGAGCTTCAGCTTCACGTCGCCGGTGACGGTCTCCTGGGTGGAGTCCACAAAGGCGGACAGGGCCTGGCGCAGGGGGGTGTACCACTGGCCGTTGTACACCAGGTCGGCGAACTTTAAGGCCACCTGCTGCTTGTAGTGATAGGTCTCCTTATCCAGGCACAGCTCCTCCAGCTTGTTGTGGGCGTGGTAGAGAATGGTGCCGCCGGGGGTCTCGTAGACGCCACGGGACTTCATGCCCACCAGGCGGTTCTCGATGATGTCCGCCAGGCCGATGCCGTTCTTGCCGCCCAGCTCGTTCAATTTGGACACCATCTCCACGCCGGTGAGGGTCTCCCCGTCCAACTGGGTGGGCACGCCCTTCTCAAAGTGCAAAGTGATGTAGGTGGGCTCGTCGGGGGCCTGCTCGGGAGAGACGCCCAGCTCCAGGAAGCCCGGCTTGTTGTACTGGGGCTCGTTGGCGGGGTTTTCCAAATCCAGGCCCTCGTGGGAGAGGTGCCACAGGTTCTTGTCCTTGGAGTAGTTGGTCTCCCGGCTGATTTTCAGGGGGATGTCGTGGGCCTCGGCGTACTCAATCTCCTCCTCGCGGGACTTGATGTCCCAAATGCGCCAGGGGGCGATAATCTTCATATCCGGGGCGAAGGCCTTGATGGCCAGCTCGAAGCGCACCTGGTCGTTGCCCTTGCCGGTGCAGCCGTGGCAGATGGCGTCGGCGCCCTCTTTCTTGGCGATGTCCACAATGCCCTTGGCGATGATGGGCCGGGCAAAGGAGGTGCCCAGCAGGTACTTGTTCTCATACACAGCCCCGGCCTTCACCGTGGGGTAGACGTAGTCCTGGATGAACTCCTCTTTCAGGTCCAGCACGTACAGCTTGGAGGCGCCGGTCTTTTTGGCCTTTTCCTCCAGGCCGTCCAGCTCGGTGCCCTGGCCCACGTCGCCGGAAACCGCGATGACCTCGCAGTTGTTGTAGTTTTCCTTCAGCCAGGGGATGATGATAGAGGTATCCAGGCCGCCGGAGTAGGCCAGCACAACCTTCTTAATCTCGTTTGCCATGATGGGTCCCTTCCTTTTATTTCAATTTCAAAATCGTTGCGTTGTCTTGTGACACTTGTTATTATACACCCGTTTTCGGAAAAATCAAGGTGTAATTGCATATTTATTCATAATTTTTGCAAAAAAGAGAGGAGCGGCCCCCATTTTCAGGGCCGCTCCCGCACTTTTACACAAAGATTTGCCGCTTTTCCGGCAGGATTTCCCAAGCCATCCGCCATGGTATGCGATGTATTCACGGTTTTATACAGCGGAGCCATCCAGGGCGTTGTGGCCGGCCTTTTCGGCGGCCTCCCGCTCCTGCTCCTTTTTCTGGTGGTGCTTGGTAATCTGCCGGTACACCAGCACCCCCACGCCGCTGATAAGGGCCGTGGCTGCGAACACCACCACCGCGAAAAGGTAGTTCTCCGTGCCCAGGGCGTCGCCGCCAATGGTGGAGGTGATAACCGAGGGGATGCGCGCCACGGTGGTGATGAGCACCCAGGTGGGCAGGCGCATGGGCGTTAGGCCCACAACATAGGTGAGCACGTCCTTGGGCGTGCCGGGGATGAAAAAGAGAAGGAAGGCGATAAGGTTCAGCCGCCGGGTGTTTTGCAGGAATGTAAAGGAGCGTATCTTTTCCTCGGAGACAAACAGGGTGACCACCCGCATGCCAAACTTCTTCACCACCAAGAAAATGAGGACACTGCTCAAGGTGGTGCCCAAGATGCACAGCAAGGTGCCCTCCACCGCGCCAAAGGCGTACCCCGCGCCGATTTCCAGGGGCTCTCCCGGCACAATGGCGATAATCACCTGGAAGGCCACCATGCCCAAAAAGGCCAGCCGCCCCCAAAAGCCGTGGCTGTCCACCCAGGCGCGGAACTGCTCCGGCTGGGAGACAAACTGCAGCATGGGCTTGCCCACAAACCAGCACACTGCCAGGGAAAATGCCACAAACAATCCCAGGCACACCAGCGCCACAGCCCGCTTTTTCCTCTGTTCCCGTTTTTCCATAAAGGCTCTCCTTCTCGCCCGTTTTCTTGCACGTTTTAACATAATTCTAGTATACGGTATCCTTCTCAAGAAATCTTAAACAGTTTCTGAATTTTTTCTTGCGTTCCTGTGCCCTTGCGCCCGGGCAGGAAAAAGCGGGCCTCCACAAGCTGTGGCGGCCCGCTGGGGGGAAAACTGTGTCCCCCTGGTTTTAGGAAACACGGGTGATATATTGACAATAGACATACACGTTTTGAATCTTTTTGGCAAGGACGCCGTCTGTGGCTTCCACCTCGGGCTGGGTTTCCGAGGGGGTGATGTACCGCTTGACGGCAATGGCGTCCTGCCCTACGCGCATCTTGCGGATGGGCTTGTAGGCAAAGTCCCGGGGCTCTATCCCCACAAAATCGTGGAGGACCTGCTCGGTGGCCCGGTCGGTAAAGCAGCGCAGGATGTCCTCGGTCTGGTACATGTCAATGATGGCCTTGGCCTCCTCAAAGGTGAGATTGGTGGAGTGGTAGTCCCCCGCCCCAATGACATACATGGTGCTGTTGTCCAGCAGCAGCAACGGTTCCTTCTTTTCCGCCATAGTGGAAACCTCCTTTGTAGTGTGATCCAGCGCTTCGCCCCAAAGGCCTTCTGTTTTCCACAGTAAAGCGCTACAGTATAATCTATATTATATAGAATTTGCCAGCCATGCGCAAGAGGGTAACGGATTTGTTAAAAAATAAACTTAAACAAAAGTTCGTCCGAAAAATTTCTCCCAAAACCTTCCAACGGCTGTAAGGTTTCCCCGGGAAAGTGTAGAATAGGGGTAGAGGGAGGGATGGAGATGAAAGACCGGGAAATTGTGGAGCTGTTCTGGAAGCGCTCCCCCCAGGCGGTGGACGCCCTGGCCATGGCATACGGCACCCAGCTGCGCAGGCTTGCGGGGAATATCCTCTCTAACCCCCAGGACGCCGAGGAGTGTGTAAACGACGCCTACCTGGGGCTGTGGGACAGCATCCCGCCGGCGCGGCCCCAGCCCCTGCTGCCCTATGCCCTGCGGGTGGTGCGCAACCTGTGCCTAAAGCGCTATCACTGGAACATCGCCCAAAAGCGGAACTCCCAGTTCGACTTGGCCTACTCCGAGCTGGAAAGCTGCCTGGCGGACCACACCGGACCAGAGCAGCAGCAGGACGCCAAGGAGCTGCGCGCCGCCCTGGAGGGCTTTCTGCGGGGGCTTTCCCAGCGGGACAGGGTGCTGTTTTTGGGGCGGTACTGGTACGCCTGCACCCACAAGGAGCTGGCCCTGCGCCTGGGCATGACGGAAAACAACGTGGCCGTGCGGCTCTCCCGGCTGCGGGAGAAGCTGCGCAAGTATTTATTGGAAAAGGGGGTTTTGGAATGACCGCGAAAGATTTGCTCACCGCTTTAAACGACATTGACCCCAAGCTGCTGGAGGACGTGGAGCCCTGGGGCGCCGCGCCCAAAACCATCCGCCGCCACCCGGTGTGGGCCGTGGCCGCCGCCCTGGCGCTGTGCCTAGGCATCGGCACAGCCGTGGTGCTCCTCACCGGCCAGCTGTCCCTGGTGAGCCCAGAGGGCAGTATGATGGTGGCGGAGGACAGCGCCCAAACTGTGGAAGTGCCAGACATCCAGTATGAAGAGGTCTCCTCTGAAGATTGGATTATGCAAGACTTTGAGACCTGGGACTATCCCGAAATAACTCTCCACCGGCCCCTCACCCAGGAGGAAACCGCCCTTATGGCCGCCCAAGAGCTTCTGCCGGAAGATATGGATTTCGCCTATTTAGGCGGGGAAGCCGGTGTGGACGACCAGGGCCAGACCCACTATGTCACCTTTGAGGGATGGCGGGAAATAGGGGAGCAATACCGGGCAAGCGGCTGCGCCTTCCGCATCGCAGTGGCGCCGGACGGCATCCCCTCCAGCCCAGCGGGGGAAATACTCCATGTGCTGGACGGGCCCAACAACGAGATTGACGGGGTAGAGATATACGCAGCCAACATGACTTTATCCACAAGTACTGCGATTAGCGGCAAAATCGGCGACAGCTACACAACCACCGACTATTGCCTGGGGTTCCTGCTGGAGGGCGACCAGCCCCTTGGCGTCACCATCCAGTCCACCTATTGCCATGACGGCCTGCCAGGGTCCTTCGACACAGCGGAGGACGCCCAGTATTTCGCCGCCTATGTGCTCCAGCAGATTCTGGAAAAAGGGATTTCCACAGAGGGCATCAGCGGCCGAGAGCCGGAAGGCACTTACAATTCTCCCTATATCTTCGACTATGCCCAAGATGCGCGCACGGTGGAGGCCACCCCGCCGGAGGATGCCTCCAGCCGAGAGCTGACCACCAGCGAAATCGCCAATCTGCTTGGATACGAGGAGTGGTGGGCCACCTCCCTTTTCTCCACCATTGACTTTTCCGGCAGCGCCGTCTACGACAGCTCCGGGGCGCTGTGGCAGGCGTCCTTCACTGGCTACCAGCACGGCACGGAGATTCCCGTCATCCACATGGCCGCTGCCCCAGGCGGGCTGCCCCCCTGCTGCCAAACTGGCGACGTGCCCTGGAACAACCAGCTGGGCAACACGCCTATCTACTCCGCCTCCCAAAAAGACGGGGAGGAAGAAACCTTTTCCGCCCAGGCTGTGATAGGCTCCGGGGAAGACGCCGTGGGCGTCTATTTGGACATTGTGTCCGACGGGGTGTTCTTCGACACGGTGTACGCCCAGTCGTTCCTCTACGACACCATGCGGAACCTGGTACAGGATGGGGTGGACATAAGCCGCCTTACGTACGATACCGCCTCCCCCACCCTGACCTTTGCGGAGAACCCGGGGCCGGAGCTCTCCACGGGC
>ERZ1643247.3454-NODE-3454-length-11124-cov-5.400759_pt1 | contig 11124 bp, 9 predicted proteins | sample MGYA00579264_ERZ1643247 | MGnify/ENA primary metagenome ERZ1643247 (study PRJEB29033, sample SAMEA4952262) | chicken gut metagenome | biome: Broiler Chicken; feature: Gastrointestinal Tract; material: Caecum | place: Ireland | collected 2018 | study: Broiler... | reverse complement strand
GTTGTTATTATTTAGATTAATGTTTAAATTTTTTAATTTCTTGATGTGAAGTTGATGAAAGTTTAATATTCTTAATTATTCCCTTCTTTATAAGAAGAGCAAGGTGCCATTATTAGAGTGAGAGAGTAGGATGTTTCAGAGTATGCTTCAGATTATTTTTTATTCCTCTGTAGTGAATTAATAATCATCACAGTTAATTTCATTCTGAAATTACTTCTTTTTTGGGGTGTTTTAATCTTGATGAGATATTTTTTTCATAAGGAACATAGACTCGTTGATGCTCTGAAGGTATTTTCTCATTTCCGGGGATGTTTTGTCGTAATCGTGCATAAACTTTTTCAGTTCTTTATACACATCATTATTTAGCTTTACATTGTCGCGAACTAAAGTTTGTACCAATGGTATCAAAATTTCGAAACGGGACGGTTTGTCATCAATACTTGCCAGGGTTTTGAATACTCCTGTGTATCTGTAACCTAAGTGCTTATTGACAAGTTGAGTGGTCCATCGACCAGGCATAATATCTTCACAGAGCAAATTTTTTATTCTGGTATTAGTGAATGATGCTCCAAATATGTTGCTTTTTTTAATGAAGAGATTATTAATTTCTCCATTTGAAAAGATGGTGTTTGATAAGTCGCTTTCAAAACATGATATATTGGATAATACACAACCAAAATAATACCCATATGAAAGGTTGCTCTTTTCTATTGTTATATTTGATAGCGACATTTTATGTATATTGATATTAGGGGCAGTCAAATACTGGATCTTTTGATCGTTAAGTTCATACATCTCCAGTGATTTATTATAGGGTAATAAAAGTATAAATTCCTTTATATTATCTCCGCAGTAAGAAAAGACAACATCAAATTTATTGGTGATTGTGTTTTTAGTTGAGCAGTAAGCTGATTTTTCTATTAATCGACTGGGTATGCTTTTAAATAAATATAATTTTTCACATAGTTGTGAATATGCCGAATTGCTAGTTTTAAAATTCTGCCATGTTATTTTCTGGTTATCATCTTTCGATGAGGAGGGGATTTTATTGCATTGTTCATTATATAGCTCAGGGAAAATATTTTTTTTAATTAGCTTTTTGATTTCCTGGTTAAGATGACTTTTTTTCTTGTCTATTGCACTATATTTAGCGTTTTGTGACGTCTCCTGATGAGCATAAAATGACTGGAGATTTCTGCAGGCCTCATAAAATATTTCAGGAGTATATAGCTGTGGGTATATTTCCGGGTTGAAGTTTGCCTTTAAGAACTTAACGAATTTTTCATAGCATTCTTGATATATCTTAATCTCTTCAGAAAGACATTCGCTTGTTCTGTCATCAAAAACATCCAATCTAAGTAATGTGATGCCTTTGTGTTTAAAAAATAAAATTGAACTGTATGTTCTATGAGTTTACATCTATAAAAATGTGCATCTCTCAGATGAGTATATTGAAAAAAATGATGGAGGACTGGAGATAGTTTAGGCAAATCCTGGCTTCTGAAAAAGTCATCAAACAAAATTAAGAACTCTGTTTTATACTCGCAAAACACTTTTACTAACTCATTTTGTCTTGTTTTATTTATTATTACATCATCTACTATATTTGATTTATAAAGACAATGTGGCGAAGTTGAGATACCATCTGTCATTATCAGTCCTTGAAGTTGATGAATTTTTATTAATTTAATTTATGAGTGAATGTGACTACTATCAAAAATCGCTCATTAATTTTAAGAAGTACAATATAAATAGGTATTTAACCTGTGTTGATTGCTGTTAATAATTTACAAGGTCTAATGAGGAGATATTTATGAATGGTTAAAGTATATAGGAATTTAATTCAAAAATAGAGTGGTCTTAAGTTTAATACCTCAATGTGTATCACAATATCCACATTCTTTGTAGGGGGTCTGGAGATTGAGTAGATATTCTTGTTCAGAATGTATCAGCCGATGGTTCTACGATTCTTAAGCCACGAAGAGTTCAGATAGTACAACGGCATGTCTGCAAGAACCTGCAACTTTTGACTATCTGGCAACCGGCAGTGTGTTCTCTCACGCATCACAAAAGCAGCAGGCATAAAAAAACCCGCTTGCGCGGGCTTTTTCACAAAGCTTCAGCAAATTGGCGATTAAGCCAGTTTGTTGATCTGTGCAGTCAGGTTAGCCTTATGACGTGCAGCTTTGTTTTTGTGGATCAGACCTTTAGCAGCCTGACGGTCCACGATCGGTTGCATTTCGTTAAATGCTTTCTGTGCAGCAGCTTTGTCGCCAGCTTCGATAGCTGCGTATACTTTCTTGATGAAAGTACGCATCATAGAGCGACGGCTTGCGTTGTGCTTACGAGCCTTTTCAGACTGAATGGCGCGCTTCTTAGCTGATTTGATATTAGCCAAGGTCCAACTCCCAAATGTGTTCTATATGGACAATTCAAAGGCCGAGGAATATGCCCTTTTAGCCTTCTTTTGTCAATGGATTTGTGCAAATAAGCGCCGTTAATGTGCCGGCACTCGTTACGTAGTGATGGCGCAGGATTCTACCAGCTTGCGGGGTGTGAATACAGCTTTTCCGCGATAAAAATTGCAGCAGGCGGTCAGTTTCTTCCCGTGATTTGCGCCATGGCAATGAAAAGCCACTTCTTTCTGATTTCGGTACTCAATCGCCGGTTAACCTTGACCGCTGTACAAGGTATACTCGGACGATTTTCACTGTTTTGAGCCAGACATGAAGCTGATACGCGGCATACATAATCTCAGCCAGGCCCCGCAAGAAGGGTGTGTGCTGACTATTGGTAATTTCGACGGCGTGCATCGCGGTCATCGCGCGCTGTTACAGGGCTTGCAGGAAGAAGGGCGCAAGCGCAACTTACCGGTGATGGTGATGCTTTTTGAACCTCAACCACTGGAACTGTTTGCTACCGATAAAGCCCCGGCACGGCTGACCCGGCTGCGGGAAAAACTGCGTTACCTTGCAGAGTGTGGCGTTGATTACGTGCTGTGCGTGCGTTTCGACAGGCGTTTCGCGGCGTTAACCGCGCAAAATTTCATCAGCGATCTTCTGGTGAAGCATTTGCGCGTAAAATTTCTTGCCGTAGGTGATGATTTCCGCTTTGGCGCTGGTCGTGAAGGCGATTTCTTGTTATTACAGAAAGCTGGCATGGAATACGGCTTCGATATCACCAGTACGCAAACTTTTTGCGAAGGTGGCGTGCGTATTAGCAGCACCGCTGTGCGTCAGGCGCTGGCGGATGACAATCTGGCTCTGGCAGAAAGTTTACTGGGGCACCCGTTTGCCATCTCCGGGCGTCTAGTCCACGGTGATGAATTAGGGCGCACTATAGGTTTCCCGACGGCGAATGTACCGCTACGCCGTCAGGTTTCCCCGGTGAAAGGGGTTTATGCGGTAGAAGTGCTGGGCCTCGGTGAAAAGCCGTTACCCGGCGTGGCAAACATCGGAACACGCCCAACGGTTGCCGGTATTCGCCAGCAGCTGGAAGTGCATTTGTTAGATGTTGCAATGGACCTTTACGGTCGCCATATACAAGTAGTGCTGCGTAAAAAAATACGCAATGAGCAGCGATTTGCGTCGCTGGACGAACTGAAAGCGCAGATTGCGCGTGATGAATTAACCGCCCGCGAATTTTTTGGGCTAACAAAACCGGCTTAAGCCTGTTATGTAATCAAACCGAAACACGGAACCGAGAATCTGATGAGTGACTATAAATCAACCCTGAATTTGCCGGAAACAGGGTTCCCGATGCGTGGCGATCTCGCCAAGCGCGAACCGGGAATGCTGGCGCGTTGGACTGATGATGATCTGTACGGCATCATCCGTGCGGCTAAAAAAGGCAAAAAAACCTTCATTCTGCATGATGGCCCTCCTTATGCGAATGGCAGCATTCATATTGGTCACTCGGTTAACAAGATTCTGAAAGACATTATCGTGAAGTCCAAAGGGCTTTCCGGTTATGACTCGCCGTATGTGCCTGGCTGGGACTGCCACGGTCTGCCGATCGAGCTGAAAGTAGAGCAAGAATACGGTAAGCCGGGTGAGAAATTCACCGCCGCCGAGTTCCGCGCCAAGTGCCGCGAATACGCGGCGACCCAGGTTGACGGTCAACGCAAAGACTTTATCCGTCTGGGCGTGCTGGGCGACTGGTCGCACCCGTACCTGACCATGGACTTCAAAACTGAAGCCAACATCATCCGCGCGCTGGGCAAAATCATCGGCAACGGTCACCTGCACAAAGGCGCGAAGCCAGTTCACTGGTGCGTTGACTGCCGTTCTGCGCTGGCGGAAGCGGAAGTTGAGTATTACGACAAAACTTCTCCGTCCATCGACGTTGCTTTTCAGGCGGTCGATCAGGATGCACTGAAAGCAAAATTTGCCGTAAGCAACGTTAACGGCCCAATCTCGCTGGTGATCTGGACCACTACGCCGTGGACTCTGCCTGCGAACCGCGCAATCTCTATTGCACCTGATTTCGACTATGCGCTGGTGCAGATCGACGGTCAGGCCGTGATTCTGGCGAAAGATCTGGTTGAAAGCGTAATGCAGCGTATCGGCGTGACCGATTACACCATTCTCGGCACGGTAAAAGGTGCGGAGCTTGAGTTGCTGCGCTTTACCCATCCGTTTATGGGCTTCGACGTTCCGGCAATCCTCGGCGATCACGTTACCCTGGATGCCGGTACCGGTGCCGTTCACACCGCGCCTGGCCACGGCCCGGACGACTATGTGATCGGTCAGAAATACGGCCTGGAAACCGCTAACCCGGTTGGCCCGGACGGCACTTATCTGCCGGGCACTTATCCGACGCTGGATGGCGTGAACGTCTTCAAAGCGAACGACATCGTCGTTGCGCTGCTGCAGGAAAAAGGCGCGCTGCTGCACGTTGAGAAAATGCAGCACAGCTATCCGTGCTGCTGGCGTCACAAAACGCCGATCATCTTCCGCGCGACGCCGCAGTGGTTCGTCAGCATGGATCAGAAAGGTCTGCGTGCGCAGTCACTGAAAGAGATCAAAGGCGTGCAGTGGATCCCGGACTGGGGCCAGGCGCGTATCGAGTCGATGGTTGCTAACCGTCCTGACTGGTGTATCTCCCGTCAGCGCACCTGGGGCGTACCGATGTCACTGTTCGTGCACAAAGACACGGAAGAGCTGCATCCGCGTACTCTCGAACTAATGGAAGAAGTGGCAAAACGCGTTGAAGTTGACGGCATCCAGGCGTGGTGGGATCTTGATGCGAAAGAGATCCTCGGCGATGAAGCTGATCAGTACGTGAAAGTGCCGGACACATTGGATGTATGGTTTGACTCCGGATCTACCCACTCTTCTGTTGTTGACGTGCGTCCGGAATTTGCCGGTCACGCAGCGGACATGTATCTGGAAGGTTCTGACCAGCACCGTGGTTGGTTCATGTCTTCCCTAATGATCTCCACCGCGATGAAAGGCAAAGCGCCGTATCGTCAGGTACTGACCCACGGCTTTACCGTGGATGGTCAGGGTCGCAAGATGTCTAAATCCATCGGCAATACCGTTTCGCCGCAGGATGTGATGAACAAACTGGGCGCGGATATTCTGCGTCTGGGGGTGGCATCAACCGACTACACCGGTGAAATGGCCGTTTCTGACGAGATCCTGAAACGTGCTGCCGATAGCTATCGTCGTATCCGTAACACCGCGCGCTTCCTGCTGGCAAACCTGAACGGTTTTGATCCAGCAAAAGATATGGTGAAACCGGAAGAGATGGTGGTACTGGATCGCTGGGCCGTAGGTTGTGCGAAAGCGGCACAGGAAGACATCCTCAACGCGTACGAAGCATACGATTTCCACGAAGTGGTACAGCGTCTGATGCGCTTCTGCTCCGTTGAGATGGGTTCCTTCTACCTCGACATCATCAAAGACCGTCAGTACACCGCCAAAGCGGACAGTGTGGCGCGTCGTAGCTGCCAGACTGCGCTGTATCACATCGCAGAAGCGCTGGTGCGCTGGATGGCACCAATCCTCTCCTTCACCGCTGATGAAGTGTGGGGCTACCTGCCGGGCGAACGTGAAAAATACGTCTTCACCGGTGAGTGGTACGAAGGCCTGTTTGGCCTGGCAGACAGTGAAGCGATGAACGATGCGTTCTGGGACGAGCTGTTGAAAGTGCGTGGCGAAGTGAACAAAGTCATTGAGCAAGCGCGTGCCGACAAGAAAGTGGGTGGCTCGCTGGAAGCGGCAGTAACCTTGTATGCAGAACCGGAACTGGCGGCGAAACTGACCGCGCTGGGCGATGAATTACGATTTGTCCTGTTGACCTCCGGCGCTACCGTTGCAGACTATAACGACGCACCTGCTGATGCTCAGCAGAGCGAAGTACTCAAAGGGCTGAAAGTCGCGTTGAGTAAAGCCGAAGGTGAGAAGTGCCCACGCTGCTGGCACTACACCCAGGATGTCGGCAAGGTGGCGGAACACGCAGAAATCTGCGGCCGCTGTGTCAGCAACGTCGCCGGTGACGGTGAAAAACGTAAGTTTGCCTGATGAGTCAATCGATCTGTTCAACAGGGCTACGCTGGCTGTGGCTGGTGGTAGTCGTGCTGATTATCGATCTGGGCAGCAAATACCTGATCCTCCAGAACTTTGCTCTGGGGGATACGGTCCCGCTGTTCCCGTCGCTTAATCTGCATTATGCGCGTAACTATGGCGCGGCGTTTAGTTTCCTTGCCGATAGCGGCGGCTGGCAGCGTTGGTTCTTTGCCGGTATTGCGATTGGTATTAGCGTGATCCTGGCAGTGATGATGTATCGCTCGAAGGCCACGCAGAAGCTAAACAATATCGCTTATGCGCTGATTATTGGCGGCGCGCTGGGCAACCTGTTCGACCGCCTGTGGCACGGCTTCGTTGTCGATATGATCGACTTCTACGTCGGCGACTGGCACTTCGCCACCTTCAACCTTGCCGATACTGCCATTTGTGTCGGTGCGGCGTTGATCGTGCTGGAAGGGTTTTTACCTTCTAAAGCGAAAAAACAATAATAAACCCTGCCGGATGCGATGCTGACGCATCTTATCCGGCCTACAGATTGCTGCGAAATCGTAGGCCGGATAAGGCGTTTACGCCGCATCCGGCAAAAATCCTCAAATATAAGAGCAAACCTGCATGTCTGAATCTGTACAGAGCAATAGCGCCGTCCTGGTGCACTTCACGCTAAAACTCGACGATGGCACCACCGCCGAGTCTACCCGCAACAACGGTAAACCGGCGCTGTTCCGCCTGGGTGATGCTTCTCTTTCTGAAGGGCTGGAGCAACACCTGTTGGGGCTGAAAGTGGGCGATAAAACCACCTTCTCGTTGGAGCCAGATGCGGCGTTTGGCGTGCCGTCACCGGACCTGATTCAGTACTTCTCCCGCCGTGAATTTATGGATGCAGGCGAGCCAGAAATTGGCGCAATCATGCTTTTTACCGCAATGGATGGCAGTGAGATGCCTGGCGTGATCCGCGAAATTAACGGCGACTCCATTACCGTTGATTTCAACCATCCGCTGGCCGGGCAGACCGTTCATTTTGATATTGAAGTGCTGGAAATCGATCCGGCACTGGAGGCGTAACATGCAGATCCTGTTGGCCAACCCGCGTGGTTTTTGTGCCGGGGTAGACCGCGCTATCAGCATTGTTGAAAACGCGCTGGCCATTTACGGCGCACCGATATATGTCCGTCACGAAGTGGTACATAACCGCTATGTGGTCGATAGCTTGCGTGAGCGTGGGGCTATCTTTATTGAGCAGATTAGCGAAGTACCGGACGGCGCGATCCTGATTTTCTCCGCACACGGTGTTTCTCAGGCGGTACGTAACGAAGCAAAAAGCCGCGATTTGACGGTGTTTGATGCCACCTGTCCGCTGGTGACCAAAGTGCATATGGAAGTCGCCCGCGCCAGCCGTCGTGGCGAAGAGTCGATTCTCATCGGCCACGCCGGGCATCCGGAAGTGGAAGGTACGATGGGCCAGTACAGTAACCCGGAAGGGGGAATGTATCTGGTCGAATCGCCGGACGATGTGTGGAAACTGACGGTCAAAAACGAAGAGAAGCTCTCCTTTATGACCCAGACCACGCTGTCGGTGGATGACACGTCTGATGTGATCGACGCGCTGCGTAAACGCTTCCCGAAAATTGTCGGTCCGCGCAAAGATGACATCTGCTACGCCACGACTAACCGTCAGGAAGCGGTACGCGCCCTGGCAGAACAGGCGGAAGTTGTGTTGGTGGTCGGTTCGAAAAACTCCTCCAACTCCAACCGTCTGGCGGAGCTGGCCCAGCGTATGGGCAAACGCGCGTTTTTGATTGACGATGCGAAAGATATCCAGGAAGAGTGGGTGAAAGAGGTTAAATGCGTCGGCGTGACTGCGGGCGCATCGGCTCCGGATATTCTGGTGCAGAATGTGGTGGCACGTTTGCAGCAGCTGGGCGGTGGTGAAGCCATTCCGCTGGAAGGCCGTGAAGAAAACATTGTTTTCGAAGTGCCGAAAGAGCTGCGTGTCGATATTCGTGAAGTCGATTAAGTCATTAGCAGCCTAAGTTATGCGAAAATGCCGGTCTTGTTACCGGCATTTTTTATGGAGAAAACATGCGTTTACCTATCTTCCTCGATACTGACCCCGGCATTGACGATGCCGTCGCCATTGCCGCCGCGATTTTTGCCCCCGAACTCGACCTGCAACTGATGACCACCGTCGCGGGTAATGTCTCGGTTGAGAAAACTACCCGTAATGCCTTGCAACTGCTGCATTTCTGGAATGCGGAGATTCCGCTCGCCCAGGGAGCCGCTGTGCCGCTGGTACGCGCACCGCGTGATGCGGCATCTGTGCACGGCAAATCGGGAATGGCTGGCTACGACTTTGTTGAGCACAACCGAAAGCCGCTCGAGGTACCGGCGTTTCTGGCGATTCGGGATGCCCTGATGCGTGCACCAGAGCCTGTTACCCTGGTAGCCATCGGCCCGTTAACCAATATTGCGCTGTTACTTTCACAATGCCCGGAATGCAAACCGCATATTCGCCGTCTGGTGATCATGGGCGGTTCTGCTGGTCGCGGCAACTGTACACCAAATGCCGAGTTTAATATCGCTGCCGATCCAGAAGCGGCTGCCTGTGTCTTCCGTAGCGGCATCGAAATTGTCATGTGCGGTCTGGATGTCACCAATCAGGCAATATTAACCCCTGACTATCTCGCTACTTTACCGGAGTTGAATCGCACCGGAAAAATGCTCCACGCCCTGTTTAGCCACTACCGTAGCGGCAGTATGCAAAGCGGTCTGCGAATGCACGATCTCTGCGCCATCGCCTGGCTGGTGCGCCCGGACTTATTCACCCTCAAGCCGTGTTTTGTCGCGGTAGAAACTCAAGGCGAATTTACCTCAGGCACGACGGTGGTTGATATCGACGGTTGCCTGGGCAAACCAGCCAATGTACAGGTGGCATTGGATCTGAATGTAAAAGGCTTCCAGCAGTGGGTGGCTGAGGTGCTGGCTCTGGCGCCGTAACCTGTCACATGTTATTGGCATGCAGTCATTCATCGACTCATGCCTTTCACTGATATCCCTCCCTGTTTATCATTAATTTCTAATTATCAGCGTTTTTGGCTGGCGGCGTAGCGATGCGCTGGTTACTCTGAAAACGGTCTATGCAAATTAACAAAAGAGAATAGCTATGCATGATGCAAACATCCGCGTTGCCATCGCGGGAGCCGGGGGGCGTATGGGCCGCCAGTTGATTCAGGCGGCGCTGGCATTAGAAGGCGTGCAGCTGGGCGCGGCGCTGGAGCGCGAAGGATCTTCTTTACTGGGCAGCGACGCCGGTGAGCTGGCTGGTGCAGGGAAAACAGGCGTTACCGTGCAAAGCAGCCTCGATGCGGTAAAAGATGATTTTGATGTGTTTATCGATTTTACCCGTCCGGAAGGTACGCTGAACCATCTCGCTTTTTGTCGCCAGCATGGCAAAGGGATGGTGATCGGCACTACGGGGTTTGACGAAGCCGGTAAACAGGCGATTCGTGACGCCGCCGCCGATATTGCGATTGTCTTTGCCGCCAATTTTAGCGTTGGCGTTAACGTCATGCTTAAGCTGCTGGAGAAAGCAGCCAAAGTGATGGGTGACTACACCGATATCGAAATTATTGAAGCACATCATAGACATAAAGTTGATGCGCCGTCAGGCACCGCACTGGCAATGGGAGAGGCGATCGCCCACGCCCTTGATAAAGATCTGAAAGATTGCGCGGTCTACAGTCGTGAAGGCCACACCGGTGAACGTGTGCCTGGCACCATTGGTTTTGCCACCGTGCGTGCAGGTGACATCGTTGGTGAACATACCGCGATGTTTGCCGATATTGGCGAGCGTCTGGAGATCACTCATAAGGCGTCCAGCCGCATGACATTTGCTAACGGCGCGGTAAGATCGGCTTTGTGGTTGAGTGGTAAGGAAAGTGGTCTTTTTGATATGCGAGATGTGCTTGATCTCAATAGTTTGTAACCACAAAATATTTGTTATGGTGCAAAAATAACACATTTAATTTATTGATTGTAAAGGGCTTTAATTTTTGGCCCTTTTGTTTTTAGTGTTATGTTTTTAAATTGTCTATAAGTGCCAAAAATTACATGTTTTGTCTTCGGTTTTTGTTGTTTTAATGTAAATTTTGACCATTTGGTCCACTTTTCCCTACTCGCTTTTATTTCATGCAATCTTCTTGCTGCGCAAGCGTTTTCCAGAACAGGTTAGATGATCTTTTTGTCGCTTAATGCCTGTAAAACATGCATGAGCCACAAAATAATATAAAAAATCCTGCCATTAAGTTGACTTTTAGCGCCCATATCTCCAGAATGCCGCCGTTTGCCAGAAATTCGTCGGTAAGCAGATTTGCATTGATTTACGTCATCATTGTGAATTAATATGCAAATAAAGTGAGTGAATATTCTCTGGAGGGTGTTTTGATTAAGTCAGCGCTATTGGTTCTGGAAGACGGAACCCAGTTTCACGGTCGGGCCATAGGGGCAACAGGTTCGGCGGTTGGGGAAGTCGTTTTCAATACTTCAATGACCGGTTATCAAGAAATCCTCACTGATCCTTCCTATTCTCGTCAAA